>SMTZ1_10015368_pt1 | contig 11389 bp, 8 predicted proteins | sample DeeMarSWOR136_30_FD_25667 | JGI IMG/M metagenome (IMG submission 25667)
TTGGGAGCTTTTTTTCCAATGAATTGAGCAACATCTAAGGTAAAATAATTACTCGATTCAATAAATAGATCAATATTTGAAAGATCAACATGATCAGCATCAATATAGTAATTTCCATCCCAATTTAAGTCTCTTACTGCATCTTGAGCTTCTTTTAAGACATCTAAAGGCTTAGTTTTAGTTATCAAGTGTTCACGATATGATTTATTCCAGACAATATCGATATTTATGCCAATCTCATGCGCCTTGATTATTGCATTTAATTGTGCTTTCCCTTGGCATCCAAATCGATCTCCTGTGCCGATTGAATATTTCTGCAATCTCATAAGTTTTTTGATTTTATTGATTAAAACATTTTAAAATAGTCAACAGCATTATGATAAGATATATTTTTGACAATGTTTCCAAGTAAGTCTGTGTCAGCGGGAATCTCTCCATTTTCAACATCATTTCCAATTAAATTACATAAAATTCTTCGAAAATATTCATGTCTTGGAAAAGATAAAAAACTTCGAGAATCCGTGGTCATACCAATGAACCGACTCAATAATCCAAGATTAGATAAAGTATTGATTTGCTTACTTATCCCATCAATTTGATCTAAAAACCACCAACTAGGACCATATTGTATTTTACCAGGAATGATCCCATCTTGAAAAGAACCAATCATTGCTGTAATTAATTCATTATCGCGAGGATTTAAATTATATAAAATAGTTTTAGTAAGCTCATTTGATTGATCAAGTCTATTTAAAAATTTTGCCATTTGTTCTCCATAGTTACGATCACCAATCGTATCACATCCAATATCAGGTCCAAGATCATTGAATAACCGAGAATTAACATTACGAAACGCCCCTACATGAAATTGTTGTACCCAACCGCGTTTATGATTTAATCTTGCGATTTCATACAGAAATGCAGACTTAAATTGATGGATTTCTTTCACAGTTAGATCATTCCCGGAAAGAACCTTACTAGTTATATTATCTATATCGCTATCTGTATAACTTTCAGCATAAAAAGACACAATTCCATGGTCTGATAATCGACACCCCCTATCATGAAAGTATTTGTGACGAATTTCTAATGCGTTCATCAAACTATCAAAATTTTTTATATCAATTCCAGAGATTTCTTTTAATTTGGAAATATAATTGTTATAACTAGCAGCATTATCTATAGCCATTGCCTTATCTGGCCTAAAAGCAGGGAAAACTTTAACTTCAAAGCCATCATCCTTGATTTTTTTATGATAATCTAAAGAATCAATTGGATCATCTGTTGTACAGATAAGTTTTACATTCATTTTCAAAAGTAAATTCCTAACTGAGAAATCTGGAGATTGAAGCATCTTTGTACATTGATCATAAATTTTCTTACAAGTCTTTGGGCTCAACAAATCACTTATATTAAAATATCTTTGAAGTTCTAAATGAGTCCAGTGATATAATGGATTTCGAATAGTTAATGGAACTGTTTCTGCCCATTTTTCAAATTTTTCATAATAAGTTGCGTTACCAGTGCAAAATTTCTCAGCTATACCATTGGTTCGCATTAAACGCCATTTATAATGATCTCCAGCTAACCAAGCTTGACCTATATTGTCAAAACAAACGTCATTAGCAATATCTTGCACTGGTAAATGACAGTGATAATCAAAAATCGGCATTTTTTCTGCATGATCATGAAAAAGTTCTCTTGCTGTCTGTGTTTGTAAAAGAAAATTATCATCTAAAAATTCCTTCATAAATTCTATTCACCATATTTTTCAATTTATTTTTAATGTTTTATTTATTCCTTCCCAAAGTCCCGCAAGATACATAACACCTAAAGCACGATCATATAATCCATAACCGGGACGTCCTGTCTCACCCCATATCATTCTTCCATGATCTGGACGTATAGCTCCATCAAATCCAATTTCTATTAATGATTTTATTATTTCATACATGTTAACATCACCAAATTCTGTAGGATGTTCAGTTTCATAAAAGTTATATTTATCAGTATGCTTAACATTTCGAAAATGAACAAATGGTATACGATTCATTCTGCCAAATTTTCGGATAGCTTTAACAAGATCAATATTTACATTAGCACCAAGAGATCCAGTACAAAAAGTAATACCATTTGAGGGACTATTTACAATGTTAACCAAGCGATCTAAACCGCTCTCGTTAGTAATTATACGAGGGAGCCCAAATATTGACCATGGAGGATCATCTGGATGGATAGCCATTCTTACTCCAGATTCTTCAGCAATGGGAATCACTCTTTTTAGAAAATATTCCAAATTCTGCCACAATATTTCATTATCAACTTTAGAATATGCTTTTAAGAAATATTGTAATTCATCTTTCGTATAACTGGTTGCCCATCCTGGAAGATCTAATGAAGTTTCATATAAATCAATCTCTTTAAGTTTTGAATTATCATAACTTAGACTATTTGAACCATTTGGATGCTCCATAGCTAAATTAGTACGAACCCAATCAAAGACAGGCATAAAGTTGTAACATAGGATTGGAATCCCTAAAGAACCCATATTTCTAATACTCTGACAATAATTTTCTATTAATACATCTCGATTTGGTTTACCAAGTTTAATATCTTCATGAACAGGAATGCTCTCAATCACAGAAAATTTTAATCCCTCTGCTTCAATTATTTTCTTAATATGTTTTAATTTATTTAATGGCCAAATTTCTCCAACAACGATATCATATAGGGCTGAAACAATCCCTTCTACTTTAGGAATCTGTCTTATATATCTGAGAGAGATTGGATCTTTTTCTCCATACCATCTAAATGTTATTTCCATTATAGCAATACCTTATAATTGAACTTTTAAAATTAAATGCCAGAATAGGCAGAGAATCCACCATCAACTGGAATTATAATTCCGTTAACGAATCCAGAAGCTTTTTCATCAACAAGCCATAGAAGTGTTCCAATTAATTCTTCTGGTTTCCCAAATCTTCCTATTGGGGTATGGTCTAGTATTCTTTTTGCTCGCTCTGTATAAGAACCGTCTTCATTAGTTAATAGAGAACGATTCTGTTTAGTTAAAAAGAAACCTGGGGCTATCGCATTCACACGAATGTTAACTTTTGAAAAATGTACCGCAAGCCATTGAGTAAAATTACTAACAGCTGCTTTTGCGCCACTATAAGCTGGGATCTTGGTTAATGGCTTAAATGCATTCATGGATGAAATGTTTATAATAGTTGTACTTTTCTGATGTATCATATGTTTCGCAAAAACTTGGGTAGGTAGAAGTGTACCAATAAAATTTAAATCAAAAACAAATTCAATACCTTTTTGATCTAAATCAAAAAAGGTGATGATACCTTCTTTTGCATTTTCAATGTCCTCTTTAGTTAGAAATTCATTTGAAGTTGTTCCACTAGGATGATTTCCACCAGCTCCATTAATGAGTACATTACACATCCCGAATTCCTTTTTCAAAATTTGCTCTGCTTTTAATAGACTTTCAAGTTCTAATACATTTGCTTCTATTCCTATAGCTTCTCCTCCTTTTTCTGTAATTTTACTTGCTAGCTCATCTGCTGCGTCTTTTCTTATATCAAGGATAGCAACTCTAGCTCCATAATCCGCAAGAGCTTCTGAAAAACATCCGCATAGTTCACCTGCTCCGCCAGTAACCACTGCTATTTTATCTTTCAGATCAGTTTTACTTAAACTTTTCATGATTATTTTCTTCTTTATATCATTAAATATTTCTAAATCATCAGTGAGAAAGTATTACATAATAATATCGTGTTTTCATACTTATTATTTTTTATAAATTATTCTGAGGGAGGATCCTGTTTATTTTAAACATTTAATATCTTCTTTTTTTCAAAACTTATATAAAAAAGCATGAAGATCGATGCGGTGATTAAAATTTTTCATTCATTTTACTTCAGAACATAAACATTAGTTATATCTGGTTTCAATCTCCATAATGTTAATTGAGTTACAAAAATCAGATAGGACGAAAAACCAATTCCCGCTATAAATAAACTAATTGCTTCAATTTATTAGACGTTAAAGAATCATTAAGAATAAATAAGAAAGAAATAAATAATAATTATGATTAAAGGAGAGTTCCTCTGGGCAATTGGAGGGAAAGTTGAAAATAAACATACTGTTGCAGATACAACTGTATATAACATCGGTACAAATGAATGGTATAGTAGTAATAATGGGCAATTATCTCCAATGCCTTACTCCGTTCAAGGTGCAGGTTGCACATTTTTCAAGAATAAGATTTTTTGCTTTGGAGGAAAAACCAAGGCTCATTCGGGGTGCTGTGATTACGTCCAAGTTTATGATATAGAAAAGGATGAGTGGGAACTCTATAATAAGTTACCAGAACCACGTAGTAAATTGGGCAAATTTTATCCTGTTGTTGAAAACCGTTATATTTTTCTATTTGGAGGTGACAATGTTAAAGGAATATTTAATCGAGTAAATTGGAATTGGAAGTACGATCTAATAAATGATACATGGAATAGAGATGTTGCGGATGCTCCATTTTCACAATCATTTCCTATCCCCACTCATGATAATGGATGGTTATACTATTCAACGGGGAATACAGGAAAAAAACCACTTAATAATTATGAAGGATCATTAAATCAACGTTATAATATTAGAAGTGATAAATGGGAAGTTATGAAACCATGTCCAATTCCTTCTACTGATGGATCTGGAGACAAATGGAATGATGAATTACATTATATAGGTGGATGGAATATAAATCCAAAATTTTATAACCCAAAAAGAGAAAATTATAAAGGTCCCGTAAAAAAACAGCATTTAGTCTATAATTACAATACTGATACTTGGCGATTTGAATCTGAATTACCAGGAAATTGGCATCATGGGGGTTCCCGTGCTAGTAAAGCCTATCTGTGGCGATTTTTAGGAACGATTGATGAAGATATCAATATACGGTCTCGAAATCCACACTCAAATAAGATTTTTCGTTGGGATGGAGAAAATTGGACAGAAATGAAGGAAGCTCCAGTTCGAAAAATGAATTTTGGGACGATTTATACTACTATTGGACCTAATTTCTAATCTTCTTAATATAAAATATCAGAGTTCAATGATTAACTTTTTCAAAATATTCAAAGCTGTAGAAACAGATTTATCAGAAAGGGAGCTATATAACAATGAAAATGACATATTATTGATTGAAGACCCTAAGAAAATTTACTTAAACTTTAATAAGTTCGAAATTAAAACTATTAAACTCAGTATCTCAATTAAAAAGTAATTAATTTTATGATTAATTATATTTAGAGAGTGTTTAACATGGAAATAATATCAATAACTATAAACGGTACTAAAGTTGATGCTAAAAGAGGGATGACTATTTTAGAAGCATCTTTAAATGCTAATATTTACGTTCCTAGTCTCTGTGCACACCCAGATTTACTACCTTTAGTGGGATCAAAGCCAAATGAAAAAGTATTCCAAGGAAATTCTCAATTCAAAAACACTGATCCTCATGAGCATCAAGGATGTCAACTTTGTGTGGTTAAAATAGAAGGAAAAGAAGGACTGACAACATCATGTAATACAACTGTAGAAGAAGGTATGATAATCTCAACAGATTCACCAGAAATTCAATCTCTACGGCGTGAAAAGTTAATGAATATTCTTTCAAAGCATCCTCATGCATGCTTAATGTGTGCTCAACGTGAAGGTTGTCCTCGTGAACCATGCTCACCTAATGTTCCAGTTGAAGAACGTTGCTGTCCAATCTTAGGAAGATGCGAATTACAAAAAGTTGCAGAATATATTGGAATTCGAGAAGATACTCCTCGGTATAGACCTCAAAATCGCGCGATTATTGAAGACGAACCACTTTTTATTCGAAATTATGAGCTATGTATAGGTTGCACCAGATGTGTAAGAGTATGTCGGGACGTCCGGGGAATTGAAGCCTTAGGTTTTGTGTATTCTAACGGAGAGACTATAGTTGGAAGTCTCGCACCAACTCTCAAAGAATCGGGATGTAAGTTTTGTGGAGCTTGTATTGAGGTATGTCCCACGGGTGCACTCACAGATAAAAACATTCTTTGGGCTGTACGTGAAAAACTACTTGTACCTTGTAAAGAAACTTGTCCATTAGGAATTGATGTACCACGCTATATTCGATTAATTTCAGAGAAAAAATATGCTGAAGCAGCAGCAGTGATTCGCGAAAAAACACCATTTCCTTCAGTTCTGGGAAGAGTATGTTTTCATGATTGTGAAATTGAATGTCGTCGGAGTCAAATTAATGAACCTATTGCTATTTGTGCCTTAAAGCGCTTCGCAATGGATTACGATAGTGAATTATGGAAGTCTAAAATTAGTATTAAGCCTTCAACAGGAAAGAAGGTGGCAATTGTAGGTTCAGGTCCATCTGGATTAACAGCAGCGTATTACTTAAGAAGATTAGGACATTCAGTTACTGTATTTGAAGCTAATTCTTATTTAGGAGGTATGTTGAGGTTAGGAATTCCGGAATATAGATTACCACGAGCAGTCCTTCAGAAAGATCTTGATCATATTTTAAGTATAGGAATTGAGATTCAAACTGATAAAGTGATAGGGGAACATATATCCCTTGATGATTTGAAAGAACAGGGATTTGCTGCAACTTTTTTAGCTATTGGAGCTCAAAATACTAAAAAGCTTAACATTGAAGGTTTAACTCTCCCTAATATTTTATGGGGTCTTGATTTCCTCAAAAAAGTTAATCTTGGTGAAGAAGTGAAGGTAACAGATAATATTGTCGTTATTGGTGGAGGCAATGTGGCTATAGATGTAGCTTTAACAGCTAAACGGTTAGGTGCTAAAAATGTTCAATTAACATGTCTTGAATGTAGAGATGAAATGCCTGCCCATGAATGGGAAATTCAAAAAGCTATAGACGAGGGAATATCACTTGATTGCTCTTGGGGGCCAAAAAGAATTATTGATAAGGATGGAGAAATATCTGAAATTGAGTTAATCCATTGTGATTCTGTTTATGATGATAAAGATATATTTAATCCTGTTTTTAACGATACTAATACAAAATCAATTAAGACTCAAATGATAATATTGGCAATCGGGCAAATTCCCGATTTATCATTGTTAGAAAGTGAGAATAAAATTAATATCTCCGCATCAGGTTTAATTCAAGTCAAAGAAGGAACTTTAGAGACAAACATACCTGGGATTTTTGCTGGCGGTGAGGTTATAAATAGTCCCAGCTCTGTGGTTGATGCAATTGAAATGGGCAGAAAGGCAGCTTCTTCAATTGATAAATTCTTGGGAGGGAATGGTGAAATTGAAGAGTTTCTTCTTGAAACAGACATTCCCGATCCTAATTTAGGGCGCGATGAGAGCTTTTATGATAAATCACGTGTACAAATGCCCCTTTTATCATTAAAACAACGCCAAAGCAGTTTTAATGAAATTGAGTTAGGTTTTGATGAAACTTTAGCCGTTGAAGAAGCAAATCGATGTTTAAAGTGCGATTTACGGTTCGAAATCTCTCCTGTAGTATTACCACCGCAAAAATGGTTAGATTTAACTAGTGAGAATATTCAAAATGTACCTGAAACAGAAGGTGCCATTCAAATCTTAAATGAAAATCAAGAGACAATCTTAATACAAGGAACTCCTAATCTACGTTTAGCATTGGAAGAACAATTATCATCAAATTCAAAAGCTTGTTATTTTAATTATGATGAAGATCCGATGTATACAAAGAGAGAAAGTGAATTACTTCAACAATTCATGCAAGAATTTGGAAGATTCCCCGAAGGGAATGAAGATTTAGATGATGATCTCTTTTAAATTGAAGGAAATATAAATATAAAAATAACAAAAATATTTTTTGATTATTTATGTATAACTCTAAAAATATATCTATAATTTGTCTTGTAGGTATTGTAAGTTTTCTTTTTATAGAATCTTTTTATAACGTTTTTGGTAATATTAACGCTTATCTTTTTATGAATTTCTCAAACATCCTAACTATAATACCAGCAGTAATAATTCTCGTGTTCTTTTTAATTACTGAATATTTCTTCTTTATGTCAAGAAAGATAGAAAAAAAGTACAAACCTTATATTTTAATTTATATTATTGTAGGAATTCGAATTTTTTCTCAGTTTATAATTAATCCCAGTATTATTTTTATACTGAATTTCCTGATGGTATTAACAACTTTATTATTTTTCATAGGTTTTCTACTTCTATTAGAAATGAATGAATCTTATATAACATTCTCACAATTTTTGGGAGGTTTAATAATAGGATTAGGAATTCAATTTATTTTTTTAACTATTAATACTTCTTCGAGTTTTACTTCAGATTTTACAAAAATTATTCCTATTTTTGTTTTTGCTGGATTATTAATTCTTATAAATAATTATATTTTCTATCCCAACAATTTTGAGAATTTCCTATCTGACAGGATTAAAGATATTTATAATTCAAATAAAAAAAACATCTCATTATTTCATTTTATAATATTGGGGGTACTTTTTATCTTTTCAATGATGTGGATTTTTAATCCAATGGCTCTTTCTGCATATGATATAATCAATCTAAGTATTAATGGTTTAATATCAAATTCTATGAGTATCTGGCCAAGTTATGGTTTTACTTATTATATCTTCTTAATATTTCTTACGGTGATTTTAAGTTATTTTATAATTATGAAGTTTATTTTTACTTTAAATCAGAATCTAATAAAGATTATCTTCATAACATTTATTGGAGCTACAGGACTCTTAACTGGACTCGGAATTTTCATAATTGAGAGCGATTTTACTATTTTATCTTCAATTTATATTTCTATAATGACTATAATCGGTGTTTTTTCTATTATTTTATATATTTCTTATTTATTCAATTTTTATACCTTTAATTCTCCAAGGATACTACTTAAAGGAATTTTCATTTTTTTTCTAACGTGTTTCTTCTTTATTATTCTCCATGTAGAAATACTATGGGAAGAATATATATCACTATTATCCCATCTGATAATCCAAATATTAACTGGTTTAGTTCTAATCATAATCTATGAAATAAAGAATTTGAAAATTTCACTAACTTTAAAAGAACGTTCGATACAATTAAGTAAGCCAATCGTTATATCATTTATTGGAATTTTTGTAATTTATGGAATTTCACTGGGAGTTGTGGTTAACGCTCACAGACTTGAATCTGTACAAAATCCTAATCCTACTTTCATGATTTGGAATATACATAATGCTATTGGTGATGATGATATATTCAATTTAGATCGCGTTGTACAAGACATTAAAGAAAATGATCCAGATATTTTAGGGCTGAATGAAGTTGATTTAGGAGCAATAAAAACATCCTTTATCGATTTAACTTCACATTTTACACATAAGCTTGACATGTATTATTTTTATGGTTATACATTTTATAAACACGAAGGAAATGTTATTTTAAGTAAATATCCAATATTAGAAGCAGAGATTATTCCATTACCTCTAGCTATCGAATCTGAAAGACCAAGATCTTTAATAAAAGCAAAATTTGAAATTGATTCATCAATATGGACGGTATTTTTAACTCATTTATCTACAAGTTCAGATGATAGATTAATTCAAGTGCCATTTATTATTGATGAGATTGAAAAAGAAACTATAATTGAGAAGATCGTATGGATGGGTGATTTAAATTTTGAACCTACTTCTACTGAATATTCACTAATTAATAGTAGTTCAATTTTGAATTTTACTGATTCTTATAGATCCCTTAATTCGGATCCAGGATATACTGGTCATTTTAATGAAAATCATATACCACGTAAGAGAATTGATTATATATTATGTTCACCTGATTTAATACCACAAATTAGCGAAGTTTATTGTTCAATTAGCTCTGATCATTGTGCTCTCATAACACAATTTTGACTTAAAAAAGATAATCTTAATTATTGGGTTTAATCGGATTTCAATTTCTCTTTTAATGCTTTTGTTAATAAGGGTATAATTTCGCATAGATCACCAACAATACCATAATTAGCAAATTGGAAAATTGGAGCGTTAGGATCTTTATTAATTGCGATGATTATATCACTGCTTTTCATTCCTACTAAATGCTGGATTGTTCCGGATATTCCACAAGCAATATAAATTTTTGGAGAAACGGTATTTCCACTTTGTCCAACTTGCTGTGATTTTGGAATCCAACCTAAGTCAACAGCAGCTCTACTTGCTCCTACTGCCGCATTTAAAACATTAGCCAAATCTTCTATTAATTTAAAATTCTCTTTACTTCCTACTCCTCTTCCCCCAGAAACAATGGTGTCTGCCTCACATACCGGAATTCCACATTCAGCGACAGTTCCACTGATTATTTCCTTGGTTTTTACCTTTAAACTTTGAAGATCCACCTTTACAGGCACTTCAATGATTTCTGCATTATTGTTATCTTGAATCGGTGCCATTTCCATCACGTTGGGTCTAACTGTTGCCATTTGGGGTCGTGTTATAGGACAAATAATATCAGCCATAATATTTCCACCGAACGCAGGTCTTGTTTGTAACAATAATCCCTCTCGTATAGATAATCCAGTACAATCAGCAGTAAGGCCTAACTCAAGAGTAGCGGCAACTCTTGGAGCAAGATCCCTTCCATTTATAGTTGCAGGATACAATACAATATTTGGGTGGTATTTTGAAATTATACCAGTGATTACAGAAGAATAAGTTTCAGTATAATAATCCTTAAGAGCTTCATGTTCAGCAATATATATTTTGTTAGCACCACGTTTCGAGAACTCCTGAGAGAACCTTTTTACATTATCACCTATGAGTAGGACACATGCTTTTTGATTTAATTCATCTGCAAGTTCTTTTGCCTTACCTAACAATTCGTATGATACATTTCTAACATTACTATTTTTTATCTCAACAACAATCCACACATCTTGATACTTTGATAAGTCAATCTCTTCGATTTTTTTCCGTTGAATTGTAATTGCCCCAACATTACACTGATCGACACAAGCACCACAAAGAGTACACTCATCACCTATTACTGCAATTTTATCTACGATTACTATTGCTCCAAATGGACATGTTTTTTCACAAAGTCCACATCCAGTACATTTTTCCTTATCTAAATTTATCAGTTTAAATCACCTTATCTTTAGATAATAATTCAATTAATTTTTGGACTGCAGCATCAGGAGTCTCGTCATCAATAATAACACCTTGTTCTCTTGCTGGAGGAGAATAAACTTTAATAACTTCAGTTAATGATCCATTCAATCCATAATTATCCTTACTACCCCCCAGTTCCTCAGCATCCCACGTAAAGAAAGGTTTTTTATTTGCTTTCATTATAC
>SMTZ1_10006942_pt1 | contig 11387 bp, 11 predicted proteins | sample DeeMarSWOR136_30_FD_25667 | JGI IMG/M metagenome (IMG submission 25667)
CAGGAAAGTGGCGATGCAGCTCCTCGAGACAGGCGCTGGCCAGGCCTGGAGAACCGAAGAATGCAATCCTTGTGTTTTTCATCGATTCCGACAACGGTACAACCTGTCAGCGGGTATAAGCAGCATACTGCCGCTCGAGCTCCACAAGCTCCTTCTCCACACTCTTTCGTTCCTTCGTTGTGAGTCGATCGATGAACAGTATACCGTCAAGATGATCTATCTCATGCTGCAGGACCCGGGCGAGCAGTCCTCCGGCGCTGATTTCGACCAGCCTGCCGCTCCTGGTAATACCGCGCACCACGGCCTCGACTGGTCTCCGAACGTCAGCATTCACGCCGGGCACACTCAGGCAACCCTCCTCCATGACATCGGTCTCTTCGGAGCGATACAGGATCTCAGGGTTGATGAGTGCCAGCCTTTCGAAACCCTTCTCGTCAACGGATACGACGATGACCCTCTTCGAGATGCCGATCTGCGGTGCGGCAAGACCGATGCCTTTTTCATCGTCCATGGCCGTAAACATCTTCTCAACCAGGGAGTGTATGGATTCATCGATCTCAGCCACCTCCACGGAGCGCTGCCTGAGAAAGGGGTCTGGATAATATCTCATTTTCGTGTTTTCCATACCTTTTAAATTAATAATCGCGGTCCCCGCGATCAACCCCGAACCGTAGTCGACACTGAGAAATCAACGGCGCCTAATCAGCCTGCATCAGAGCATGTTCATGGGATCTATATCGATCTCCATATAGTGTTCTCCTTCACCACGCATGGCTTCCTGGAGTTCTCCGAGAACCGGTTTTACCGGGGTCGTTTCCTTGACCTTAAGAATGAGGTGAACACGGTAATTCTTCTTGATTCTCGAGATCGGGCACATGGAGGGACCGAGAAGGGATATGAATTCGCTGGTGCGCTCCCGGATGAACAAGGCGGCCTGCCGGCCACTTGCCAGAAGCCTGTCGGGATCTGGACCCCTGAACACCAGACGGACGATCCTGCAAAAGGGCGGATATACGAGCGCCTGTCTGAACTTGATCTCCCTGGTGAAGAACTCCTCGTAATCCTGATTCTTTGCAGTCTGAATCGCATAGTGAGCCGGGTTATAGGTCTGGATAATGACCTCGCCTCCCTTCTCACTCCTACCCGCTCTCCCCGAAACCTGCGTGATCAGGTTGAAGGTCCGCTCGGCGGCACGGAAGTCGGGAAAATTCAGCGGTATATCGGCATTCAGCACACCCACGAGCGTCACATTTGGAAAGTGAAGACCCTTGGACACGATCTGCGTACCGATGAGAATGTCTATCTGCCGCTTCGCGAATGCGCTCAGCATCTGGGCGAGGGAGGTCCGCTTTCTGACCGTGTCAGTATCCATCCTGACGATCACCGCTCCCGGAAAATGGTCATTCAGCACCCGCTCTATCTTCTCGGTTCCAAACCCTGAAAATGCGATGGTCTCGGCCCCGCAGTTGGAGCAGACATCGGGCGGGACTTCGGTGTAGCCGCAGTAGTGACAGGAAAGGTTCTTGTCCTGCCGGTGATAGGTGAGCGTGATGTCACAGTGCCTGCATCTGAACACGTAGCCGCAGCTTTCACAGTAGACGTGCGGCGCAAATCCCCGCCGGTTGAGAAAGAGTATGGCCTGTTCCTCGTGCTGAAGCCGGTTCTCGATAGCCTCGAAGAGAGGGCGCGATATAAAGGTGCCGCCACGTACCTTTCTGAGATCGGAGATGGAGGTTTTCGGGAGCTTTTGGTTGAGCACACGGTCGGGAAGATGCAGCAGCTGGAGGCGCCTGAGCATCGCATGGTGGTACGATTCAACCGAAGGTGTGGCACTGCCCAGGATCAGTGAGGCGTTGTGCTGTTTAGCCCGGTAAAAGGCCACGCTCTTCGCACTGTAACGGGGGGTTTCCTCGGATTTATAGCTTGTCTCGTGTTCCTCATCGATGATGATGATGCCGATGTCCCGAAGGGGGGCAAAGATTGCCGAACGGGCGCCGATAACGATTCGCTTTTTCCCTGAGAGAATACGGTGCCATTCGTTTATCTTCTCAGCAGGAGTCAAACGGGAGTGGAGCAGGGCGAGCTCATCCCCTACCCTGCGTGAGAAATAGCGCACCGTTTGCGGCGTCAGAGAGATCTCAGGAACGAGTAGAATCGCCCCCCTCCCGCGCTGCACAACTGCGTCGATGATGCGCAGGTAGATCTCCGTCTTGCCGCTACCCGTTATACCGTACAGGAGGAACTGCTCCCCCCGGTCTCCAAGCACGGCCGTCTTCAGGGTCTGAAACACCTTTTCCTGCTGTGGCGCAAGATCGAACTCGTCTCCGTGTGACGGCACCTCCCCTCTGTCGACCTGTTTGTCCCTCCTCTTGATTCCCTTGGGCACGATGGTCCACAGAGCCTCTCCGATGGAACAGAGGTAGTACCGGGCCATCCACTCGGCTGTCTTCATCAGATCTTCATTGATGACCTGCTCGGTATCGAGTACCTCTTTGATCGGTTTCGTATAGGAACATTCCGCACGCTCACGGAGTCTGTGAACGATACCGATGTTTTCACTTTTGCGGAGATCTACCCTGACACGCACACCGGTCGTCACCTGCATACCGGAAGGTATACGGTAGGTGAGAAGTGGGATAGGGCGGTTGAAGGCAACATCGGCAAACATGGAGATCCTTTAGCTCCGTATATCCCGATAGAAATCCCGTAAAAGCTTCAGGTCATTCCAAACGTCCCTCTTGTATTTCTCGGGGAAGCGCAGCACCGCGGCCGGATGGTAGGTCGCAATGACCGGAATATCTGTAACTCGGTGGATCTGGCCCCGCAGCGCCGTGATTCTCAGTTCCGAATTCAGCAGTGCCTGCGCTGCGGGACCGCCAAGACATACGATGATGAGCGGTGCGATCATTTCGATCTGCCTCTGCAGGTAGGGAAGACATGATGCAACTTCATCGGGGAAAGGATTGCGATTTCCAGGAGGCCGGCATTTGACGATGTTTGTGATGTACACGTCCTCCCGCTTGAGATCTATGGCAGCGAGCATCCTGGTGAGGAGTTGTCCGGCCTTGCCCACGAAGGGCAGGCCTTGAATATCTTCCTGTTCTCCGGGACCTTCTCCGATGAAAAGGATATCTGCAGTGGTATTGCCCGTGCCGGGTACGGCATGTCTCCTGCGCTCATGGAGGCGGCATTTGATACAGCGCCCTATCTCCTCATCGATGTCCGGGTCATACCTGTTCACGCTCTTGTCAACTGGGGCATGCCCTTTGTACGTTTCCGAAGGTTCCAGACTCGGCTCACGGAACCCGGTTTTTATGAAGGAGAGGGTATCATGCAGGAGCGCTTTGAATCGCTCTTCCACGTCCATGGACAAGGGGTTCTTTCGTAAAATGCGGTTTACATTGCAGCAGTCAGAACTTTCGCTTTTCCTCAGCTGATTTGCACACAATGCACTTTTTCGCTTCGGGGATGGCCACGAGCCGTTTCTCATCTATCGACTTGCCACAGACGACACATTTCCCGTAGACACCTTCATCGATCCTCTTCAGCGCCTCACTGATCTCCCGCAGCTTGTCCCGTTCCTTCTCGGACAGCTTGTCGTAGATCTGCATTTCATAGATGCTGTTTGCCTTGTCGACGATATCACCAATAACGTTTTCGCTCTCCATGTCCGAAATATCCTCTTCCCCTGCACCTTCCAGATCTTCGAGGAGCTCATTCATCTTTCGTATGAGCTTTTTCTTTATCGACTCGAGCACTTTCGTCCGCATGGATGTCACTCCTTTGGAAGTGTCTGTGTTCAAGGCAAACATACACAGAGGGAAAACCCGATCGGTGACGTGCCTCTTGTAGCATATGAATGTACTCCCTTTCGTAAAAAAAACCAAATGAAAAAAGAAACTTGATTGTGTCAGGCGTACACCTTGGTGAGCATCTCTTCGAGCTTCTGTCTGTCTATGAGATTGAGAGGTCGAACCTTGGCATGCTTCTGTGCCTTTGCTGAAAATAGCGAAGTGGTAATGAAGAATCCCTTGGCTGCGTTTTCCTCGGTCATGCGCTCGAGGAGCTCCCGGACCGGTATTTCGCCTACCTGCGAGGTCCAGCGTGCAAAATGAACGATGACGTTCACTTCCTCTCGGCCCTGCCGCATTGAACCCTTGAACTCGACAAAGTTCTCCTTACCGTACTTGTGGCTCTCCACGTGCACACGCAGTATCCTGCACAGCGACAGACCGGCTGTGAGAAACTCCTGTTTCGAGGAGGTCATCAGCTTTGTGAGGTTCTCACTCCTTCCTACCTCGCCGTATATCTCGATCTTCTGAGCTGTATCCTTGTAATCCGGCACAAGGGCCTCGACCTCCTTCCACAACTTAAGCGCCCGATTGAGATCGCCCGCAACGACAAGGTAGTTCCCGTAATTGTACTTCAATTCAGCCAGCTTCTCAGGTGTGTCCGTACCGAGCTCGATCGCCTTCTCGAAGTGTTCAAAGGCCTGCGTCGGATTCGAAAGCTCCATGTAGATGTTCCCGAGGTGTACATGGCAATCAAAATTGTAGATGGTGTCACTCAGTGCCGCCTGGAACTCTTCGATGCTGTCCTTGAAGTTGCGCATCTTCTCGAGGGTTAGTGCATAGTAGTAGTGGGCCCCGCTCAGGCTGGAATCCAGCTGGATGACTTTGCGCAGACACTTCTTCGCCCTTTCCAGATAGCTGAGTGCATAGTTGAGCTTTCCGAGTTCGAGATGGGCTTGTATAAAATTGTCATCGGCCTTTACGGCCTTACCCAGCGTGGTTATGGCCTGCTGTGTCTCACCGCTGTCACGTTCTATGATACCTAGATGGTAGAAGGCATTCGCATTGTTGGGGTCCAGTGCGGTCACGATCCGGAACTCCTGGGCAGCTTTTTCGGCGTTTTCGAGTTTGAGATTGATCATGGCCATTCTCTCGTGCACCTCGGCTTCGTTCAGGGGGGGTAGAAATACCGTGCTTAGTGCAACCTTGTTGTATTCAACAAGTGCAAGCTCCAGATTACCCATGTTTTCGTGGCACAGACCAATGTACCAGTTCACAGTCTTGTTGTTGGTGTTCCGCTTGTACAGTTCGGTAAAATAACGCAAGGCCTCAGCATATTCACCGTTTTTCAGGAGGGCAAGTGCCTTCTCCATCCTGTTTTTCCGTTGCGCACTGACGAGGAAGGCAGACACGATGACGACTGTGAGTATCAGTACGATAATGAGCATGAGAATCATAATAGCGACCCTCTGGTCCTAATGAAAATCGTAGAAAACCTTGGCAAGGTAGAGGCCACCTGCAAAAGCAGTCTCATATGCCGCTTCCCTATTCTCAGCACGGAGTATCTCTTCGAGACGTGCAGGGGGCTCACCCTCACGCTCGAGTCTGAGAAAGGTCCCCATAATGGTCCTCACCATCTTCCTGAGAAAGCTGTTCGCTACGATATCAAAAATAATGAAGTCATTCTTCCGACGCACCTCGCAATTCATGACCCTGCGAACTGGACTTTCACCGGGTTCGAGAGTGGCAAACGAGGTGAAATTCCACTCTCCAACGATCCTCTCGCAGTACGCGCCGATCAGTGACAGATCAACGCTCCGGTTCAGCCAGAGTGCATAGTTGCGAAAAAAGGGAACGAGCTCCTTTCCATTCCAAATGATATATCTATACCACCTGCTCCGTGCACTGAACCGCGCATGAAACGTCGGCGCAACCTCAAGAGCCTGCATCATGCGTATGTCGCGGGGGAGCAGGGAATTGATCGCCCTGATGAACTGCTCCCCCGTCATGGCGCTTTGCGTCTGGAAGGAGATCACCTGTCCAATGGCGTGGACGCCCGCATCGGTTCTCCCGGCATAGGCGATCCGCACCCTCGCTTTAAGAATCCTTTCCAGTCTGTCCTCGATGATACTTTGAACGGTCTCCGCATTTTCCTGAATCTGCCAGCCCGCATAGGCCGTGCCATCGTAGGAGACCTCAAACGCCCGTATCATGCTCCCTGCAGCTCCTCGACCTTCTCACTGACCTTCTCGTAGAGTTCCTTGGATATATCGAGGATAAATGAGGGCTTCGACTTACTCGACTTTCCCGAACCAAACACCTTGCTGATTATTCTCTTTGCACTAATGAGCTTCTGAATGCGTGCCGCCCTGTCGTCTTCCTTCCCATACTTGTAGAGCATCAGTGTGTATAGATACAGTATGCCCTGAAACCCGTAGTTCTTGTCCATATCGGGTCCGAAATTCTTCACCGCATCGATCCGTTCCTTTCCGTTCTGGGCATATGCAATGGACTTCTCGTAGTAGACCATGGCCTTGCGGTACATTATCTCTCCGATCCGTGCATAATTCTGTCCGGGAAACTTTCGCTCCAGATCCCCGAACAGCCAGGCGCTGCGTAGAGCCGAAAGACCCTTCTTGAAGGTGGGGGCTCGCTCCTTCTGGTGAAATGAATATGAACCTATGGCCAGCAGGTAGCTTGCCGTGCCAGTGAAAAGATTACGAGGTTTGGAGAAATCGAGGACAGGGAAGATAAGCTTGATGTCGTGCTCACGCTTCGACTTCTGTGAAAGAGCTGCCGCCGCGTTTATTGGGGGAAGGTGCGGGAAATCCTCGTTGTAGGCTGCATAGAGGCAATGCGGACAAACCGTTATGGGATAACTGAGCGGATTGACCTCTCCAAATTTTTTACTGGGCTGATAGATCCGCCTGAGCTCATCAGTCGTGTCAGTGGCGATCAGTCTTCCGCCCCCACTCAGTAACTCCTCCTTCTTGAACATGGTTCTACAGAGGGGACAGATCACTGGATTCTTCAGATAGTAGGAGACCTTTAACGATGCATCCGCCATTCCTCATACTCCTGTTGTCCACGGTGCATACTCTTGTTATCTCTCTATATCCTCCCCTATTATACCATTCATCGGCAGATATATCCACTTTGCCCATGACTTTCAGGAATGCATCTCCAGGGATGGATGGCGGAACCTTCTTTATTCGGTGGCGGCCCGTTCGATATGTACCGTGATGGTTTCCGGTTCGACTTTGACCGGCGTTACACCCTCGACGTCCGATTGAAACATCAAAGGCAGGTCGTAGTCTCCCGCCATGGTGATCGACTCGCAGTCCACATAGGCATACACCTGTCCGCTTTTGATATCCTTTTCCAGTCTTTTCGGGAACTTGACAAGGGCGGACACTTCAGGTTCTCCCGTGTCTGCCACCAGCCCTTCAGCGAGATTTATGGGATAGATACTGAGATCGCTCACCCTTTTGATGGCAAACTCCTCCTTGATCACGATCCTAACCCCCACCGTCTCACTATTGACAAGGGAGAGCTTTTCATTTCCGGTTTCGATGTGTGCCTCGACGACCGTGGTTTCGGTCAGGTTACGGATATCGATTTCTTCGGTGTAGAGTGATTCGGTCTCGTTCAGAATCGATTCCGGTCCCTGAAGCTCCACCGCCTCGGGTTCAACGACAACATCCACAAAGCTGTATCCTTCCGGAAGGTCTGCCACGATGACCGGCACGACTTTCACCTGCTTTCGCAATGCCCTCTCGAGGAGCACATCGATAAGCCGGGGGGTGATTTCCTTGATGGAAATCCCACGTGGGAGCCCGCGCCGGTCGACCTTGACGATCTTCCTGGTTTCTCCAAGGGAGTTTTGCTCCAAATCGATGTAAGTCACCACGTCCCCCTCGTTGATGAGGGAGAGGTACTCGTCCCTGCCTCTGAGCACGAGCTGCACGAATTCGGGAAGCTCGCTCGACACCAGGTATTGATCCGGGACATTTTTCACCTCAATGGGAACGGAAATAAAGCGTTCCTCTTCCTGTATGCTGTTCACGTAAATCCACAGAATACCCGCAAGTACGAGTGAGAGCAGCTTGATATGCCAGTTGTGCGTGATTCTCTTGAAAATCTTCACGTCTATCCACCCATGATGGTCAACATTTCATTGAGCCGCTCCCGCAGACGGTTGATTGACACACCCATTTCGATCTCTCCCTGCCAGGCGATGGAAATCTTAGCCGTCTGCTCCGATACCGCCATGACGAAAGCATCGGTTTCTTCGGCAAGCCCGAGAGCTGCGAGGTGACGCGTTCCATAACCCTCGAGCACCTCATGACGTTCCGTGAGGGGAAGTATGCATTTCGCGGCAACGATCCTGTCGCGACGTATTATGACAGCACCGTCATGCAACGGTGATTCCTTGCGAAAGATAGAGAAGAGCAGGTCAGAACTGATCAGCGCATCAAGCCGTACGCCCGTTTCAATGAAGTTGCGAAGCCCCACGCTTGCCTCGAGTACGAGCAGGGCTCCGATCTTCTTGTTCGAGAGCTCCTCCACAGAATGGGCAAGGGTATCGATTATATCTGTCGTATCCTTGAAGAGAAGATTCAGAAAACGGTTTTGTCCCACCCTCGTGAGCATGCGTCTCAACTCCGGCTGGAAGAGGATGATCAGCGCAATGGCGGCGAACTGGATGATCTGATTGAGTAGCCAGCTTACCGTTTCGAGGCGCAGGAAGCGTGACAACCACGCGGCGAGGATGATGAGCACGAGACCCTTGACAACCTGAATGGCCCTCGTGCCTGATATCATCGTGTATATCTTGTATATAACGAATGCGATGATGACGATATCGATGACCGGGAGGAGGTATGTCTTGACCCAGTTTATGTTGAGTATAATGTTCATGATTCCCGCTTACGGCCCTTCAGGTCGTGGATCCATGATGGCATTCACGATTCGAACGGTATCCACAGCCTCAGCCACATCGTGGACTCTTATAATATCGGCGCCCTGAAAGATAGATATAGCGTTTGCCGCCACCGAGGGCACGAGCCGTTCTTCAGGTTCTCTCCCAGTGTATACACCGAGAAAGGATTTCCGGGAAAGCCCGACGAGTATCGGATACCCTTTTGCCTTGAGGAGATGCAGGTTTTTAAGGAGTTGGAGGTTCTGTTCCGCTGTTTTTGCAAAACCTATGCCCGGGTCCAATATGATCCTGTCCCTGTGTATTCCTGCATGCAGCGCCCTTTGGACAGCTATATCGAGCTCCGCCGAGACCTCGGCAGCAACATCGTTGTAATGTGCCATGTTCTGCATGTCGAACGGCGTGCCTCTCATGTGCATGAGCACCACAAAGGCACTGCTGCGTGCAATGAGCGTGCCGGTCTCTTCACGCTCTTCATGGTTATGGTTTCCCCCTGTTTCGCGATCTCCCTGCGTATCAGGGGGTTCACCCCTGTGCGAGGAATAAAGATGGGAAGTGCCAAGCCCGGTGATGTCGTTTATGATATCCGCACCCAGATCCAGGGCCCGTGCAGTCACCTCCGGCTTGCTGGTATCCACGGAGATGAGGATATTCGATCTCTTCCTTACGCCTTCGACAATGGGAATCACGCGGCGGATCTCTTCATCGGTATCGATAGACGTTGAACCCGGTCTCGTGGATTCACCACCTATATCCACAATGTCCGCACCGAGTTCCTCGAGCTCGAGAGCCCGCGCAACAGCCAGGTCCGTGTTTAGGATTCTGCTTTCAGCGTAGAATGAATCGGGGGTCACATTGATGATACCCATTACGAGGGTTTTGTTCCCAAAGGGGATCGCTCGACTCAAATGAGATTACTGCCCTTTCTTCTTGTGCCTGTTCTTTCGCAATCGCTTCTTACGCTTGTGATTTGCTATCTTCTGTCGCTTTCTCTTCTTACCTGATGGCATTATACCTCCTCAATCACTGATCGGGTTTTACCCCGTTGTTTTTTGCTTTTGCAGCCGACTGACCGGGTTTCTTTGCCTTCTTTGCCGATTCCGTAGCCGGTTTTTCGGTTTCGCGCGGCGCAGCCTCTGGTGCTTTCTCATCATCGGCCTTCGGGCTCTCTTTTTCGATAAATATGGTTTCAGCGTAGTTGGCTTGAAGATCGTTTACCAACGCATCGATCAGCTTTTTCTCATCAGCATCCAGATTGCCGCGAGTCTTCTCCCTGAGCATGATCAGGGTATCGATGGTGAACTTTGCCGCTCGAAGGTCCTGCTTGAGCTCACCCGAAATAGGGTCCGCTATCTTGCCCAGAGAAACCCATGCCGATGAGCTCAACGTAAGCACTAGCGACGGGAAGCTGGCATCCAGGCGAAAGGAATCCTGATCAGACACTGTTTATACTCCTTTTCCGTACAACCAAAACATCAAGACTTTGTGCCCATTTCCCCTGTTCACCGTATCGTGCTGCCTGTACGGCACTAAATAGTCGCTGGTGAATAATTAATGAAATTCTGTTGTTAAAAACCCACCAGCTCAATATTTAGTGTCTCAATTGTTAGATCTCAAATAGTTATTTAACAAGCAATAATGATACTTATTGAAAATGTGAATTGCTCACCAGACACTAAATATATATACACTCTGTGCTCTGAAGCAACTGCATTAATGGCAGCCGCTTACCGGGCCACCGCTTTTGCTGTCATACACGTTCAACCAGCCGTTCGATGCACGTACACCTCTAGAGGTTTTGTACGGCCATAGGCCACGTACTCCATACCATTACAGGTATTTCACGTTAGCCTCGTTTTCAGCAATGCGCTTCAACGCTTCCTTGACCTTCTGATCGGAGCCCTTGCGGCAAACGAGAATACGTTTTCCCTCCTTCACGACGATGACATTACGCATACCCACCAGAGCAATGATCGAATCACTGTCTCCAAGGACGATACTGTCCGCCGAATCAACGGTGATAATGTTGCCCTCGTGCATGTTGCCGTTCTCATCCCCTTTCCTGTGCCGCTCCAGTGCGCTCCACGAACCCACGTCGTCCCAGACAAACCGCGGCTTAAGGCAGGCGATACGGTCTGATTTCTCCATGATTCCGTAATCGATGGATACACTCTCGAATCCATCGAACTCTTCCCGTTTTACCCGCTCCTCTCTGCCCGTATCAAGGCTTTCCTGTATGCGCATGAGACCAGAGTAAAGGGAAGGCATGTGTTCTGCCATAGCATCTAACAACGCCGTGACGCGAAAGATGAACATGCCCGAGTTCCAGAAGAAGGTGCCTGCCTCGATATACTCCCTGGCCCGTTTAAGGGAAGGCTTCTCCCTGAACCGCCTGACCGCATATACCTCATGCTTAAAATCACCGCTCAAAGCGTTGCCGACCTCTATGTACCCGAATTCAGTTGCCGGTCGCGTCGGTTCGATGCCGAAGGTAACGATATACCCCCGCTCTGCGGCCCGCTCAGCGTCCTGCAAAGCGGCGAGAAATCCCTCCTTCGTCTCTACCACATGATCAGCGCTCAGAACGGCAATGACCGCTTCCGGGTCCAGGTTGCCGATGACGGCAGCAGACAGACCTATTGCCGGCGCGGTGTTCT
>SMTZ1_10006944_pt1 | contig 11386 bp, 7 predicted proteins | sample DeeMarSWOR136_30_FD_25667 | JGI IMG/M metagenome (IMG submission 25667)
CCAGAATGGTCCAAATGGGCATGGCTTATAACAACGGCATCCAAATCCGATAATGAAAACTGAGGTACATCAAAGCTTGGAAATTGGTGATTTAAATCTCCGACATTTACTCCGCAATCCAAAAGAATATTACTATCGTTGGTTTGCATTAATATACAAGATCTACCAACTTCTCTGAATCCGCCTAAACAAGTTAAGGATATGTCTAAATTGTTAAATAAAATAGGTCTATGGATTCTCTTTCCAATTTTGAGAAGGATTTGTTTTTGTTTAAGTCTTTCTGTCTTTAACATACCCCTTATCAAGCTGATAGTTTTTGACTCAATAGGCGGGGATCTTATAGTTCTCGGCTGCCAAAAGGTATTTTTTCTTATTTCTGTTAAATTAGTTCCTTTTTTACCGATCACTATTCCGGGTTTTGCGGATTCTATTATCACTTCTCCCTTGTTTTCATCAAATTCGATGTTAGAGATGTCTGCTTCTTCACCAACCAAGTTTCGAATATATTCTTCAGTCTCTTCTATGTCTCTACGTTTTTCTACATTCCATCTTACTACAATGCGTTTACGCATCTTTTTTGCTAAATCCTTTAAGATATTACCTTCCTCTATCAAAATTTTAGGATTTTCTGAATAAACAGCGATTTCAGGTCCTTCAAATTCGATTTTTTTGATGTTAATCTCTGCGGGTAAATTTTCTTTTAAGGTTTCTTTTATTCTATTTAATTCCCTTTTACTGCTCATATTTCTCAAAACTCATAGAATATTGTTATTTTTCGTTATTTCGCCCTTTTTAGCGAAAAAATTTCGAATTTTATGTCATTAGTATAGTACCAAATTAATATCAAATTTTTAGTGCAATTGATTAATCAGATTAATGTTAGATGATCGTGATAGATATTGAGAAATCTCTTCAATTTTTATAATAAAGATGTTTAAGAATCTTTTTAAAGAGATAATTGCTAGTTAATCTATATTACCACAGTTATAAAAACTTTGTTATAATATAAAAAAATAATTTAAAACTTCCAATATTCTTCACTTCGTTAAAGATGACAGTGGTTAGAATTGGTGCAATTGCCAGCGGTAGCGGGTCGAACTTTGAAGCAATAGTAAAATCTTGCGAAGGTGGGATTTTAAAAGGGAAAGCGGAAGTCGTTGTTCTAATATGTAATAAACCGGGTGCTTATTGTATGGAGCGCGCGAAAAATCACAATATCTCGGTTCATCTAATCGAGTCAGATAAGCACGAGGGGACCAGAGAAGAATTCGACGCAAAAATGGTCAAAGTATTAAAGGAATTCGACTGTAAGCTTGTAGTTTTGGTGGGCTACATGAGGTTTGTGAGCGAATATTTCATCACAGAATTTAGTGGGAATATTATGAATATTCACCCTTCGTTATTGCCGTCTTTTAAGGGGATGCATGCTCACAGAGATGTGCTTGAATATGGTGTGAAAGTTTCTGGATGCACAGTTCACTTCGTAGACATTCACGAAGATCAAGGTCCAATAATTATCCAAAAATGCGTTCCTGTCTACGATAATGATACAGAAGAAACGCTAGGCCCAAGAGTATTAAAATGGGAACATAAAATCTTCCCTAAGGCGATAGAGTTGCTTTGCGATGGCAGATTGAAAGTAGATGGACGGCTTGTAAAGGTAGATGGCGAAATCCATCTGGAATGATAACTATAATTAGGATAAATTTGAAGACCAGAATGGATAATAAGCTCGAATACCTTCCTCAAAAATCCAATAAATATTATACCCTATCACAAATAATGAACTGATAAATAACGCCATAAAGACAGGATATTTTAATGGATTAATCTTTTTCGATGCAATTAAAACCACTTGAATTCCCAGTAAAATAATGTGAAGAATCATCAAGAGAAACCCTGCTTCGCTTCGAATTGCTGCATAACCATCCAATACGCCAATTCCAACGCCTAAAGGAATTAAAAAACAAAATTCATCAAGGTTTACTCGTCTTGTTTCACTTATTAAGAACTCAGTTACTAACGCTAATACAAACCAAGAAAAGTATGTTACATGTATTATCGTGTGCCCTAACCACTCATCTGCCCAATATATGTATAAAAGAGGTTCATTAAGACTATAGCCTCCGTGGAGTGTTCTATATGCTGCACTTACTTGATCAAACATGAGATGAACGAAATGCGATGCAACATTTAAAGAAATTAATAGCCCCAATTCAATTTCAATAGCGTACAGAAAATATTTATTTTTACCTTGTGTTTTATCTATTTTTCCGATCATATATCTCATAAGCATGTAATATAAAACTGCAACAACTGGTCCCATTAATATAATTTCAACAATTTTATCATTTCTTGCTGAAAATGTTGCGCCAATTCCACCGAGCCCTTCTAATTCAGCAATATTTATCACTACATCGCTCGTACCGCTAATCATATCTGGGAGAAAGAAGCAAATTAAAATTCCGATGAGAAAAACTGATAAAAATTTTATTGAGGGGTGATAGTCTTTAGGGTTTGTAATTTTTTCCATTTTTATCCCGATTGTATTAATTAATTTTAAATTAAACTTAGCTCAGATCAATATATAATTATGCAAATGAAAAAGAGAAATTTTCTTGGATTATTTGTCCTCTGGTATGGAGTTGGAAACTACTGGCATGTTGAGAATTGGTGGATAAATATTTATTGGGAGCGGACATTAGGAGCCGCTTCGATTTATATTGGCTTAATGGTAGGAGTTTCAGCAATTGCTGGTGTTCTTTCTCAAATACTTTTTGGCGCTATCAGCGATACCAGTACATCTAAATATGGAAGAAGGAGGCCCTTTATTTTAATCGGTTCAATTACTGGAGGAATTTCAATGTGTTTTTTTCCTATTACTAGATTTATAACTCCTTTAATATATGCTGTTATTTATGGAGTTACAATCGATTGTATCTTATCTTTTCTTGGAGATCTTACAACTCCAACGAGAGTTGCGTTTTTAGCAGAATCAACTATTGTTGAAGAAAGAGGAAAAATCAATGCATATTTAGGATTAGCTGGTGGAGTAGCAATCGCGTCAGTTGTCATGAGTTCGGGTTACATTTTCGAAGTTTTTGGTCCAGACTATTCGTTTTATTCGGGAGGCATATCCCTAATAGTATCTGGAATTATTACTTTCTTTCTGATAGAAGATCCTCCTATTGATGAGAGCGAAATTGACAAAAATTGGAAGGAATTGGTTAAAGAAACATTCACTCTGGAATCATATAGAGAAAATAAGTCGTTTTACATTTTGATGATATTTATTTTCTTCTACATCACGGGTTCCAATGTTCATGGTAATTACTTATTTATTTATTTAGAAACCGTTTTAGGATTGCATACTTTCAGTTTAGCTATTGTTTTAGCGGGATTGGGAATCCTAGGCTTTATATTAGGTATTCCAATTGGAATTTTATTAGATAAATACGGGAGAAAAAAAGTATTAATTATCTCTGTATTTGTTGCAACTGCTGGTAACATTCTCTTTGCGTTTGTACCTCCGTTCCACGATCTCACTATGCTTCTAACGTTTATTCTGGGAGGGATTGGAGTTGGATTTAACGCCGCAGTATTTGGTGCATCAGAGACTTGGCTCCAAGATTTAGCGCCTGAAGGAAGAGAGGGATCGCTATTAGGTTTTAAAATTCTCGCCTTCGTATTACCCATGACACCAGGAGCTTTATTAGGAGGTTGGTTATTTGATTATGGTCCAATGCCTGATGGATTTGCGCACAGTCCAATTATTTTTATTGTGGGGGCTATAATAAGTTTAATTGGCTTGCCAGTCATAAAGTATGTCGAAGAAACCCTAAAAAGATCTACCGACGAAACTGAAGAAAACAAGATTGAAGCGGATTAGAAAATAACTCCGTTTATTAGCTCATTTTGCGATACAAAACCCAGCGATATACCGTTAAGAATTAGCTCAATTTCATCTGGGATTGGTTTTCTTGCTTTAAACAGAATGTATTTTTTATCTGAAATTTTCTCAATAAATATCTCTACTTTTTTTTCTTCGAATTTCGACGATTTTACTACTATCCCATCGATTCCCCACGCGATTTTTTCTTTAAAATCGATAAAAAGGTCTCCAAAATGTCTTTTCGCGTATGCTGCTGCGGAGGCCGACGAGCCAATGCCCCAATCGGTCAAAACAAAAGGAGAGCAATGCCTATTAATGCCTACATGTCCGTAATTCTCGTACATGCTTCCCCTGTCAATTCCGTCAATTGTATTCCAATCTTTTAAATTGCCTGGGCACTGTTCCTCTTGCTCGCGCAATAACATTAGCGCAAAGCTTGCTCTCAAGGCTGCGATACCCCTTTCCATATATTCCTTTTTGCTTGTTAAAAGGTAATATTCCATATAAGTTCGAACAAATAAAGCTTGCCGAGCGTCGTTCAGTTCTGCATCGGCGTTCTGAACTCCAAAACCTCCAAATGTGTTGAAATCTATGTATAGCATGTTCCAAACCTGCTGAAATAGTGATAATATTGATAATACTCGCTCTCCTAGATTAAGATACTCCTTTTTTTTAGTGATTCTATACAATTCTTTCAATCCATCAGCGCACCAGTAAATGCATAAATTATTCATGACATGAGATGCCGTGTAATTGTCGTAAAAGTCTTTAGGCAAATTAGTGCAGCTGTAAAAAGGCTCGAAATCGTGCCACTTATCTTCGGGAATTATCTCGTCTTCTATATATTTTGCGATTTTTTCAGCAATAGGAACGACAGATGAATCGTTTGATATCTTGTAATATTCGGTAAGAAACATCAGAGGTGCGCCCGAACTAGCAGAATCAATTAGATCGTCGCTAATTTGGAGGGAACCGTCTTTAATACTGAAATAAGTTCCAATTGCACCGCTTTCCAACTGTAATTCCTTTATTAGAGCTACGAGTTCTTTACATTTTTCTTTAATGGAACTGTCGTCTCCAAAATCTTCTAAATATTTAATCGCCCAAAACATTGCCAACGATATATCTACGATGCCAAAATCGTCTGAAAAAATATGTGCCTTCAACCCATTCACATAAGAAACGCGCTCGGCGTCGGGAGATTCAGGCAAAATCAAAGCGGGAAACGCTCCCTTTACCCTTGGAAGGCTCATTATCGTGGTAAGAAATTTCTTACCCCTTTCTATTAGATCTCGATCCTTCCACAAATCTCCAAAAAACCTAAAGCCGTATCCGGTTCGAATGTTCAAGAACCACGCGTTGTTTCTAATCTCGGCATAGCGTTTTGCAAACCTCGGTAGGAGTCTATCGAAAAACTTAATTGCTCGCTGGTTTGAAGATAATCTTTTAAAAATCCTTCCTATTAATGTGTCTAGTATCTCTGGAGGGATCATTTTTCCCTCTTTATAGTTATCTAACTCTTCTGGCGTAATGAAAATTATAGGTTTTTTCTTTTTCCCCAAGTATGTGTGGTGAAAAACGCCTCCACAATTTTTATTTTCTATTTTAAAATCCCCCCAAAACTCGTGTCCTTCGATTATTGCTTTGAATCCTTCTTCAACGTAAGTATCGTAAGATAATACTTGAGGATTAGAATTCTCGTATACTAATTTTCTTCCATATTTTTCCCATAGAAATCTATTAGCGTCTTTCAAAACATTCGCAATAGAATCATTATAATAAATTTTCACATAATACCCAAGGGAAAAATTGGTATTTCGCTTAAACTTAGAGGTTTTTTTCGGATCGTGGGGGAAAAACACATGATATACAGGGTGATAATTCCCAAAACCATACGATATTATGGGTTGTTCGCTATCTGCTGGTTTTAGATTTAAATCCATAATAGCTTGATAAGGTCTGCTACTGCCCAACACATCTAAATCAGGGAATAAGGAAAAAGCACATTTCCCCTTTTTATAGATTATTACGGGAGCCCGAAATACGTGGTCTCCGATTATGTAATCTTCCTTTGGACGAATATGGGGGACCCAAGAAAAATCCGGTTCGCTACCTAATAATATTGAATAATTCGCTACGATTTTAGAAAATGAGATTTTTTTCTTATTGTTGATATTATACTTAAAGTGAACTAAATTCTCTTCAATTTCTTCGATCTCTAATGACATTAGAAATTCTGGATTACAAGATTCAAATTCTAAGCCCTCGTTTGTTTTATTTTTCATAAACATGGGAATTGAATATTGACTCTTTTTATTTTTAATAATTAAGGTTCCAAGACCATGAGAGCTTTCAAGAATTGGAATCCAATCGTTTCCGCTTTTCAGATCAATCCTTTGGAAGAGCCCATCTGATTTCTCTTGAAAAACGATTCTAAAATTATCTTTTTCGAAGGCGGTTCTATGAATTTTTATTCACCATCCTTCTTTATAATTTGATTAAAGCCTTTTTAAACGTTTTTCCCTCATTTTTTCTTTAAATAACGCGACTACTATCTGTTATTGCTAAAATTTTGTGTGAATTAAATGATAAAAAAAAGCAAAATTTCCAAAGATAAAGAATTCAAAAAAAAACCACTCTGAGGAATTGCATATATTGTAACTACGCAAAACGGCCAAAGGAAGATTTGCCGTATCTGTGTACAAATAGTAGAGCTATTGGCTTTGCCTTTCCATGGAATATGCCTATAGAGAATTGTAAAGATTTTATAAAAAGGATTTAGTTACGAGTTAATTAAATTATTTTATAGTGGCCTCTCAAAAACATGGCATAAATTATTTGCGCTTCGTGAACGCAATCGTCGTAAGCTCGATGATCTTCTTTATAAGGAATATTTGGAAAGTAATGATCCCAACATTCTTGTACTGATGGCCATTTATAATCCCCAAATTCGGGATTTTGTGGTGGTAATTTTAAAACGGGAGTAGCTAATAACATAGGATCTGGTAATTCTTTAATAGGATAAATTCCCCGCGATTTTAACCAACCTATATCAAATTGAGTATTATATGATACTACTGGGAATCTATCAAAAATTTCCCGAATTTTTAGACGGATCAATTCCCAGTCGGGGGCATAGATTACCTCCTCTACAGAAAGAGAAGAATTTTGAAAAATCCAAGCGTGGGCATCTCTATCTTTGTCGAAATCGCCCTCATAGATTAAACTATCTATTAATTTAGTTATCGAGCCATCTATAAGATTTAATTTACAGATTCCAACCTCAATTATTGTACCCTCTTCTGGATATAATGCTGTGGTTTCTATATCAACTACGGCTATTTCTTTAATGGTCATGATTCTATGTTCCTATCATTATTATGTATTTTGTTTAATAAAAAAACAAATTGATAATTCCTTAATAATCGTAAAAGAGCGTAGGAAAGCTAATTTTTATATTCACGAACATAATATAAAGAATTAGGGAAATGATTTAATGCGCAATCTGACCCAACTGAGAATTTGATTGAAACGATTAAATTCAGTGAAGAAGATCTTGAGTTGCTAAAATCATTTCCCCCCTCTTTTAAAGTAAAACTATTAAATTGATTAACAATTTTCTTACTTACATTTTTTTTGTGAGATATCAATGACATCTGCTAATAATAAAGACGAATGCCTTCCGCTACGTGAGTTACAGGGAAAGAAGTTAATTGGTTATACTATCGGGACTATAGGGTACATTATACCCATAGCTTTGGTCACTGCGTTTGCATATCAATTTTATGTATATACGGTTGGTCTCGACTCTCTATTAACGAGTATAGGCATTTTCATCGGTTTAACTATTGCAGCTTTCGGTGCTACTATATTTGGAGTAATTTCGGACAATAAAAAACCTGGTAAATTGGGAAAAAGGCGACCATTTATATTATGTGGTATGATCTTATTGGTTACTACTAATTTTTTATGTTGGATTCCTCCTTTGTGCCCACAAGGACAGCCATATTATATTCCCACGACCATTTACTTCTGGATTGTCTTTGCTCTATTAAATGTGGCAAACTCAATGATAATCTCTCCCTACACCGCCATGATCCCAGAGCAATGCCAGACAGAGGAAAACCGTGTTAAAGTTGCAGCAATTATTGGCATCTTTAATATTTTAGGTACTGTTCTTGGAGTTCTATTTCCAATGATCTTACAGAGTAATCTAGAGGATCCTACAGCAGCTAAATGGTGGGAACCTTCTGGAGCGTATCTGGTGAGTTTATTACCTTGGGTTGGAGGATTATTAGGACTTTTTGGTGGGATCATCATTCTGATTTCTTTTTTATCGGTTGACGAAAGTTTTCACCTTCAAAATCCCAAAACAATACAAGAAAAGAAATCAATTGTTGAGACTTTTAAGCAGATGTTTGAACCTTCAAAAAATCCGAAGTTTAGGAATTATTTATTTCAAACCTCAATTAGTAGTATTGGGGGCAGGATATTGATCGTTATTCTAGTTCCATTCTTAACATATGTAATCCAACTTGTCGATATTCAGTTCATTATTTTCATTTTAATACTCGTGCCATTTGCGTTTATTGGATTTGTCTTCTGGAATAAGCAAATACCCAAAATGGGATTAATAAAAACTAATGTTATGAGTAATTATATAATTACCGGGACTTTATTAGCGATTTTTATATTTCTAATAAGCATGGATTTTTCATTACGCGTCATTATTGGTGGGATTTTGATAAGTCTTGCTCTTTTCTGTTTTGTAGGCGCATTTCTTTATCCAAATCCGATTATTAGCGCTTTGGTCGACGAGAAAGCGGTGGAATTAAATAGTGGGAATCGCTTAGAATCTACATCCAAGCTTTCCGGTTCATATTTTGGTTTGAACCTTTTACTCTTAAATTTTTTCGGTGCGGTTGCTAACATCATCCTTGGTGCGATATTTACAGGTGGAAATGAAGAGAATCCGATTTTAATCGTAATCACATTTCCTATTGCAGCCTTTTTATTCCTCGCTACTAATTTTTTTCTTAGGAAGATAAAATTAGAAAAAAGCGAGTAAAAACCCTAAACTTTATTTTTTTTGAAAATTCTTATTAATTATAGTTTGGAATTAGGATTATGCCGCGTAGGACTAAGGAAACTACAGAAATTTTGAAATTAATGCATCAGTTAGAAAAAATCCGTAATATCGGATTTGTTGGTCACATAGACCACGGGAAGACTACTCTATCAGATTCCCTATTAAGCGAAGCCGGTTTATTATCTCCGGATCTTGCGGGGGAAGCAAGGGTTCTGGATTACTTAGAAGAAGAACAGAGACGGGGCATTACGATGAAATCTACGAATATTTCTCTCTATTACGAAACAATATCCGATCGAAGCGAGGCTTATCTTATTAACTTAGTTGACACGCCAGGTCATTTAGATTTTAGCGGAAAAGTTACAAGGGCTTTAAGACTCATTGACGGTGTCGTCGTCATCGTTGACGCAGTGGAAGAAATAATTAGTCAGTCAGAAACTGTAATTAAACAGGCGTTACAAGAAGGAGTTAAACCTGTACTTTATATAAATAAGGTAGATCGTTTGTTTAGAGAATTAAAATTAAATACTGACCAAATTAGAAAAAAGTTTTCGAGAATTATTAACGAATTTAATAAGTTAATTGAGCGTTTTGCCGATTCCGAATTCAAAAAAGCGTGGCAAGTATCCCCAGCAGACGGTACGGTTGCCTTTGGTTCAGCTTTACATAAATGGGGTTTCACATTAAGAATTTTTGAACAGAATGGACTCTCTTTTGAAGAAATACGGGAAAGGTATCTTAATACTAATTATGAAAACTTAGCTGTCATAATTCCAATATACCAAGCAATATTAGAAATGGTCGTTGATCACATTCCTAATCCAAAAGAAGCTCAGAAATATCGAATTAAGAAGATCTGGGAGGGGGATATTGAATCTATTCTTGGAAAATCAATGGTAAATTGTGAAGCTGATGCACCAATAGTGATTTGTTTGAGTAAAGTAATTAACGATAAAGGAAGATTAATTGGAACGGGAAGAATTTTTTCCGGTACGCTGCGAAATAAAACTAATATTTTTCTCTTGAGAGAAAATTCTCAAGAGACTATCCAGTCTGTTGCTATTTTTATGGGTGCAAGGAGAGATCTCGTTGATGATATTCCTGTAGGAAACATTGCTGCCATAGGGGGTCTGAAAAACATCAAGAGCGGAGAAACTCTTATAGAACCAAAGTACTTAGACGAAATGACAGCGTTTGAGAATGTGAAATATGTAACCACTCCCGTTATTACCGTATCGGTAGAGCCTGAATATCTTAAAGATTTTGATACTTTAAAAAGAATTATACAAGATATGCTTATTGAAGACCCAAATTTGCAGTTTAACGAAAGTCCAGAGACTGGAGAACTCTTAATTTCAGGAATGGGACCTCTCCATTTAGAAGTAACCGTACACGAAATAAAACAAAGGGGTATAGATGTAAGCACATCGAAACCACAGAGCGTATTCAAAGAATCGTGCGTATTGAAATCGTCCTTAATAGCCAGTACATCCCCAAACGAAAAAAATAGCGTAAAACTTAGAATTGAACGCATAGATCAAGAGACACTTCAATTCTTTCGCTCTGGCGATCATAAAATTATTAAACCATTTAAGAGATTAAAGCAATATCTTAACGATAGAACCAATTTAAATGCTGAAGAAATAGACGGTTATTTAAATTGCGATAGCAACCTAAATCTGATTATCGATTTGGCTACTGATAGTCCATTGGCCGAGAAGCAAAAAGCAAAGATTATCGACGTTATCGAAAAAATATGTTTAAGTGGACCGCTGTGTAATGAAGTACTCACAGAGATAAAAATTACAATCGAATCAATTAATATTTCAGCAAACGACGAAGAAAGTTCTATATCGGAGCTCACAACAATGTTTTTCGATGCGATTAAGCGAGGATTGGACGAGGCAGAATTAGTTTTATTAGAACCAATATATCAAACAATTATTCAATTACCTCCCGAAATGATAAAGAATGCGTTATCTGTTTTGGCCAAATATCAACTAAAGGTAAAAGAAATTGTGCAAGATAACGAATATCAAGCGTTAATTGAGTTATTAATGCCAGTTAGATATTCTATGGAATTTGTGGAATCAATAAGAGATAAAACATCCGGGCGCGCGTTCTGGCAAAATACATTTCACTCTTTTCAGAAAGTTCCATCTGATGTTATGGACTCGATAGTTTCCGACATAAGGTTTAAAAAAGGGTTATCTTGGTGATTTTTTTCAATATATAAACCTTTTAAACTCTAAGATAGAATGAAACATATGGAAAAAATTAGGGATTATTTTCAAGGTAAATATTCTAAAAGAAGCTTTATTCGATTATATTTACCACTTGCGGTTAGTTTGTATGCACTTTTTATCATACTGGCTCGATTATTATTTCCATATATTGAAGATTAT
>SMTZ1_10015098_pt1 | contig 11381 bp, 8 predicted proteins | sample DeeMarSWOR136_30_FD_25667 | JGI IMG/M metagenome (IMG submission 25667)
GCTACCAGCTTGGCATCAACCTCTTTTATCTTCGGAAAATCTTGATCAACAATCTTTACCTCCACATTTACCTGCTTTTGAAGTTTATTCAAGATATCCAATCCCCTCTTTCCCCTAGCCCGTCTCAGTGAATCGGAAGAATCAGCAATATAGACTAATTCCTGCAAAACAAATTGGGGAATGACTAAAACCCCCTCAATAAACCCCGTTTCAGATATATCTGCTATTCTACCATCAATAATAACACTTGTATCCAAAATTTTATAACCCTCATCAGCTGCTGATGCACCTTTTAAGGCACCCGGCTTACCAAAGCTAAATTCCTCGCCTTTTTTAACCCCTATTGCTAAGCCTAAAAAACCACCTAAACAGTTAATAAATAAATAGATAAGGAGGAGAGCTAATGACCCTCCTGGATAGTAAAATAGAAGAGCATAGGAAAAGAGATTTGCAATTATCAATCCAATAATGAGTCCTGAAACACCTCCTACTACTGCTTTGAGGGAAATATTCTTAACCCTTTGCTCAATAAGAATAATCAAAATGGCTATTAAGAACCCAATGCATCCACCAATTAAAGCAAACTCTTGTAACTCAAATGCCTCCCAAAAGATAATAGCTCCCCCAAAAGCACCAATAATGACTAGTAAACACCGAAGAATTATCATCATAGCTCTTATTCACCTCCTTTCACCTAAATGAGTATTATTATGTATCTATTTTGTATCACCTACATAACACTATGCTCAAAATGATAAAACTAAATAGCAAGACTTATAGATAGTTTTCTCTATAAGGTTTTAAGCCCATCTAATCATTTCACCCAGTAGATAATTTAGTTTAGTAAAAACAATAAATTAGCTGTTACAGAGGTAAAGTACAGGAAACGTCTGCAATGTACTATTGCTTGAGAGGACAGTAGATGAGCAAGGTTGAAGGAAAGGTGGGGTTTTAGTAGTCAAAAATTCTTTTTAACTCTTTCTCGATACTCTTCTCAGGACTTTTTTTAGCTATAGAGAGTTCTTTTATTAATAAATTTCTTGCTGTATCCAACATTCTACGCTCACCAAAAGAAAGATCTTTCCCCAATCTTAAGAGGAACAAATCTCTTAAAACTCCTGCAACCTCAAAAATGGATCCCGTTTTAATCTTTTCTAAATACTCACGATATCTTCTGTTCCAGGTCTGTGCATCAATCTCAATATCCTTTTTCCTTAAAATTTTATAAACCTTAGAAACTTGCTTCTGAGAAATGATTTGCCTGAGTCCAACCGTCTTAGCATTGCTGGTGGGAATCATGATAGTCATACCATTGCCCAGAACCCTCAGAACGTAAAAAGTATGTGTATTCCCTGATATTTCTTTACTCTCTATAGATTCAATTACTCCTACCCCATGCGTTGGATAAACCGCCATATCCCCAACCTTAAACACTCTCTAATCCTCCTCCCCCTAAAAATAATAAGTAAACAAAATAAAATACTATAATGTATAATATACTAAATTTTAAACATTAAAGCAATCAAATTTTGACTTTTTTCTAAAGGTATCTGATGCATAATAGAGATAGTGGTTAACATTTCTATAGACTAGCTCAAGATGTTGAAGATTGGGGCTTCATCCCAATTGGCCTCCGACAACGCTTCCAGCCCGTAAGGCTTTACAGGCTGGAGGATAATATCTACGCCTATGAGGGAATGCTCGCCCACCTGATATGACTTGCTTAAAAAAATAAAACTTTTTGTTTTTCTCTATCTTCTCAGCACTCTTTCCCTGCCTTTTTAAATGGAAAAGCTATTTATCTGGGGCGTCCTCTGTTATGAATCATTACCCTTGATATTGAGGAATCGAAGATTTAAAACGCACACTTGTGTTCCATGAGAGAGTAGAAAGCAAGAGCTACAAAAATTCTTTTTAATTTCAGTATCTTGTAGAATTTCCAAGACGTTCACATTAAAATAGCAATAGATTCTCTGGCAAGTTGCAGATAGCTGGAAGGAAGTATACCCATATGGAGGGTAAAAAAGGTGGTGATTAACAGTGCAATTATCATAGAAATGGGAAAAGAGAGGTGTCCAACTTCTTTAACAGGCTCTCTCATATACATAACTACCGTTACCCTCAAGTAGTAATAGACAGCAACCAAGCTATTTAGAACAGCAATGATGGTAAGCCAGATAAATCCCTGTTTTACTGCTGCACTAAAAATGTAGAATTTACCAATAAATCCAGCCAAAGGGGGGATTCCAGCCAAAGAAAACATAAAGATGGCCATGGCTACTGACAAAAATGGATATTTAAATCCCGCCCCTGCATAATCTGAGATAAGTATATTCTCCTCACCCTTCTTACCATAAAGGATCACTACAGCAAAAGCCCCCAGATTCATTAAGGTGTAAGCCATTAAATAGTAAATGATACTGGTGGTAGCTAGATTCCCACCGGCCGTCATTGCCACTAGGATATAGCCCGCATGAGCAATACTGGAGTAAGCTAACATCCTCTTAATATTTTCCTGAATGATAGCGACTACATTCCCTAAGGTCATTGTCAACACAGCGAGAGCCCAAAGAATCATCATCCAATCAGCCCTAAGCTGTGAAAAAGAAGAGAGAAATACCCTTAAGAAAGCAGAGAAGGCAGCAGCCTTGACCCCTACTGACATAAAGGCAGTAATAGAAGTTGGTGCCCCTTCATACACATCAGGAGTCCACATATGGAAAGGGACTAATGCTACTTTAAACCCAAATCCTACAATAAGAAACCCTACTGCTGTCAGTAGTAATGGGTTTGAGAGAAGGTGTGGTGTACTCTCTATATACCTGGCAATATCTGGCAATTTTGTCGTCCCTGTAGCACCATAAACTAATGCAATACCATAGAGAAGAAAGGCACTGGAGAATGCCCCTAGGAGGAAATACTTTAAAGAAGACTCATTTGATTTCACATTGGTCCTCAAAAAGCCCACAAGAACATAAATGGAAATGGAGAGGGTCTCTAAGCCAAGAAACACAATAATGAGATCATTGGCTTTAGCCATAATCATCATCCCAACTGTTGCTAAGAGAACCAGTGCATAGTACTCACCGTAATTGATACCCTCTTCTCGAAGGTAATTGATAGAGATAAGTAGGGTTATAAAAGTAGCTACTATGAAGAGTGAATTAAAAAAGAGGGTAAATCTATCGATCACGATCAACTGGTTAAAGGCATAGGCTGACACATCTCCCCTCCACATAAAAATAGAAAAAATAAGGGAAAGAGCCAAACCCAGAAGACTTAAAACAGCCAGAGGTGTTTTCTTATCCTTAGCTAATGCGAGATCAAACAGTAAAACAACCAAAGCGGTGATTACCACCACAAGTTCTGGGAGTATGCTTTTCAAATTAACTATTGGAGGAACTATCGTCATCATCATCTTCATTCTCCCTGTTTAACTTGATCAGGATCAATTATATACACCATCCTGGCCCCCTCAGCACTCTTCCTTCCCGCTTTTAACTCCACCTGAGCAATCAGGTGCTTGACTGAAGCGTCCATCCTGGATAGAAATGGTTTGGGATAGACACCAATCTGGAAGATAAAGAAGATAAGCGGTAAGAGAACTATAATCTCTCGCAATGAAAGATCCTTGAGCTTTCTATTCTCTTCCTTAGTTACCTCCCCAAACATCACCCGCTGAAACATCCAAAGCATATATACGGCAGCAAGAATAACCCCCAAAGCAGCAATAACGGCATAGACCATATTAGATTTGAATGTGCCTAGGAGAATAAGAAACTCTCCAACAAATCCATTAAGACCCGGAAGCCCTATGGAGGATAAGGTCACAATCATAAAGAGGGTGGCATAGACAGGCATCACCTTGGACAGTCCTCCAAACTCTTCAATCATGCGGGTATGTCTGCGCTCATAGATCATACCTACGATAAGGAAGAGGGCACCGGTTGAAAATCCGTGATTGAGCATCTGGAGGATGCCTCCTTCCAATCCCTGAATATTGAGGGCAAAGATGCCCAGCACTACAAATCCAAGGTGACTCACACTGGAGAAGGCAATCAACCTCTTTAAGTCCTTCTGCACAATACAGACCATAGCCCCATAGATAATACCAATGAGAGCCAAGATAGATATTAAAGGCACAAATTTAAGCGTTGCCTCAGGAAAGAGTGGGAGATTAAACCTCAAGAATCCATAGGTTCCCATCTTCAACAAGACTGCAGCCAGCAAGACACTGCCAACAGTAGGTGCCTCAGTATGGGCATCAGGAAGCCAGGTGTGAAAGGGAAACATGGGCACCTTAATGGCAAAGGCAAGAGCAAAGGCGAGAAATAACCAGATCTGTGTCCCATAGGGGATGGATAACTGGTATAATTGTTCTATATCAAAGGTGTAAACTCCTGTCACACTATAGTTATAAAAGTAGATTACCAGAATTGCAACCAGCATCAATAAACTGCCAAACATGGTATAGATGAAAAACTTCACCGCGGCATAGATTCTGCGGGCAGGAGCACCCCACACCCCAATTAAAAGATACATGGGAATGAGCATTACCTCCCAGAAGATATAAAAGAGGAAAAGGTCTAGGGAAACAAAAACGCCAATCATCCCCGTTTCTAAGAAGAGGAGACAGATCATAAATCCCTTAACCTTCTCCTTAATGTCCTTCCAGCAGGCAATAACCGATATTACTGTCAAGAAGGTAGTAAGTAGTATCAGAAAAAGGCTGATTCCATCAATTCCCACATGGTAGTTAATGCCATATCCTCTGATCCAGGGAACATTGGTAGTGAATTGAAACCGATGGGTGGTGAGATTAAAATCCCGATAGAGGATTAAAGATATAAGGAAGTTTACCAAGGCGGTAAGGAGGGTTATCCCTTTAATAACATTATGTTTTTCTTTACCTATCCCTATGATTAGAAGTATCCCTAAGACTGGCAAGAAGGTAATAACTGAAAGGATATCAAAACTGACAATACTCATCTTTTCTCCTATTCCCTTTTATCTCTTCAGAATCAAATAGAGGACAAACAACACACCTAAAAGGATAGAGAGGGCGTAGTGTTGGACATAGCCTGTCTGTAACCGCTTTAAACTACCGCTTACCCTTTTCACCACCCATGCAGATCCATTAACCAAAGCCCCATCCACTACCTTGTCATCGAAGAATTTCCAGAAAAAGGTTGAGATAATATTAACCGGCGTAACCACATAGGCAAAATAGATTTCATCAACAAAGTATTTATTGTAAAGGAGATGATAGAGCTGCTTAAATCGCTGAGCGATTCTCTCCGGAAGTTCAGGACATTTAAGATAAAGATAGTAAGCAGTGATAATGCCGACAATACCAATCACCAAAGAAACAACCATCATTAACAATTCCAAACCAACAGAATGATGCATGATCTCAACACTATGGGGAGCAACCTCAGTAGCGTAAGCAACTCCTGCCATAGACTTCTCAGCCAGGTGAGCTTCATGCCCTCCCAAAACAGGGGAGAGAAAATCATGGAACCTATTCCATCCCTTAACGATGGGAATACCTACCAAGCCTCCTATGGTAGAGAGGATAGCCAATGCAACGAGAGGGTTGGTCATAACCGGTGGAGATTCATGAACATGCTTCGCTACCTCTGGTTCCACTCTGGACTCCCCGTGAAAGGTCATGAAGACTGCACGGAACATATAAAAGGCAGTCATGAAAGCAGCAATGGCACCAACCACCCAAAGGAAGATGTTACTCTGAAATGCATTCCACAAAATCTCATCTTTGCTGAAAAACCCTGCAAAGGGGAAGATACCTGCAATAGCCAGACAACCGATGAGAAAAGTCCAATAGGTTATAGGGAGATGTGCCTTTAGACTTCCCATCTTTCTCATATCCAGCTCACCTGATAAGGCATGCATCACGCTTCCTGCACAGAGAAAGAGCAGACCCTTAAAAAAGGCATGTGTCATCAAGTGAAAGATGCCGGCAGCAAAGGCACCTACCCCGCAGGCCAAAAACATATATCCCAACTGGCTAATGGTAGAATAAGCCAAGACCCTCTTGATGTCATTGTTAACAATAGCGATAGAGGCGGTAAAGATGGCGGTCAATGCCCCGATCACTGCCACCACCCCCATGGAAAGGGGAGCTAAGGAGTAAAGAACATTACACCTCGCAACCATATAGACACCGGCCGTAACCATGGTTGCCGCATGGATTAAGGCACTAACCGGGGTGGGACCTTCCATGGCATCAGGCAACCAGACATAGAGAGGAATCTGAGCAGATTTCCCGCAGGCACCCAAAAACAAAAGCAAGGTAATGAGTATAATGGTAAGCTCTCCTCCCCTAAATATATGAGGAGCATTCTCAAAAACAGGGAGAAAGTCCAAGGTTCCAAAAACGACAAAGATGAGCATCATAGCCAAGAGAAACCCATAATCACCGATACGATTGACAATAAAGGCCTTCTTTCCTGCATCGGCAGGCGCTTTGTTCTTATACCAGAAACCAATCAACAAATAACTACAAAGGCCTACACCCTCCCAGCCAATAAACATGAGTAAAAAGCTATTGGCAGTAACAAGGGTCAACATAAAGAAGACAAAGAGATTTAGATAGGTGAAATAGCGGCGGTAACCAGGATCATCATGCATATAGCCAATAGAATAAACGTGTATGACGAAGGAAACACCAGAAACGGTAAGCATCATCACCAAGGAGAGGGCATCCACCAGAAAACCTATGTTCACTTTAAGGTCCCCGCAAGGTATCCACTGATAGAGGGTAACCTCGAAAGGAGCTGCAGGTGGTGATTGAATCAATTCCAGGAAAATAAGACAGGAAACGAGAAAAGATAGAAGAATGGCGCTACATCCGACAAGACCAATAAATCTTTTGGGGAAACGTATTCCCAAGACGCCATTAATGAACACTCCTAAAAGCGGAAAAAATGGAACGAGCCAAATATACTCGATCATAGGTTTGCTCCTTTGTCTACCACTTCATCAGATTGATATCATCGACATTAATGGTTTCCCTGTTCCTGTAAAGAGCAATGATGATGCCCAGCCCCACGGCAGCCTCAGCAGCAGCTACCGTCATCACAAAGAAGACGAAAATCTGACCATCCATAGAGTCTAAGTAGCGAGCAAAGGCAATAAAGGCAAGATTAGCTGAGTTCAACATCAATTCAATGCACATAAAGATGACAATGGCGTTTCTTCTAATGAAAACCCCAAATACCCCTATAAAAAAGAGGATGACACTTAAGACCAAATAATGTGATATAGGAACCATAGGTACTTCCTTCTCCTCCGCACACAAAAACTTACCACAGAGGATACAGAGAATTATTTAAATATCAATAAGTTGGGTAATTTTATCTTTCCTTTTCTCTGTGCTCTCTTATATACATTAGCCATTTTATACATCTTCTAATTTTTCTGCACAGAAGTTACCCCTTTCACCCAACTTATTCAAATTTATCCCTTGGTAATACAACTTCGTTATTCTTAGCCCTATTTTTTTCTGTCTTTTATATCGAATTCCTTTTAAAAGAAAATTTTTTTGACTCACACCGTTAGATGTCTACTATCTGAAGGGAAACCCAATTTTCCTCTTTTCTCATAGCTTCTTTTTAGCAAGGATAATTGCACCGATGATGGCAGCTAATAACAAAACCGAAGTAATCTCAAAAGGCAAAAGAAAATCTGTAAAGAGTAACCTCCCAATTACCTCACTATTCCCTATTGCATTCACTTTCTCCAGAGTATAAGTGCCTTTGGCTCCTGTGAAGAATTTTGCGGTCATAATAAATCCTAAAGAAATAGCAAGTGCTATTGACAGAACCATTGCCCAGAACTTTTGCAAAGCGTGACCACTTTGGGAAGCTACTTCTTTTTCTAGGTTAAGTAACATAATAACAAAGAGAAACAGCACCATGATCGCCCCCGCATAAACAATGACCTGAACAGCCGCTATAAACTGGGCATTAAGCAATAGGTAAACTCCAGCCAGACAGAAGAACGTGAGGACGAGAAACAAGGCACTGTGAACAGGATTCTTTCTTAAAATTACCATGAGAGATGAAACAACTATTACAGTAGCTAAGCCATAAAAAAGAAGCACTTCCATCAATGAACCTTTACCTTACAATTTTATTCTCTAAGTAGTCTTTCTTTATTATACATTAAACTTTCTCGAGTATAATCAGCGAGCTCGTACTCTCCAGTCATTAGAAGGGCTCCCACAGGACAGGCTTCAACACAGTATCCACAAAAGATACAACGGGAGCTATCAATCTCATAGAGTTTAGCATACTTTTCATGATTTTCGTTCTCAGCCGTCTCAATGGTAATACACTGAGAGGGACACACCTTTGCACAAAGACAACAGGCAACACACTTCTCCTTTCCATTGTCATCTCTCAAGAGCTTATGAAGCCCATGGAATCGAGGATAGGGTTCCCGCCGCTCCTCAGGATACCTTTGGGTAATGGGCTTTCCAAAAATAGTGGTTTCAAAAAAATACCCTAAGGTTTCTCTCAATCCACAGATGAGTGCCCAGATAGCCTTGATAACAGAACCTACCATGCTCCTTCCTTCACCTAAAGTACACTGACAATTTGAAGAATAGCCGTAAGTACAATATTAAACAGAGCGAGAGGAATTAAAACCTTCCAGCCAAATTTCATCAACTGGTCATAGCGCAATCGAGGATAGGTCGCCCTAAGCCAGATGAAGAGAAAGAGAAAGAGGAAGACTTTAGCACTAAAAATACCTATAGGAAGCAAGGAAACCACCAGCTGACCAAATAAGGTAGAGGGATGAAAACTACTTATGTCAACAAACGGAAGGTGCCAGCCACCTAAGAAGAGCGTGGTAACAATTGCGCTCATCACAATCATGTGGGCATACTCGGCTAAGAAGAAGAGTGCAAATTTCATACTAGAGTATTCTACATGGAAACCTGCCACTAACTCGCTCTCTGCTTCAGGCAGATCAAAGGGGGTGCGATTACACTCTGCTATACCGCAGATGAGAAAAATGATAAAACCCAAGGGCTGCTTTATGATAAACCATAAACCCGATTGGGCATTAACTATTTCAACCATACTTAAAGAACCGGTGAGCATGAGCACACCAATAATGGAAAGTCCGATAGAGAGCTCGTAACTAATCATTTGGGCAGAAGAGCGAAGCCCTCCCATAAGGGAATATTTGTTATTAGAAGACCATCCCGCCAAGGTGATACCATACACACTTAGGGAAGAGAGGGCAAAGATATAGAGAATACCGATATTCACATCAGCAATTCTTAAAGGAATAGTTCTACCGAAAAGGGTAAGCTCATGTCCAAAGGGAACCACCGCAAAAGAAGCAAACGCACACACCGTGATAATAAAAGGGGCAAGGAGGTAAATAACCTTATTTGCACTATCTACTATAATATCTTCTTTGAAAAATAGTTTAATTCCATCAGCAATAGGCTGCAATAAGCCGTGCCATCCCACTCTCATAGGACCATAGCGTATCTGCATGTGTCCTAGGACCTTACGTTCAAGCCAGGTGAGATAGGCTACCACCAAGAGCATTGTGATAAACACTACGTCGATTTTAAGCCACACAATAACAAGTGTTATAATGTCCATAAAGTTTGTAATTCTCCCCTACGCTTTTTTTAATTCAACAAAGGTTGGATGAAGATTTTTACTAGTGAGCAGACTCACCGACTGAGATTCAAAGTGGTAGGGAATAAATACCGTCCCTTTCACCTGCTTTTTACTAATCTTGACCTGAGCGTTTATCTCTCCTTCCTTTGACCTTACTAAAATCGCTTGACCATCTTGGAGCTGATACTTACTGGCATCCTCAGGACTTATTTCTACCCATCCACCAGACCCTACTTGATTCAATTGAGGAGATTTGGTAGAAAGTGAACCTGAGTGAAAGAGTATGCTTCCGGTAAGGAGTAAAAGGGGGTACTCTTCATCAGGTTCTTGCGCCATTTCATCCCCCACAACTGGAATAAACCGATACTTTCCAAGAGGGGACCCCCTACTATAAAGGCTCACTTTCTTCTTATCACTAGGTAAACTCCACTGAACTCCTTCTTCACTCAGGAGAGGATATTTGATTTCTGCATAGAGAGGAACCAGCCCATTAATCTCCTGCATCACTCCCTCTGACGTAGACACCTTCATTTCATAACCCATCTTGAGGGAAAGCTCAGTAAAAATCTCTAAATCCGTCTTTACCCCTTCTAACTTGTTGAGTCCGCACTGTAATCTCTGAACTCTCCTTTCAAAATTGGTATAGGTACCCCTTTTCTCTGCAAAACTCGCTACTGGCAGTACCACATCAGCACACCGGGCAGTGGGGGTTAAAAATAAATCCTGAACCACCAGAAAATCCAACGCCCCCAGGGCCTTTTTGGTTTGAGCGCTATCAGGATAGGTAACCACAGGATTCTCCCCTACTATATATAGTCCCTTTATATTCCCCTTTTCAGCACTAAGCAGCATCTCCAAGGCACCTTGTCCCACTTGAGAAGGTATGGAAATTCCCCACACTTCTTCAAAGGTGCCCCTCACCTTCTCATCGGAAACTTCTTGATATCCTGGAAGTAAATGGGGAAGGGCACCCATATCCAAGGCCCCTTGTGAATTGCACTTTTCCCCTAAAAACCCGATCCCTGAACCTTCCCTCCCCACCATGCCTGTAAGGAGGGCTAGATTAGCTACCGCTTGAGCCAGCTTCTCATCATCTGACAGTGTTCCTAAACCAGAAGAAATCAAAATACAAACCCTTTTGCCCTGTGAGAGGAGCCGAGCTGCCTCTCTGATCTTATCTTTCTCCACCCCGGTGATCTTCTCAACGTAATCTTCGCTATAGCGAGCTACTTGAGTCTTTAACTCATCAAACCCCTCAGTTGAAGATGAAACAAATGCGTGGTCGTAGAGATTTCTACTGATGATCGTACGCACCATCTCATTGAGTAAGGTAATCTCTGTATTTGGTTTATGGGTAAGCGATAGCGTTGCCAACCGGTTGAGCTTGATAGTTCTGTTACTGGCAACGACCAACTTAGACTCATCCATCTTTACTGCCATATTTACCTGGTAGCCAATGACTGGATGGGTTTCTGAAAGGTTAGACCGTAGCACAAAGATTACATCAGCATTCCGTACATCATCTAAAGTGATATCATTTGCTGCATACCCTAGTGAATTGCTTAAGCCGTTAAGCAATCCTGAATAGCTGAAGCCTCCCGCATGATCAATACTATTGGTTCCAATTGCAGCACGCATAAATTTCTGAAAAAGGTAGACCTCCTCATTGGTCAATCGATCAGAACAGATTCCGCCTATACTGTCTGCACCATG
>SMTZ1_10006951_pt1 | contig 11380 bp, 14 predicted proteins | sample DeeMarSWOR136_30_FD_25667 | JGI IMG/M metagenome (IMG submission 25667)
TCCTTTATCATCTTCAACTGATTTACGACCTCGAGTGCGGAGGCTTCCTCCTCAACCTGCTCTGCCACGAACCAGCCGAGGAAGTTTTCAGTCGGATGGTCGTTTTCCTTGCGTGCCAGATCAACGAGCTTGTGGATGAGACCGCTTACCTTCAATTCGTGCTTGTAGGCGCTTTCGAAAGCGTCCTGCGGTGATTTCCATTCGAAGGGAGGCTCTTCAATTGCTCCCAGTTTTACTCTTCCGTCGCGCTCAAAGATGAAGGAGTAGAACTTTCGGGCATGAGCCATCTCTTCACCGGCCTGTACGGTCATCCAGTTTGCAAACCCGCTCAGGTTGATACTTTCGAAATAGGCTGCCATAGCCATGTACAAATAGGACGAATACATCTCGGCATTCAACTGATCGTTCAACGCTTTTTCGATTGAGCTCTTCAGCATCGCATCCCCCTTCTGGTATTCCGTTAGCTGTATAAAAAGTGCAGGAAACGGGCAGTTTTTCGTCTTGCCCGGGACTCTTTGGTGCTCGAGCAGTTTAAAGTCTTGCTCAGGACAGTCTACGGCAACCCTCTTTGCAGTGGCTAACAGGCCTCAGCATGAACCTGGTCGTTACGTCCATGGGGACCTCCTTTCCTCTTGATTTCGATCAAGTACTTACAATTCCTTCTTGAATTGCGATAGCTTGATAAAGTGTTTTCTCTCCTCACCGATCACGTCATCAATGAGATGACTGTCCTTTTCGGGAACGAAGGATTTTATTTCCTGATAATAGAGAATGGAATCCAGTTCACGCCGTATGCCGAAATCGATAGCGGCGAAAGCACCCTTGATATTGGCGATCTCTTTTTCGAGATCACCTTTCTTGAAAATGAGATTATCGGCATAGGACTGAAGATAGGCAAAATACTCGTCGGGATAGTTCAGCGTCTGTTTGAACTCATCGATTTTTTTGAGCATCCCTGAGAAGATAGCAATGTGTTTCCGCTCTTCATCGGCAAGGAAGGAGAACATGTCCCTGGACCTTCCTTCCGGAAGGGTGCCGGCATACTTGTTGTAAAAGGCAAAACCGTTTTCCTCGATTTTCACCGCGAACTGGAAAACTTCCGCTACACTCAGCAGGGCCATCCTCTGTTCTCCCCTTCTCTGTTCCTCAAACCGCAACGACTTCAACGATTTCCGGAACTTCCCGCTTCAGTACCCTCTCTATACCCATTTTGAGGGTCATCTGACTCATGGGACAGCTTCCACAGGCACCGGTGAGTCTTACCTTGATAATGCCGTCCTCGCCGACTTCCACGAGCTCAACATCACCACCGTCTGCCTGAAGTGAAGGCTTTATCTTGTTTAGAACGTCTTCGATCTTCTCTCTCATTACTCTCCCACCTTTGTAGAATGTGTGTACATACTTTGTCGAAACACGGTATGAATATAATACACAATTGAAATGATTACAAGATCATTAATGCACATTGTACCGAGTCTCGATTGAATTGCAAGAAAAAAAAGTGTATTGAGCATAAAGATAAACCTTAACGAGGTGCCGGTCAACCTCAACTATATATTTTTACTTCAAAATACCCTGTTGTCCTGCTATAATAACTGACCTCGAACCCAAGAACAGCTGCCCATATCCTGGATGAGTGGATAATTTTCATGGAAAGGGAGAGGGGAGGTTATACATCATGGATTTTACTGCACTCATGGAGAGGAGAAGGGCATATCGCTCCCTCGATCCTGTTGAAATAACGGAGGATGTTATTTTTGCACTTGCCGAGAGTGCCCGCCTGGCGCCCTCATGTTACAACAATCAGCCCTGGCGGTACGTGTTCGTCTTCGATAGTGAAATGCTGAAAAAGCTCTATAACGCGTTCAACAGGGGAAATCAGTGGGCGGAGCGCGCATCCCTCATCATTGCAGTATTCAGCGAGCCGGATCAGGATTGCAGGATAAAGGGCCGGGACTATTTTCTCTTTGACACGGGAACAGCAACCGGATTTCTCATACTAAGGGCCACAGAGCTTGGTCTTGTGGCCCACCCCATTGCCGGTTTCGATGAAATAAAAGTGAAGGAAATATTGCACATTCCGGACCACATGACTGTTATCACCCTGGTGATCATCGGCAAACGCTCTGCCAATATCAACCCCGTACTCTCAGAAAAACAGGTGGCCGCAGAAATGCAGCGGCCTGGAAGACTTGCAGTCAACGACTTTGTTTTCAGGAATGAGTATACCAAGGTATAGACTTAGCCCTGCGTCAGCACTTCGTCATCATACATCTTTTCGAAAAGGAGCTTGTGTTTCGCCTCTTCAGAAGCGAGCTTCATAAAGAGCTTTTTTACACTCGCGTCGCCACTCTTTTCGGCAAGGTCCCTGTAGAGCCTGTGAGAGGACTCTTCCCGTTTCATGGCAACGATGAGGATATCCTGGTAGCTCAGTTCGCCCGAAAGCTCTTCCTGCACAATGTAATCGCTTATGTGAAGGTCCTGTACTTCTGGGATTTCGATGGTCCCGATGTCCTGACGTCTTAAGCGCTCCAGAACGGTGACATGACCCCTCTCCATATTCTCCAGATCGTGGAGCAGATTTCGTTTTTCAGTGAAATGCACGGATTCCTGGAGGTTGTGGTAAAAACGCACCGCTTCGTTTTCCCGCTCAATGGCGTGGTCTATGATTATGCTGAACTTATTATCTTCCATAATAATTTAAATCACGTTGACAAGATCTGGTGGATTGTTCGGTGAACCCCTGGGTGAGGCAACTCCCACTTCTGTATGTCCCTCACCCCGTGCAAGGCACGCTGAATCGCAGCCTGGTTCGTTCCTAATCTTCCGGGTGGAAGGAATCCTTGTCGGCTCCGCATTCCGGGCACACCCAGTCATCGGGCAGGTCTTCGAACGCTGTTCCCGGCTCGACGCCGCTGTCGGGATCGCCAACTGCTGGATCATACACGTAACCGCACACTTCACATACGTACTTCTTCATGTTCATCTCCTCTACAAGAAATGATGGTTTAAGGTAACAATATGATATAGAGAAGGCTACGTGATTGTTGATTGTAACCTTGCCATGTACGTAATCCTGTATTCACTTCATTCTTCCAGTGGTATGATCTCGAGGACTTCCACGAGATCTTTCACTTCAAGTCGGAAGGCTGACCCCTTCCCCTCGTAGAAACCGTGCTCACCGATCATATGGATGTGCATGTCAGTATAGGTAATCTCACGGTTTTTCTCGAGGTTCCGCACGATCACGTTGGTCTTGCGAATGAGACCGGGATGTTTAAAAGGGCAGGGGAGCTTGCCCCTTACCGAATCGACCCGAACCTCGAAATAGGGCGATACCGAGATGAATTCACCAAGACCTCTTTTTCCGGCCTCTCGCAGCTGCATCATACGCTCAGCAATACCCCTATGCGTCAGATTTCGGCGCTTGATCTCTGCGTCGTCTTCCTGGAGTATGTCGATGAGGTTTCTCCTGTCGGTCCCAAGAAAGCCGTCACGGGTAATAACACCGGGTTTCATACGCTCCTGTATCTCCCTCAGTTGTACGGTCTGTTTCATAGGGCTTTTCCCCCCGTTTCCTCCTGGGAATCATGCGAACTTGTCGTAGAATATCTTTTCTTCGGGTATTCCCTTCTTTGTTAGAACTGCAACTGAAGCATCTATCATGCCCGGGCTGCCGCACAGGTAGGCTTCCGTATTTTCCCCGGACTTGACATGCCGGTCAAGTACCTCAGTGATGAGCCCGGTCTCACCCTTCCAGTCGTCTTCTGGAAGCGGTTGTGAGAGGGCGGGAACGAACGTGAAGTTAGGGAGTTTCTTCTCCAGTTCCCGCATCTCTTTCACGAGAAAGAGGTCCCGCGCCGAACGGGCACCGAAAAAGTAGATGCATTCGCGATTGATTCCCTTCTCGAGCATGTCGTAGAGCATCGACTTGATGGGTGCCATGCCTGAGCCGCCGGCAATGAATAGGGCCCTCACTTCGGTGTCGCGGAGATGGAAGTCACCGTAGGGTCCGTTGATGGTCACCTGGTCACCCACCTTCAAATGCTCGAACACATAGGTGGTGCAGATCCCGTTGGGCACAAGACGTATCTCGAGTTCCACCTCGTTATTGCGTGATGGCTGCGACGACATGGAATAGGCGCGGTACACCGATTCGGATGTGAGCTCGTATTCCGGCACCTGGAACTGGATGTACTGGCCTGCCTTGTATTTGATATCTTTGGGTTCAACGAGCCTGAGCATCACCTGCTTGATATCATAGGTGAGGTCTATGACATCTGCAACTTCGGTCACATACTCCTTGACATTGAAGAGTTCCTCTGGTATCTGAATGGCTATGTCTTTCTTTACCTTGAGCTGGCAGGAGAGTCGTATATTCTGGGTCCTCTCCTCATCCGAGATCCATGGGAGCTCGGTGGGAAGATAATCGCCCACATCGGAGGTGAGCTTTACCTTGCACAAGCCGCACGATCCACGGCCGCCGCATGCCGATGGAATGAAGATCTTTTCCTCCATGAGCGAGGAAAGGAGCGGCCTTCCGCCCGTGACAGTGACCTCCTTATCGTCGTTGATCTTCACCGTCACCTCACCGTAGTTGGCGATGGTCGCGTCTGCAATGACCATGATAATAGCCAGAACAGTCGTTACGGCGCTGATTGCGCCAATCCCGATCAGAAGTTGCGGAAGTGCTGCCATGGTCTATAGTTTCTCCCGTCTACGTGATTTTGATCATACCGGAAAAGCCCATGAATGCAAGGGCCATGATGCCAGCAATAATCAGCGTAATACCCGCCCCCGCAAGCCCTCGCGGTACGCGGGAACGGGCCATCTTCTGCCGTATCCCTGCCATGGCGACAATGGCAAGGGCCCATCCGATGCCGGAGCCCATACCGTAGAAGAGCGAGTTGATGAATGTGTAGTTACGGATGATCATGAAGAGACTTGCGCCCAGAATCGCGCAGTTGACAGTGATGAGCGGCAGGAAGATCCCGAGCGAGGTGTAGAGCTTGTCTGAAATCCGCTCGATGACCATCTCGATGAGCTGCACAAAGGCTGCGATGATGACGATGAACACGATATAGCGGAGATAAACGAGACCCAGGGGAACGAGTATGAAATAGTAGGCAAGCCAGTTCAACACACTGGTGGTTGTCATAACGAAGATGACGGCCGAACCCAGCCCTACCGAGGTGGCGACCTCGCGGGATACGGCGAGGAAAGAGCACATCCCGAGATAGTTGGTGAGTAGGATATTGTTGGTGAAAATGGCTGCAAAGAATATGGCGTAAAATGCAATTCCTTGGCTCATTTCTTTCCTCCCTCCTCCTTTGAGGTTGCCCCCTTGACGATCCAGATGAAGATAGCAAGCATGAAGAATGCTCCGGGAGCCATAACCATGATCGACCAGTTTGTCCACCAGTCGCCGAGCACGTGATATCCCCAGATGGAACCCGACCCCATAAGCTCGCGCGCGATCGCAATCGCTATGAGCACATAAGAGTAACCGATGCCCGATGCGATACCATCGAGAAAGGAAAGGCCGGGCGGATTGGAGAGTGCAAAGGCTTCGGTTCTTCCCATGATGATGCAGTTCGTGATGATGAGGCCCGCATAGGGGCCAAGTTGTCGGGAGACGTCCGGCAGAAATGCCTTGAGCACGATGTCCACGATGATCACGTAGGACGCAATGATGAGGGTTTCCACCATCATCCGCACACGCGATGGCATGTACGTGCGGAGCAGTGACACGGTCATATTCGAGAGCGCCGTGACGAATATGAGCCCAACGCACATGACCACCGTGTTTCGAAGTACGTTGGTCACGGCGAGCGTGGAACAAATGCCGAGTACCTGTGCGAAAACCGGGTTGTTGGCTCCAAGGTCGTCGGTAAAAACTTTTTTTACTTTGAACGCTGGCATGATCTATACCTCGTGTTCTTTGTGAGCGGCGAATAGGGGGTCACTCATTGCCCACCTATTTCCATACGTGCATACTCCTGAGACTTATTCATGATATCTTTGATCGCAGCTGTCGAATATGACGCGCCGGTTATAGCCTGAAACTGATTGTCACCGGTCGGGTCGCCTTCCGGTACTGTGGTGAGGGGAGGACGTTTCCCCTGGAACTGTTCCTTGAACCAGGCTTCACCGATACGTCCGCCCAATCCGGGGGTTTCATTTTGTGCGAGCACCTCGAGACCCGTAAAATTCGTGAGTTCTTTATTGAACCCGACAGCGGCGGTGATTTCGCCCCAGAGGCCCGCACCGGTGCGTAAAACAACGTAGCTCTGCACATACTGCGAATCGGGACTCTTAACTGCAAAGTACTTCACCAGTCCCGTGTCATCTTTCACCTCATTGACCCGCTCATCGTAGATGCGCTCTATCTCGACTGGGTTGTCGGGGAGAGGTACACCAGCACTGTAGAGAACAGCCTGCTTGAGTCGCAGCCGTTCATTGAGGGCGATCTGGTCTTTCGTATAGGTATAGATGACGGTCGTGATCGAGATAAACACGAGCGTTATGGCCAGCATGAAGACCACTGGAAACACCCGTCTTTTCGCTAGCGATTCCTTCTTCATTTTGCAGCTCCCTTGCTCTTTCGCTGCTTCACGTAATAGTCGACGATGGGGCCGAACATGTTGCCCAGGAGTATGGCAAACATCACCCCTCCGGACCAGATGGAAAAGGTCCTGATCAGGGCTATGGCAGCTCCTATGAATGCACCGTATATGAAACGCCCTGGATTGGTCTGCGCCGCCGACACCGGATCAGTGGTCATGAACCAGGCACCCATCATGAAACCGCCACCGATGACCGCACTGAGTGGATCGATCGCCTTGCCGAGGCCTGCCATCCAAAAGATGGTCTGCGGTATGAGCATGCCGATGAACGTGGAGAGCACGATACGCCAGCTCGCATACTTGCGCCAGGTGATGTAGATGCCCCCGAGAAGAAGCAGGAGCGCACTCGTCTCACCGAGGCATCCCGCCTCGTTACCTATAAACATGGTCCACCTGGACACATCGATGGCCTGAATGATCTGTGCCATGGGTGTTGCCTTGGTCACGGCATCGGCGGCGTACTGCACGAATCCGCCGGGGAAAGCTCCAATGTGCGCCACCCAGGCTGCGGTCATGGGACCGCCGAAGCTTACGTATATGAACGCCCTTCCGGTGAGAGCCGGATTGAAGATGTTTCTCCCGAACCCTCCGAAGGCCATCTTTCCGAAGGCGATGCCGAATACGATGCCCACCACGGCAATCCAGACCGGTATGGTCGGCGGAAGGCTCATGGCGAAGAGAAAAGACGAGACAAACACGGCTGAGGTCACAGGCTCTTTATAGTAAGCCTTGAGGAAGATGTATTCTGTCAGGAAGCCGGCAAGATTCACCACCGCGAGTATGAGCAGGCTCCGCCATCCGAAGTAATAGATCGATGCGATTGCAGCTGGTATCAACGCGTACACCACATGCACGTTGGGCTTCTGCCATTTGATGATCTTCTTTCTCGGAGCCGGTTTGGGAGCTGGCTTCACATCCTTCTGGACCTGCTTCTCCGTAGCTTCCATGGGATAATCCTACCTCAGATTTGTTATGAGCTCTAACCTTTTATTCAAAGTGAATGCTGGCTCGGGGGATACTGCAAAACGAAGGCACTTGACCTTGTGCCTGGTACAATGCGTCTATGCTCATCCAACAGATAAAAACACTAACATATAACTTTTCCTTTCGCAACTATAATCCCCCCATATCGATGTCAGTGAACCACACAATGTCAGAGACGGTTTGTACGAGCTGGGCGGGGAGCATCTCTTCGTTATGGGTTCTTCCCTTAAGAACTTGTTCGAGTGTTTCCTTTTTGTCCGATCCGGAGACCAGGAATACGATGTTGGCACTACTGTTCAATACAGGAAGCGTAAGCGTGATGCGCTCTCTGGTGGGATAGAAGGGTGGGGCAGCGACCGCTTCCACCCATCGTGAACCCTGGGGATCAATAGAGTTACCCGGAAAGAGTGAAGCAGCATGACCGTCTTTTCCGAGACCGAGCAGTATGAGATCGAATACAGGCATCGGAGGTGAGCCAGTAATCGATCCTGATTGTTGAAAAAAGGTCCTGAGTGTGTTTTCGTATGTGTCCGCTGCCTCGATGGCGGTGTCAGCTTCCGTGGGTATGGGGTATACATTCTCTTCAGGCAACGTAACTTTTGAAAGAAGCGTGCGGTGGGCCATGCCGAAGTTACTCTCAGGATCGTTTTTCGGCACGAAACGCTCGTCTCCCCAGAACACCTTCACCCTGTTCCATTGGATTCGGTTATTGAACTCAGGTGAAGCGAGCGTCCTGTACAGCACTTCTGGTGTTTTACCTCCGGAGAGCACCAGGGTAAACTGGCTTTTCTCACTTACCTTGGTCTTGTATATACTGTGGATGTACGATGCGGCGGATAATCCTATATCCTCCGCATTTTTGCAGTATACTAATCTGTGGCCCAATCTGACTTTATCCTTTGGGTGTTCGACTTTGAGAATTTGGCATTTTCGATGCGTGAAGTCCATAATATCTTAACCACTCGTGACTGAGTCCACACAATCTAATTGGATGAACGATACGTTAGGGGTATTGATCAGATCCGGATCCACTCCCGGCCGTCCCTGACGAGCATTTCCTCTGACGCAGCGGGTCCCCAGGACCCTGCAGGGTATGCATGAAGTTTTCCCGTTTTATCCCCTTTAGGGTCCTCATCCCAGGCCCGGAGAATGGGTGTGATGAGCGACCAGGAAACTTCCATATCGTCGTGACGGATAAAGAGCGTCTGGTCACCGAGCATGCAGTCAAGAAGCAGCCGTTCGTAAGCCTCGGGAAGCTCTCCCTCGAACACATCGCTGTAGGAGAAGTTCATTTCCAGAGCGTCCATACACAGCTTCGGTCCCGGATGTTTCGCTTGAATACCCAGCGAGATTCCCTCTTCGGGCTGCACGTGGAAGATGAGAATATTCGGGTTGAGATCGGCCGGTGTGAGAGGAAAGAACATGGAGTGAGGCACGTTCTTGAAGGTGACAGCGATCTTGCTTGCCTTTCGGTTCATGCGTTTTCCGGCACGCAGGTATATAGGGACGCTCTGCCAGCGCCAGTTCTCGATCAGTATCTTTGCCGCTACAAAGGTTTCTACCGGAGAATCATGCGCCACCCCTTTCTCATCGCGATAACCGGGTACCGTCTTATCGCCGATAGTTCCGGATTCATACTGTCCCCGGATGATCCTGTCCCTCAGGTGATCGATTGGTATGGGTCTGATCGCCCTGAGGAGCTTCACCTTCTCATCACGTACACGGTCAGCATCGAAGGAGATGGGAGGTTCCATGGTCACGAGCGAGAGCATCTGGAGCATGTGGTTCTGGAACATGTCTCGCAGCAAGCCCGCCTGCTCGAAGTACCCGGCCCGGTGTTCCACACCCACCCGTTCGCCCACGGTTATCTGTATGTTGTCGATGTAGCGGCGGTTCCAGATGGGCTCGAATATGGTGTTGGCAAACCTGAAGAGGAGGATGTTCTGCACGGTCTCCTTGCCAAGGTAGTGGTCGATCCGGTAGATCTGCTGCTCTGAGAGCACCCTGCGAAGGGTTTTATCCAGGTCCATTGCGCTCTCGAGATCGCGGCCAAAGGGTTTCTCTATGATCACCCTCGCCTCGATCACGTTCTCGAAACTCCCTTCCCTGGTGAGCTTTGATGCACCGAGATGATCAATGATGTCTCTGTATACACTTGGTGGTGTGGCCAGATAGAAGATGTGGTTACGCTCGGGGCGACATTTTTTATCGAGCTGGCTTATCCTGTTGAAAACATTTCTATACAACATCTCATCGCGATAATCGCCAGAGATGTAGCAACAGTGATCGAGGAAGGACTTTATGCTTCCAGCCGATGCGTTGGGGAATCGTTCCCTTAGTGCAGTGGCCATTTTCTCCCTGAATTGATCGTCGGTGAAGTCACTCCGGGCAACCCCGATTATGTAATAACTGGCAGGAAGCAGGGTCTTACGGAACAGGTTGAAAAGCGAGGGAATCAATTTCCTGGATGTGAGGTCTCCTGAAGCGCCGAAAATGATGATACCCGCCGGTTTCGGGATCTCCTCCACACAGAAAGATCCTCTGATGCGTATGGAATTCGCGTTAATGTCCATCACTTTTTCTTCTGAACGCTATGCCCGCCGAACTCGTTTCTGAGTGCGGCGAGAATCTTATCGGAGAAGAGATCGGGCTGCCGGGACTGGAACCGCTTGAACAGTGAATACGCAATAGATGTAGCGGGGACACCGGATTCAACCGCTTGAACTACTGTCCAGCGACCCTCCCCCGAGTCTTCCACGTAACCCGTAATGCCTTCGAGCTTCGGGTCTTTTTCAAATGCGGACTCAAGGAGCTCGAGAAGCCATGAACGGATCACGCTGCCTTGATTCCATAAGTGGGCAACGTCCTTGAAATTGAGATGATTCGTGTAAGGGGAAGCCTGCAGCAGTTCGAAGCCCTCACCGTAGGCCTCCATGATTGCATACTCGATGCCGTTGTGCACCATTTTTACATAGTGCCCGGCCCCGGCAGGCCCGCAGTACAGGTACCCGTCCTTTGGTGCGAGGGTCTTGAGAAGGGGTTCGATGAACTCATAATCTTCCCTTCTCCCTCCGATCATAGTACAGTAGCCGATTTGCAGCCCCCAGACACCGCCCGATACACCAGCATCCATGTAATGGAGACCAAGATTGGCGAACTCCTTTTGCCGGCGTATGTCGTCCTTGTAAAAGCTGTTTCCCCCATCGATGAGAATGTCTCCCTCCGAGAGATAGGTTGCGGTTTTTACCAGATATTCGTCCGTCGTCTCACCGGCCGGCAGCATGACCCAGACCACCCTGCGTGGGCTCAGCTTCTGGGAAAGGTCGGCAAGGGATTTTGAAGGAATTGCCCCTTCTTTTGCAATCTCTGTCACCTTCTCCGGTGTACGGTTGTATACAACAACCTCATGTTTTCCCTTAAGAAGGCGGCGGGTCATGTTCATACCCATTCTGCCGAGACCAATCATTCCAATTTGCATATGCCTTCTCCTTGTAACCTTCTATAAATTGCTAATATAATATTTTATTTGTAATTGTTTAGTGTCTTCTACAAATTTCCATGCTTTCGACAGTTACCGGTTTGTGATGCGTTGTGCTTGAAGAAGGATTGCCACGATCACCGGTATATGACCTTGACATTCGGTGGGAATTTGTTATCATCTATTCGTACTCAGGCGAGGCGATAATAACAAAAGTCCGCCTGGAGGAGCTCCAGTAGCTCAGGTGGATAGAGCAACGGTTTCCTAAACCGGCGGTCGCACGTTCGAGTCG
>SMTZ1_10007304_pt1 | contig 11379 bp, 9 predicted proteins | sample DeeMarSWOR136_30_FD_25667 | JGI IMG/M metagenome (IMG submission 25667)
CGAACTTGGACGAGCCAGGGACCAAGGTGCCGGTAAGGGGCCCTGTCAGGAAAATGAGCACGTTTTCAGGGGAAAGCGGATCTATTTTTGCCGGGAGCATATCAAACAACAAGCGCGCCCCCAGCCCCCTTCCTCCCAGGTACTTCTCAAACATCTCCTCGGGGATGGAAAGGGTTTTCGTCCTTCCCCCGGTCAAATCGATCTCCAGCAGTCTCCCGCATACTCCTTTCATTTGTTACCCGTTTCGAAAAACTGAATCCCTTAAAACCAATAATAACAGCATTAATCCGGTTCTTCTCCAATAAGGTTGCTAAAAAGGGTTCAGGGATCATTTCACAGGGGTCTAGGGGTCTAGGAGTCTAGGGGCCTAGGATTCTAGTGAAAGACAAATTCCTTGAACCCTTTGAATCCTCGAATCCTTGAATCCTGATTGAAGGTTGACCCCTTGAATCTACATCCCGAGAAGCCTCCTGAGGTTTCCCCCCAGGATTTTCTCCTTGTCAGCCTCCGGGATAGAAAGGCTTCTCACAAAACCCACGGGGTCTTCGTCTCCCATATCGTAGGGATAGTCGGTTCCCATAAGCACATGGTCGCTCCCCGCTGTTGTCACCAGATATTCCAGTGCTGGCAAATGGTGAGTGATCGTATCGAAATAAAGACGCCCAAAATATTCCCATGGTGAGCGACCAATTTCAGCCTTGCATTCTGGCCTCACCATGTACCCGTGCTGAATCCGTCCCATGATATAGGGAAGATGCCCACCGCCGTGGGCAAAGCATATCTTGAGATCGGGTAGCTTCTCCAGAAGGCCACTGAAAATGAGGCGGCTTGCCGCTATGGTAGTGTCCAGGGGATTTCCGATCAAGTTGGTGAGATAGAATCGTTGCATCCTCTCGGCCGCCGCGGTATTGTGCGGGTGGACAAATATAAGGAGATTCAACCTTTCTGCCTTCTCGAAAAAGGGAAAGAAGGCGGCATCATCCAGGTCCTTTCCGTTGACGTTGGAAGAGATGATGACGCCTCGTAAATTCAGCTCCTTGGACAATCGTTCCAGTTCTTTCAAGGCTTCATCTACATCCTGAAGGGGGACCGTGCCGATTCCAATAAATCGACTTGGGTATTGGCGGCAGATTTCCGAAATGCTCTCGTTTTGCAATCTTGAAAGGGTAATCCCGGTCTCAATATCGGTCCAATAGTAGAGCGTAACGGGAGAAGGAGACAGGACCTGAACGTCCACCCCAGCCTTATCCATGTCGCGTAACCGGGTTGGGACATCGGAGAACTTGTCCTTAATTCGTTCCAAAAGCTGTACATTCCACCTCCCGGATTCAGGCCCGGAGGATTCCCGTACGACGTTTCTTCCATCCTTGCCCTCGGAGAGCACAACGAGACATTCTTCCGTTACGAAATGGCTGTGGGCGTCAATATTCATGCGGCTTTCCTCCCTCGGCCCATGAAAAGAGCCTGAGTTCCCTTCTGTGTGAGTAGGTATTTACGATCTCTGTGGTGATCTTAGCGGCAAAACATTCCGGGGAAGCAAACTAACCCGTCGGCCGTACTACAAACCAGCCAGGATTACTGCCTCAACCAAAGAATGTGAACAGGTCCAATCCCCTCGAAAAAGTCTCGTCCCCTAAAGAATGAGGATTAGGTCAAAAAATCCTCCTCGAAGGGAAAACGGGTGAACATCTCGTGGCCCGTATCGGTTATCAGCATGTCCTCCTCCAGCCTGGCGGTCTGCTCCAAGTTAGGATGTCCCGCAAAGGTTTCGATGGCGAAATACATATTGGTCTTGATCTCCACAGGGTAGTCAAGGGAGTAGGCCCGAGAAATCCACATTCCCTCGTAAAGGGTCAGGCCGATGGAGTGGGCGAACTGTTGAAGGGTGACGGTACCGTACTTGTCATCGTCGTAAACGGGAAACTTTTCGGCCACGTCCTTAGTGGTGTTGCCGGGCTTCATCATCTCGATCCCGGCCTGAAGGGAGTCATAGCACTCCTTGTATAGATCCTTTTCCTTTGGTGTAGGCTTGGCCTCAACCTTGAAACAGCGCACGTAGTCCACGAAATAGCCCGAGGGCCCTACCGTATTGTTGTCGATGATCACCAAATCCCCCTGACGAATGATCTTGTCAGTGGGCCAGCGTCGGTAAGGGCTGGTGTTCCCGCCCGAAGCAACGATGATTTCGTAGACGATCTCGCATCCCTTGGAATACATGTACTCGGACATTTTCGCGGACAGTTCCCGTTCGGTGATTCCCGGCTTGGCCCATTCGTGACGGGCCTTATACATAGCGGCATCGCCAATGGCGGCGGACTGTTTCAAGAGTTCGATCTCATCCGGGGTTTTCACTACGCGGGCACCAGACATTGCCGGCCATGCATTCACCACATTCAACCCTTTGTTCTGAAATGCGGTTAATGAGGCCATGTCGAGGGAATCCATTCCAATCCGTTCCTTCTGAACCTTGTGTTCACGGAGCACCTCCAGGACGCTGTCGGCCATGCGGTTCACCATATAGTCCTGGGCGCTCTCAGACCACTTCCAGGTAATGGCCGGACGGATTCTCCCCTCCATCCAGGGAAGATCCATTTTGGCACATACCAGGTCAGAGCCGGCGGTCTCAAAGAGAACAGGCTCCCCTCCCCTTGGAAGAACCGCGTAACGGATGAAGATGTTATACTTCCAGTTTCCCTGGAAGGAGCCGGTCAGATAACGAATGTTCGCTCCGTCATAGACCACCAGCGCACCCAGATCGTGGATTTCCATCTGTTCCTTGGCTCGATTGAGGCGCTCCTTACGCATCCGTTCAAAATTAACCCTCTCCTGCCAGTCAGCGCCGGTTTGAGCAAATACCCTGCGAGCATCGTATTCATGAGGTCTGCCAATAAAGGAAATGTCCTTAACCATAATCCTTCCTCCTCTCGAAAATCGTGGAATAATTGAAAAAGCCGAAACGGTACATTTCAGGAAGCCTGGGTCTCCTCCTAGACCTTTACCTCTGCCTGTTTTCCCGTTCGTGCCGAATCGATGGCCGCCCGGATCAGGGCAAGGGCGACCAGAGCCCCATGCCCGTCGGTCTCCGGCTGGGCACCGGTTTGAATGCAATGGGCAAACTCATCGATTTGTTCCAAGATGGGGTCTCCCTCGGTCAAAGGGATCTGCTGTGCGCCATCTTTTCCCTTTTCGAAGAGTAGAAGGTTGGTATACCGATCCACCACCGGCCAGATCTTGAGATACTCTTCAAAGGGCACTTCGGGCAGTGCCAGCGAACACAGGAGATTGGCCTTGGTGCCGTAAACATATATCCAGTTGGCCTTCGGTGAGGCGTAGTTGGAGCCCAGGTAGCCCAAAACGCCCGACTCGAATTCGAAAATCGTCGCTGTCACGTCTTCAACCTCGGCCGGAATATAGAGCTTGTTGAAAAAGGAAAAAGCGGTCTTGATCGGGCCGAAGAAGTAGTTGAGCGTATCGGCGTGGTGGACGCCCATGGTCATGAGCGAGCCAGCGGGGCACCCGGAGTCATCTCCGCGCCAGCGAAATTTATCCGGGGTCAGATCGAATCCGAGACTGTGGGAAAAGTTGGCTTCAACCTGAATAGGGTCTCCAATTGCGCCTCCCTCGATCAGCTCTTTTACCTTTCGATTTCCGGCTAGCCGGCGCATATCATGTCCAACCAGCAAAACCACGCCGGCTTCTTGGCATGCCTTGACGATTTCCTTTCCGTCGGCCATGGTATTGGCGATGGGCTTATCCACGAAAACGTGCTTCCCATGCTGAGCAGCCAGCACCGCGTGCTCGGCATGTATGGCGTTCGGAGTCGTGAGAAGTACCCCGTCGACATCATCCCTCTTGATGACGTCTTCGACGCTCTTTTCCTCGTCACATTCATACTTCTCGGCGAATGCCCTCCTTTTTTCCGGGGTCCTGGTAAAGCAGGTTACCAATTCTACCTTTTTGCTCCTCTTCGCCGCATCGGCAATAACAGTCGACCATCCCCCAATGCCGATGAGAGCCACACGCACAGTGTTTCCTTTAGGCATCGTAATGACCTCTTCCTTTCCAGAGTTTCCTGATTTTTATTACCAGGATTTTTGTAACCATAGGTGAACACCCTTGTCCCTTTGCTCCAACGGTTCCAAAGTGGCCCAAGATCTCCGGAAAAGTCGCTCCTCGCCGCACAATGGGCTGTTGCCCACATTCCCCATCGCTCAGAGTTCTTTTTTCCGGTTTTCCAGGGATTCCCAACGTTGACATTGACTCTCGTGTTCGTGTTTCGTGTCCGTGTCCGGTCATTTGACATTTCTCCTTCTGCCTCCAACCTCTTTCCCCTTTCCGACCGCAACACTGCTGCACTGCAACACCGCAGAACCGCAACTTGCTCAGAGCTCCTTTTCCGAATTCCCAGTTATCTGAATTTTGATCATGGACAACGGTGTTCTCGACAAAATTGAGAAAACTCCGGTCCCATAATATTGACCCTATCAAAATTGTGTGATCAACCCCTCCTGCTTTGTCGCCGAATAACGGGAATCCGCATCCAGGTTTGCCCGTAAGCCTTGCCTACCGGAGCAGCCGATTGTCGTATGGGAATCTGCTAATGATGTCCATGCCATTGTCGGTGACCACTACATTATCCTCGAGCCTAATTCCGCCTATTCCCGGTTCACCGACGTAGGGTTCGATTGAGAATACCATTCCTGGTTCAAGGACATACGCCTTCTCACGGGGCACCATGTACTCTGGGACAATATAGGGTGGTTCGGCAGATGCAAGCCCGAGCCCGTGGCCCAGTATCCCGCCCAGGACATTCTCCTCTCCACATGCGTTGTATACATCGGTGGTCAAGGCTCCCGGCTTGATAGCCTCCTCGGCGCGAAGCATGGCCTCCCGAGCCTGTACGTGTATGTCTATCTGTCTCGGCGTCGGTTTTGCCGTTTCACCGCAAACGTAGACCCTGGTGAAGTCTCCATAATAGCCGTTTATCCTGGCACCGACATCGATTATGACCAGATCACCGTGCTCGATCAGTCGGTCCGAGGTGAATCGGCGGTATGGAGCTGTATAGGGGCCGGAACAGACTATGTTGGCACACTGCGTCCACTCGCTACCGAGCCCAGTGAACGTTCCCCAAATCTCCCCTAAAACCTCGCATTCCCTGACCCCAGGCTTCAGCTTCCGAAGTCCAGCCTGAAAGCCAGCAGCGGTCACGTTAGCGGCCAGCTTCAGCATGTTAATCTCATCCATGGTCTTGCACTTTCTCGCCTCCAGCATAACGTATTGGCCATCCACGAACTTCGTCTTGGGAAACTGCCTGGGGAGCTCCTCCATCAAAGCCTGATTCCAGGCATCTACCCCCACTTTTTCCGGCTGCTTGATGCCGGAAGCTCCCATCAGCTCCTTTACCTTATCGGCCCAATTGCGCACACCATCGACCGTCTCCAGGCTGCCACCACACTCTTCCATGGTACGCTCGGCACACCAGGGCATTCTGAGCTTGGCATGGTCAACGTCCATGGTAAAAACGTACGGGTCCTCACCATTGATTAGCAGAGACGAGGCCAGGCCGAAGAAAATCATCGGCCAGTCATGCACGCGGTAACCGGTGAGGTACTTCACGTTTTCAAGCCTGAAGAGAAACAGTGCATCGACCCCGGCATCTTTGACCGCCTTCTTGGCCTTGGCCAGCCTTTCTTCCCGCATGCGCCTAACATCTATTCTCTCCTCCCAGTCAACCGCCATTGTACCAAGCCCGGGATTATCATAGGGGTAATTGAATTCCCTCCCCTCATAGCCCCTTCCCAGATCAAGCTTATCTTTTAGATCTGGTATTCCCATGGTGCATCACCCCCTCGAAACTAATTTTTGAGCTTCTCCAAACGGTTTACTAGTGCAAAAAAGGGTTACCGTTGTCGAGGAGAATCTACCACTAACGAGCTGGATCGGTCAATATCCGGCAATCTCTTCCGGATTGCATCCCTTCCGTGGAAAGACTACCCCATTGTTTGGGCTTATATTCAACTGGCATTTCTCCGTCAAGGAATTCTGCCTGGAATCTTACATTCCCCATTTCCGGCGCTCTCATCATCATGGCGGGTTTTTTTGTTTTTCCCCCTTGACAACCCCGTTCTATATTGCTAAACGATCTTCTGTGCTCCAGCGCCTCTTTAAGAACCCCTGGAAGCTGAGTGTTGAATGGGTCAACAAGCCTGATCCGGCAGCCCTCGTGTCCTGGGAGAGGCGAGATCTAATCGGGTTTTGACGCAGAAAGGTGAATCATTATGGGTATGGATTTCTTCATCGTTCAAACCCTCAGCGGCATCTCCTTCGCGGCTATCCTCTTTCTTTTGGCGAGCGGGCTTTCCCTGATTTTCGGGGTGATGAACATCGTGAACATCGCTCATGGCTCGTATTATATGCTCGGCGCCTACATTGGGCTCTCCATATTCTGGAAAACGGGGAGCTTCATTTTGGCTATCCTTGGGGCAGCTTTGTCCATCGCCGGCATCGGAATCGCGATGCAGCGTTTCTTTCTTCGGAGATATTTCGAGCATTTTCCCCAGGTCTTGATGACCATGGGATTTGCCCTTATTTTCAGAGACCTGGCTCTATTGATCTGGGGAGGAGATCCCCTCTCCTTCCCAGCTCCGAAATTCCTCCAGGGGTCCCTCCATATGGGGGAAATCATATTCCCTCTTTATCGATTATTTGTGATCACGCTTTCCATCGCTGTCGCCATCGGGCTGTGGGTCTTCAACGAGAAAACCTCCTTCGGGGCAAAACTTCGGGCAACCGTGGACGACAATGAAATGGCCAGGGGAATCGGTATCAATGTCCCCTTGGTTTCCGGACTCATGTTCGGGCTCGGCGCCTTTCTGGCTGCCGCTGGGGGCGTCATCGGTGCGCCCTTTTTCGGGGTTTATGCCGGGGCCGATTTTGAGATTTTACCGCTGGCTTTCGTCGTCGTGATCGTGGGGGGAATGGGGAGCCTCAAGGGAGCAGCGGTCGGAAGTATCCTGGTGGGATTGGTCGATAACTTCGGCAAAGCCCTGGTCCCCGATCTTTCTTACTTTACCCTCTTCCTCCCTATGGCCATTGTGCTCGCCATCAAGCCAACGGGGTTATTCGGTAGAAAATAAGGAGTGTAATCGCATGAGGATGATAACCGAGTCACGGTTGAAGATATCGGGAGCTATCGCGGCCTTCATCCTCCTGGTGATTCTTCCCCCGGTTCTCCCGTCGTATTGGCTGACCATTCTGACACAAATGCTCATATTCGGGATCATGGCGATGAGCCTGGACATTCTCATGGGATACACGGGGGTTCCCTCCTTTGGCCATGCCGCGTTTTTCGGTGCGTCCGCATACGTGATAGCCATATTGAGTACTCGCTATCAGGTTGGCTTCCTGGGTTGTATTTCCAGCGCTTTCCTCCTTGCGGTTGCAATTGCTGCTATATTCGGCCTGCTGGTGGCACATGCAGGAGGGGTTTACTTCCTCATGATAACCTTGGCACTTGGTATGGTGATCTGGGGGCTTGCCTTCAGATGGGTAACCATGACCGGAGGCGATAACGGCATCGCCGGTATTCCCAGACCCGATCTTGGAATTCCGATCTCCCTCGATGATCCGATTTCCTTCTATTACCTCGTCCTCGTCGTTTTTCTCCTCGTGCTCTTCCTCTTATATATCTTCATCCGTTCACCGTTCGGCCAGAGCCTTATGGGAATCCGCGAGAGCGAATCGCGCATGCGGATTCTCGGGTACAACACCTGGCTCCACAAATACCTGGCCTATGTCGTGGCGGGGGCCTTCAGCGGGATATCGGGAATCCTTTGGGCTTACTACAACGGATTTGTGAGTCCCATGGATGCCGAGCTGACCGCCTCCTTCGAGGCGTTTCTCATGGTCATCCTGGGAGGTCCCGGCACGTTGGTTGGTCCCGCGTTGGGGGCGGGAATTATGGTGTTTCTGAAGAACTTCATCAGCGCCTACACCCATAGATGGCTCTTGATCATAGGAGGAATCTACATACTGGCCATCTTGTACGCCCCAGGTGGCGTCATGGAATTGGGGAAACGATTAGCGAAAGGGGGTGATAAGGAGTAGTATCTTGGATATACCCAAAACGTCTTTTTAACAGGGGAAAAATGAGAAAGGAGGAGGGATCATGAAGAAAATAATTCTGTTCTCTATCATAGGAGCCTTGGTGATTGGCCTCGTTGCCATGCCTAGCTCCTCCCTGGCGAAGAAAAAACCGATCAAGATCGGATTTTTCGCGCCGCTGACGGGGCATGCGGCCCAGACGGGAAGGGACATGCTTTCGGGGTTACAAGTGTTTCTCACCGAGCAAGGCTGGAAAGGTGCAGGGCGTAAAATTGAGCTCATTTCCGAGGACTCAGAGGCCAAGCCCGCCGTTGCGCTGACCAAGGTGAGAAAATTGGTCGAAAAAGACCAAGTCCATGTTGTCATAGGGGGTCTTATGGCTTCATCGGGCTATGCCCTTATGCCTTATGCAGACTCGAAGAAGATCCCCGCAATCTATGCCATCATGGCCTCGGATGACCTCACCCAGAGGAAACCGGGTAAGTGGATGGTTCGCACGGGGTGGGCAAGCAGCCAGCCGTCTCATCCCTTCGGGGATTATGCGTACAAAGAGCTGGGGTACCGCAAGGTCGCTACCATAGGCTATGATTACGCCTTTGGATGGGAAGTCATCGGGGGGTTTCAGAGAACCTTTGAAGACGCGGGAGGAAGGATCATACAGAAACTGTGGGCGCCTGTTGGAACCATGGACTACGGACCGTTCTTGGGCCGAATCGATAAAGATGCAGATGCGGTCTTCGCCCTCTTCTTCGGCGCTGGGGCGTTGCAGTTCGTAAAACAGTACAAGGACTACGGGCTCAAGGATAAGATTCCCCTTCTCGGCGGCGGAACGACCACGGATGAACACGTCCTTCCTTCCATGGGGGACGAGGCGATTGGTGTGATGACAACCCTTCACTACAGTGGGGCAATCGATACGCCGGTAAACAAGAAGTTTGCCGTGGCCTTCAAAAATTTTGCCGGAAAGATCGCGTCTTACTATGGCGAGGGGCCGTATACCGGTGGGAGGTGGATCATCGAGGCCGCCAAGGCGATCAAGGGGGACGTGGAAGACCGTGAGAAGTTTCTGAAGGCTCTGAAAAGCCTCAAGATGCCCGATGCCCCTCGGGGCCCCATCGAACTCGACAAGTTCGGCAACCCTATCCAGAATATCTACATCAGGAAGGTGGAAAGGGTTGGGGGGGAGCTCCAGAATACCGTCGTCAAGGTATACCCGAAGGTATCCCAATTCTGGACCTATGATGTGGACTGGTATTTGAAACAGCCCCTCTACTCGAGGGATTATCCACCGTTGAAGAAGTAGAGAAAGAACAGTCAGTACCTGATTTAAGGAGGAAATGGGTGGATACGCCTTGTCTCGTTCTTCAGGGTCTCACCAAGAATTTCGGCGGTCTGACGGCAGTCGATCACGTGGATCTGGAGGTCAGACCAGGGGAAAGGCGTGGACTTATTGGACCGAATGGTGCGGGGAAAACGACCTTTTTTAACCTCATCTGTGGTGAGTTTCCCCCCTCAGAGGGAAGGATCGTCCATTTCGGGAAGGATGTGACCCGGATTCCTGTCCACAAAAGGATTGCCCTTGGAATAGCGAGGACTTTTCAGATTACCAACCTCTTTCCAAACCTGACAGTACTCCAAAACGTCCTCTTGGCCGCCCAGGGGCTGGAAAGGACTAAGTACGTCATGTATTCGCCCATTTCCTCCTATAAACATCTCTATGAGAAGTCGAGGAGCCTCCTGGAAGAGGTCGAATTGTGGGAGAAGCGAGATGTTCTCGTGAAAAACCTCTCCCACGGTGAACAGCGCCAAATCGAGGTCTGCCTTGCGTTAATTGGGCAACCTCGTCTCTTGCTCTTGGATGAACCAACAGCCGGATTATCTCCTGCCGAAACCCTTTCATTCACCACCATGCTGAAGAAGCTCGATCCCGAGATAACCATTTTGTTGATCGAGCACGACATGGACGTGGCCTTTGAATTCGCTGAAAATATAACGGTCCTCCACCAGGGAAGCTTGATCGCCACGGGGAAAAAGCAGGAGATTAAGGCAAATACGACGGTGCAAGAGATATACTTGGGAACGGAATAATCATGCTCAAAATCCGCGATATCCATACCTATTACGGGGACAGCTATGTCCTTCAAGGGATCTCCTTCGAAGTCGAGAAGGGAAGTGTTGTCGCTATTCTCGGGCGGAACGGAATGGGGAAAACAACCCTGATACGATCCATCGTGGGTTTTACCCCCCCGCGTCAAGGTCAAATCCTGCTCAAGGATATTGATATCACTCGTAAACCCTCATACAAGATAGTGCAAATGAGCTTGGGGCTCGTACCCCAAGGGAGACGCATATTCCCCTCTCTGACTGTCCTGGAGAATTTGAGAGTCGCGTCGAGAGGCCAGGGAACCGGTACATGGAACGAGGAGAAGATATTCTCCCTCTTCCCACCGCTCAAGGATCGTGCTCACCATAAGGGCAACGAGTTGAGCGGAGGAGAGCAGCAGATGCTGGCCATTGCCAGAGCCCTCATGACAAATCCGGAGCTTCTCCTCATGGACGAGCCTACCGAGGGACTGGCACCTCTCTTAGTACGGACGATAGGGGATGCGATCCTGCAGCTCAAGGAAGGCGGGCTCTCTACCCTGCTCGTCGAGCAGAACCTCCCCTTTGCCATAAAGGTCGCCGATTATACCCATGTTCTCAGTAAGGGAACGATTGTCTACTCATCAACTCCCAGTGAGCTCTGGCAAAACGAGGAGGTGAAGGCTCAGTACCTGGGGATTTGATCCAGCCATGCGGGTTTTGGGCTATTCCCTTAGTAGATCCTTATGCCCGAGTTCCCTCAGATGAGCTTCGATGGATTTGACGACGATGGTAGGGGTAGCCATCTCCGGAAGTCCGAGTTCTTTCAGAATCCGAGAAGACAGTTCTTTTGCATCGAGGGAGGGGAAATTCGCCTTTACCTTTCGGACCGCCTCATGGGTGCGCTGAAAATAATGCAATGCCTCATCCATCAGCTCGTATACCCGATCCCCATGGTGCGGATCATCCCATGAGGCGAATAGCACCTTCAATCCCTCGATCCCCGCTAACTTCCGAACGGACCGAACAGAGGAGAAAATATCCTCGTAGATGGGTAAGCCTCCTGCCATGGGAACGGCATCCCCGGTGAATAGCGCCCCATCCTCTCGAAATACGAACGAAACCGAGCCTCTGGAATGGCCGGGGGTGTGAACTATCTCTAAGGTCAGGCCGTCACCTAAATCAAGGGTG
>SMTZ1_10006953_pt1 | contig 11378 bp, 9 predicted proteins | sample DeeMarSWOR136_30_FD_25667 | JGI IMG/M metagenome (IMG submission 25667)
GCGGAAACAATAACACGATCCCCATCCAGATGAGGTTTAAGAATTTGAACTGTAATATAACGATTAGATCTTCTAATTACGAAACGAAGCCGATTAGAAAGTAATAATTTTCTTCGAAGAAGATAATTTGTTTTTCCTTCTCTTCGTCTTCGGAAAACTACTCTATATCTTGGTCCGTGACCTCTCATTTAATTCACCGCCGATATAAATCATGATCTTCTATCCATGTGTCCAGATGTGCTTTGCTGCGAAAACTGTTGCCTTTTGCTTTTCGATACAACAAGCGATAAGTTGAAGATGTGATCATCCTCCGAGCACGCAGTTTTTTGAGGTGTCGCCTGATTGGTCTGATCTTTTGGATCCATCTACGTTTTCTAGGCAATCTTGCAGTTTTTCTACCCGCACGACTTCCATATCCACGTTTGCGACCGAGTTTCTTTTTTTTCTGCATCTTTTTAGCTCGACCATGACTTATACCTGTCTCTGGTTTCTTTTTAATAAAGCCATCGTGAATCAATCTCCTTATATCTTCACGACGAATTGCCATTGAAACTTCTTCAAGGCGTGTGGGGTCGATCCAGACTCTTGAAATACCTACTTTAAGTATGTCCGCTGCAAGTTCTTTTTGATTTTTCAGATCCATTTTCAGCACATCGTGAACTAGGTTTTTCACGGTTCATAATTTTGAAATATTGTAAGTACTATAGATAACCTCTTCAATTCTGATTTTGAGGAATAGTGTTTCTAATCCTAGATTTCTTCATCAAAATCTTCTAATTCGAAATCTTCTAATTCAATGTCTTCAAATCTTTCCGTTTCTGAAAGTTCAGCAAGTTCTAAAGGTACTTGTGGATTGAGAACATAGATACCTAGGTTTTCTGCGTTATCTATAATTTGTGATCTTTTTCTTGCACCAACTGTATGGGCTATTCTTACAATTTCCTCATCAGGATTAATCATACCTAATTCATTTAGATTGTGAACAAGAACTTCCCTGTATCCTAAAGGATGAAGATTTCGAGTTTCCTTTGGTCCTTTGTAGCCTACATTCACAGATTTTGGAAGTCCATTCTTTTTTTGACGCATTCTTGAGTCAATTCCACGAGGTCTCCTCCAAGGTTTTTTAACTCGTTTATAGCGCCAACTTTCCTGCCTTCGGAACTTAGGTTTTTTTAATTTCTTCTTTTTACGTTCCCGAAGGAGTTTTCCATCAATCATTACTTCTCCTCCAATTAACTGGATGATTTGAATGTCTAATTTATCTAAACCTATTTTAAGCATCATTTAGCTTAGTAATTGGAATTAAAAACGGGGCAGCATAGAGAAGGATAGTATATTTTTTAAGTTTATCTCTATCGCAAGAAGACCCCTTAACTTGTTGGGGGGATGAATTGCGGTTTCACTTTCACCAAAGTGTCTCTAATCTTTAAATAGGTTTTTGCGTCTAGTACATCCCATAAAATGAATCGCAGGGGGAACACAGGGATAGGTGTGATGAGACGGACTTACCAATATCGCCTGTACCCCACCACACAACAAGCGACCACGTTAACGCAATGGCTTGCTACCTGTCGTCTGTTGTACAACATGCGAATTAATCTTTCAATATTCCAAAAAAAATTAGTGAAAAAAGAAAAGATGCAATTAACTGTGCTGGCGTTCCATATTGATCATTTTGACTACTTGTTCTGCTAAGTCTCTGGGAAGTCCTGGTGCGCTTAAGATTTCTTCGTCTGTTAACTCTTCCAGTTTTCGTCCATTTTTTAATGCCCATTCTGTAATATAAACAAGTCCTTTTGTTGCGACTAGAGTGTCTGGATTTAGTGACATACTGTTGATTCCAGCCTCAACGATGAAGGCCGCAATGCTTGGAAAGTCTGAAGGTGCTTGACCACATATGCCTATTTTGCGTCCCTTTTCATTGGCGATTTTTATCACTTGCGCTAACATACGCTTGACCGCTTCGTCTCGTTCGTCGAAAATGTGTGCTACTAATTCGCTATCCCTATCTAAGCCAAGTGTTAACTGAGTTAAATCATTAGACCCAATGCTAAATCCGTCAAATACGTCTGCGAACTCCTCGGCCAAAATCACATTGCTTGGGATTTCAGCCATAACGTAGATCTCCAATCCGTCTTCTCCCTGTATTAGGCCGTTTTCGCTCATCACCTTTATGACATTTCGCCCTTCTTCAGGAGTACGACAGAATGGAACCATTGCTTTGACATTTTTGAGTCCCATTACCTTTCTGACTTTAACGAGGGCTTTACATTCAAGAGCAAACGCATCTTTAAAATCAGGAGCGTAGTAGCGGCTTGCACCTCGCCAACCGATCATCGGGTTACTTTCATACGGCTCATAAAATTCGCCGCCAATAAGATTGGCATATTCGTTAGTTTTAAAATCAGATAAACGAACGATAACATCATAAGGGTAGAAAGCTGCGCCTATTCGAGCAATCCCTTGGGCTAATTTATCGACGAAATAATCTGCTTTGTTTTCATAGTTAACTGTCTTTTCCTCGATGAGCCGAACTAATTCGCGTAAATCTTTCAGTTTCTCTCTGCCTACCTCTCCTTTATACATACCATCGATAAGTTCAACAGTTTGTTTATATTTCGGGTAATCAAGAAGTGCTTTTGGGTGGAACTGGATATGGTCGTTGATGATAAACTCTAATCGTGCCAGACCAACTCCATGATGAGGCAATTGTCCATATACAAAAGCTGAATCTGGAACTCCTAAATTCAGCATTATCTGTGTTTTAGTCTCTGGGAGTTCAGCTAAGTCTATTTCTTCTATTTCAAATTTTTTAAGACCTCTTAGGATGCGTCCGATTCCTTCACTACAGTCGACAGTTACCTCATCATCGTCTTTCAGTAACTTTGTTGCAGTGAGTGTGCCGATAATACAGGGAAGACCGAGTTCGCGTGATACAATAGCTGCGTGGCTTGTTCGTCCTCCGCGTTCAGTGATGAGAGCAGCGGCAATTCGCATAGCAGGTTCCCAATCAGGGTTTGTTTGTTCTGTGATGAGGACTTCACCCGGTTTAAATTCACTGAGACGTGATACATCTTCTATAACATTTGCGATTCCTTGACCTATCATACTGCCTACGGGTTCACCGGTAAGTATAATATCGTCTTCTGAGACAGATTCAGCCAACTTATACGTTCTTAATACATTGCCAACTTTTATTTCGTGGACAGTTTCCGGACGCGCCTGAACGATGTATAGATTACCAGTAACGCCATCTTTTGCCCATTCGATATCCATCGCACGTCCATAGTGCTCTTCGATTTGAATTGACCATCTAGCTAATTGAACTACTTCCTCATCTGAAAGAACGAATTTAACCTGCTCTTCTGGGAGAATTTGTTGTTCGACAGTGCCTCCACGTTTGCTATACACCAATTTTACGTCTTTATTGCCAGCCTTTTTATCGATAACTGCATTGTAGCCCATTTTTGCAGTAGGTTTAAAGACATAGAACTGATCAGGGTTTACGGTGCCCTGTACGACATATTCGCCTAGACCCCAGGCTCCTGTGATGTAAACCACGTCTCTGAAACCAGAATCCGTGTCTAATGTAAAAATAACTCCACTGGAAGCAAGATCAGAACGTGCCATCTGTTGTACACCGACCGATAGAGCTACGGAAAAGTGATCAACGGCATTTATAATATGTTTATGATATTCTGCCTTTTCAACATTGCCTTGTCTTTCGGCTTCTAAAGCTTTAAGGCGCTGTAAATGCATTTGGTCTTCTCGGTAAGAGATCGCCCGATTGGTAAAAAGACTAGCGACACATTCTTTTACCTTTTCAAGGATATTATCTTCTTTTGAGACGTTAAGGAATGTTTCCTGTTGGCCAGCGAATGAAGCCTCTGGCAGATCTTCAGCAGTTGCAGATGATCGTACCGCGCAATCTACGTCGTTAGTTCCCAATCGTGCGTTTAATTTTTTATAAGCCTCAGCTATAGCGTGTTGAATGTCACCAGGTATTTTTGACTGAATGATTCTCAGGCGGATATTATGTCCAACCTCTTGAAGTGTTTCGACGAATACCCTTTGTTTTTCTTGAAAAACAGTTGTGAGTAGTTTAACCTCACCAAAATCTTCATCGGTTTCAGCCTGTTTGATTTTCGCTTCCACATCGTCTTTAGCTTCGAGTGCTACTTGAACTTTTTTTATTTCCGAGGCAATGAAATCTTTAAGTCCCGGGACGGATGCAATAAAGGTTCGATATGCATGTGAAGTAACTGCAAAGCCCGGAGGTATAGGGACATTAACTTTTTGAATCATTTCTCCAAGGCTAGCATTTTTGCCACCTACAAGGGCGAGGTCTTCATTTGTTATTTCATCGAAAAAGAGAATATAACGTTTCTGTCTATCCATCTCGATAGTTTCAGTCATAAGATTTTCCTCCGAGAAGTGATGAAAGTGAAATAGATAAAGAAGGACTTCAATGATATATATATTTTATAGAAAGAAGATGATGAGACTTTCTGCTTTAAATCTCTTTCGAGAAGGTGTCTGTATACGTTAAAAATTATGACTAAGTATAGTTGGCTTTCTTTACTTTAGACAATCCTCGTTAAAAGTAAAACTTTTTGAAGTAACTTTGTGAATTTTAAAGAGGTGATTCGTTGAATAAAACGAGCAACCTTGATTTTGAAACCAAGTATTTGTCCACAAGGTATGATATAATAGCACCTGATAGATCAGAAATTCGACTTTTACTAGAAACAAGTGGCGGGAGTATGGTGCACTGCACACTCCCACCAAATAAAATCTCACAAGCTGTTATCCACAAAACGGTTGAAGAAATCTGGTATTTCATCGAAGGTCAGGGTCAAGTCTGGCGTAAACAAGGCGACCGAGAGGAAATTGTTAAAGTCAAAAGTGGTGTCTGTATTACTATTCCAACTGGGACCTACTTTCAGTTCCGCAACACAGGAAATGAGCCGCTAAGATTCGTAATAGCAACTATGCCGCCGTGGCCTGGAGAAAATGAAGCCGTTAGAGTTCAAGATTACTGGAAGTAAGTGATTTTTTGACAAGGGATGAATTATATAACCTATGTACGGATACCACCAATAATACATAATTCACATCTTCCTATTTCTGAAACAGTAATTCCGGACACTGGAACTCTGCGAAGGTCGAGACGTAATTTAGACAAATCAGGATGTTGTTGAAATATCGGTCCAAGGTCTATTGGGTCTTCCCATTTGTTATAGCTAAGGTCAAGTCTTACCAATGGCTTGCCCGCCAATACGTTTGTGTCGATTGATGATAAGCAGTTATGACTTAAGTCGACTATTTGCAGGATATCTGATGTCAAAAGTGAAGTGTCGAAAACTTCGATGCAGACACCTTGCATTATTAGCGTCCGAAGATTTGAACAATATTTCAGCCAACTCAAGTCTATCTCTCTCATATCACCCGTTTTGGTGAAATTTATCTCTTCGAGGGTCGAGAGTGACTCTTTATTTTTAATTACTATATCTTTAACTTCGATCTTCTCGTCTTTCATGCTTACTAAATCAATTTTGTTGTTTTTATTGATCTCTACTTCGTTTTCGGTACCGTTTATGGTTATTAGTATTTTATTTTCCATGAAAACCATCCCTCTAGCTTCCCCTGACTCATTTATTTGCCAATTAAATTGGCAATACTTCAAATTAAATCAAAATAATATTAATTAACTAATATTATATAATAATATAATATACATAGAGTGATCATCAAGATATAATCGTATTGTATATTATGAGTATACCATTACAGTGTCATATTACTCCAAGCTATTATGACAATCTTCATCTCCGTATAATTCCTCAAGACATACGCTTTAAAGGAGGGGAAGCCACTGGAGAATAATAAAATACGTTTAGAAGGGGGATGGACACTTGCAAACCATATATTAGTCAGTTTTCATATCGCTTTTATCCTTAGCTTATTCAATCTACCTTTAGAAATCGTAGGGACCTGGTCTGTGCTTTGTTTTGTCTTTGCATCTTACGAAACTGCAATATCTGCCTTTTTCTGGTTTTCAGTAGCAATAATTGCAATCGGTATTCATGAGAGAGGTCATTTTATAGCTGCCGTAAAGCAGAAAGTACTCAATCCTAAATACCTTCCTGAAGCAGAAAAGAAATTAAATGGATCCTTCATCCAACGCCTTCTATACAACATCAGCATGATGTTTAAGATCTCCTTTGGAAAATTTGATGGTATAAAGCGCGAGGGATTAACATACTATCCAGATAATCCTTTCAATTTGGCAGTAGCAGCTTCTGGACCACGTGCGAGTCGTAATGCCGCCCGAATAGCACTCCCCTTTTCAATAATCTTCCTAGTTTTAGGACTAATAATATTCTGTAATATTTTTCCATCATTCGCAGCCTTAACTATTTATTTAGGGCGTTGGTTTTTTGGAATTGGTGCAGTAACTTTTTTGGATTATAAGGTTGCAGATCCTGGCAAATTCAAAGAATTTGAAGAAAGAGAAAAAGTAGCTAAGGAATTAGCAGATAAAATAACTATATCTTCTCCCTGGGCTACAATTGCTAGCGAGATCAAAACGCAAATGGTTAAAAATCGACTCCAAGAAATTCAATACGATGATATAATCCTGAAAGCACCTTGGCAGTTTCGTAACTGTGGTATGGGAGGACGACACACGGAGAAACAATATCCAGAATCGAATATTTCACTTCAAGAAATGATGTTTGTTCCTCTCACTGCAAGAAATTACGAAGAAGCACAAGAGATAACTGTTACACTTCAAACACGTCTACAACAACTTATTGATTCGACAGAGGGCTGTCGAGTGATGGGTATAGGACTTGAGGGCGGTATAGCTCCATATATCTCTAAGAATCCTGATGACGAGGTCCCTTCGTTGACTCTTTGGAGAATGGCATTAAAAACCATCGAGCAATGTGGCTATCGTCCTGGCATCGATGTTGCAATAGCACTTGATCCTGCCGCTAGCGAATTGTCCATAGCATATAGGAAAGATTATAATCAGCCTGCCGCGATCGGTATATATCTATTCTGGAGAGATCCAGAGCGTATAGTAATGACTAACGACGAACTCCTAGAGATCTATATCAAAGCTATTGCGGAAGGGATTCCCATTATAAGTATTGAAGATCCCTTCGATGAACACGACAAAGAAGCTTGGAGAAAGATGATGCATCGTCTTAACGATATAATCTTCATTATAGGGGATGACAATATCACCACGAATGACACAAGCATCGAGGCTGCTGCGGACAGAAAAGAGATTAACTCTGCGCTGATTAAAATCAACCAAATCGGCACCCTTTCTGAATGTATCCTTGCAATAATGGTAGCTCTGGGAAAAGGATTGTACGTGGTGCCTTCTCATCGTTCAAAATCTCCGAATGATGATATTGAAGCCCATATAGCACTTTCATGTTCAGCAATTGGCCTTAAAGCCGGCGGTGGAGCGAATACAGAGAGATTATTCAAATATAACGCAATAACTAAACTCTTTACGAAGTATGCGAAGATAAGCAGGGCCTTAAAAGACAAGAATTCTACAAATATGAATACTTTGGCAAAAGAATTCTTTTCAGAATTAACTATTATGGACATAGATCCATATGAGGAGCCAACAAACGCAGGTGTACCCACAGTGGGTGTCACGAGCGCTATGGCAATACCAGGTGATATTCGAAAATACACAGCAACAGGTGCAACCCCACTTGGAACCAGTGCAGGAACGGGTGAGGCAATTCATCTTGTTGATGAAACTATACCTACCTCAAGCATCGCTGAAAACTATCCTGAACTCTTTAAGCCTACTAGTGACGGTAACTTTGTGTTTAAAGACAAAATTAGTCTCCAAGAAATAGAAAGCAAACAAAACCTAAATCTTCTTAAGACTTACGAAAGATCGAAGCGTTTCGAAGGAAAAGGCTGTCTAAACGCAGTAGAAAACGTAGAAAAGATTATAGCACCTGTATTTATCGGGAAAAAAGTCCTCGATCTCTCTCTATTAGATATTGATCGTACTTTGCTTCGTTTAGAACTAGAAACAGCAACAAAACGAGGTAAAATCCGCGAAAATGCATTAGATTCACAAAAAATTGCTATCATGCAAAGAAAGGGCCAGTTAGGTATGAATGCAATTCTTTCTGTATCTCTATCTCTTGCGAGATTACTAGCCGTTGCTCAAGGAAAAGAACTATGGATGCTACTTCGGGAGATGCTTGTAACGACGATGGCGAAAACAATTTCGGCTAATGGTGGTATGCTTTTATTACCTAACAATGTTGCTCAAAAAATAAAAATCGACGATGATCAAGAGCTTTGGGAAATTATTGCTGATCATTTAACGTTTGAGGAACTTGTTCAAGGTTTACAGGCCGTCAATCGTGAAAAAGAACCAGATATTAAACTCTATAGTCTCTTAAGAACACAACTCCCAGTTTATGAAGTCTAATTTTTTCGTTAACAGAAAAATAAAAAGATTTACTTGTTGAACGATTCGTAAAATGACTTAAGAACTCTATACGCCTTAAAAAAATACTCGAAGATTGTATTGAGTTGATGATGTTCAGCCATCCAGAACACTGTTTGCCACGCTAAAACTACTTCATGAAGTGTAAGTTCAGGAAATTTCGACCTATACTTTGCGACGTTTTCAAAAAGCGGGTAGAGTTTAAGGATAGGGAATTTAACGGAAAAAGACTTACGTTCAGATGTTGTACATCGTGCAGGCGATGTGAGTTGTTTTTTTACGCGTTCAACTGCGGAATAGAATCGTGATAGGGCCACACACAATTCTTGATGGTCTAAGCCAAAACTATGGTTTCCTAACATTTGAGAGTCTATCATCTTCTATCATTACCATTATTTGTTTTTATTCGTTGAAAACCTGATTTCCAAAAATTTATGTTTTCGTTTTGATATTTTAACACTTCAAAATACCTATCTGATTTCTTTTATTCTTAAGATACGAAATCGATCGATGCAATATATATATTTCCTTCTTTTTTTCTATAGAGGTGTATCGATCTAAAAGAAAACCTAAACGCTTAGATAGCGAAAACTAGTGATACTTTTCATAGGCTGTCCTATAATTTTGACCTGCGTATTCGCCGTTATTGTTGAGGTCATCTTCGATACGCAGCAATTGATTGTACTTAGAAGTCCGATCTGTTCTGCCTGGTGCACCTGTTTTGATTTGACCGCACGAGAGCGCAACAGCGAGATCAGCGATGAAAGAATCTTCTGTTTCTCCAGAACGATGGCTAACAACAACGCCCCAGTTATTCTTAAATGCCAGTTTAGCTGCAGCAATAGCCTCAGAAAGTGTTCCAATTTGATTTACTTTCAAGAGGAGGCAATTTCCAGCAGCAAGATCTATAGCATTTTGAAGACGCTCTAAATTTGTAACAGTGAGATCATCGGTAACAACTTGAAGAGAAGGTGTTACTCTAGTAAGTGTACTAAAACTATTGTAGTCATTTTCCTCGAAAGGATCTTCGAGGCTAGCTATAGGATATGCTTGCATAAGCTCTGAATAATAATCGAGGAGCTCCATGGTCGTAAGTTCTTTTTCATCGATGTGATATACATTATCTCTAAAGAATTCGCTTGCCGCTGCATCCATAGCTAAGCGAAAATCAGATTTAAGGCTATAACCCGCTTCTTCGATCGCAATAACAAGGGAATCCATTGCTTCTGTGGTAAAAGTCATGGGCGGTGCCATACCACCTTCATCTCCTACGTTTCGGGCTATTGGGCCGTATTTTTTTGTGAGTACAGCTTTAAGTTTATGATATATTTCGCTTACAGCTTGAATTGCTCTTCTGAACGTTTTGAAGTTGATGGGCATGATCATAAATTCTTGAATTGCTAACTTATTACCAGCATGGTCTCCCCCATTGATAATATTAGAGAGTGGTGTAGGTAATAAGAATTTATCCTTGTTTTTGGAGCTAGAAGGCTGGATGAGTTCTCTGAGGTAGGCATAGAGTGGTTTAGAGGATATTTGTGCTGCAACGCGGCTGATTGCAATAGAAATGGCGAGTATTGCATTCGCGCCCAGATTTCCTTTGTTTTCGGATCCATCTAGCTCTATCATTTTTTGATCGATAATATTCTGCTCTCTCACGTCCATACCTTCAAGTTTAGGTGCTATAATTTCTTTGATGTTGTTTACTGCCTTCCGAACCCCTTTTCCACCGAACGCTTGCTCTTGATCACGTAATTCAACTGCCTCGTATTGACCGGTGGAGGCTCCCGAGGGAACTGCGCCCCTTCCGAATGATCCATTCTGTGTAATCACATCAACTTCAACGGTAGGGTTTCCTCGTGAGTCAAGAATCCATCTTGCTTTAATTTTGTCAATTGAAAACGCATCCAACGTATTCACCTATACACAAATACCAAATAAAGATGAGGAAATGATATTAAGTGAGGCACGGAAGGCTTTAAGGCTTTATATGTGTATTGAAAAAGTCTTTTTTAATTCTAAATTCAGATTACGCTTTCTCTTTTTCGCGAGCCTGGGATATTTTGCGTCATTTATTATTTGATACTCTTCTTTACGTTATATTACACAGCGATAATCTAGAAGTGCTTCGCGGTGAATGTCCTATAGAATTCGAGAATGATGTACAGTTTGATACAGGAAATATGACCGAGAACTTTAAGTAATTATGCTTATAGGATTTTTTAGAGAACGATTTGTTCGCTAGGTCATGATCTACTTGGCATATAAAATGTGTTTTATTGAGTAACTATCTTTAGAACAAAACGTTGAAGACAAGATTTACGCTGAAAGACTACTAGAAACGATTAAACGAGTAGAAACAGAGTCCTATAAATTCGTGTGCATGTATTTAAAGGGGTTTGCTAATAAATATGAATCTAATACAAAGGGATGGGAATGACGCAGCTGAGTCAAAACTTAATGATGGCTCTATACTACTCATACGACGATACCGTGAAGAAGATCTCGCTTCAATTTATGAAATTGAAGAATTATGTTTTTCATCGGATGAAAGGTATACTGCGCAACATTTAGACTTGTTAGGGCAGTTTCAAAATTATTGTTTTTTAGTCGCACAAGAAACTGTTGAGGACGCTGTTGTCGGGTACTGTATTGGAGTTATCAAATTGACTAAAGAAGGCCCCATGGGACATATAATCTCCGTTGCGGTTCATCCAAATAATAGACGTCTAGGTATAGGTTTAGAACTTATTAAAGAACTTATTAAACAATTAAAAAATGCTGGTGCTACAAATTTTCGATTAGAAGTGAAAATGACAAATAAGGCTGCAAGGGAAATGTATCGTAAACTAGGTTTCAACTATGTACACATTCTGCG
>SMTZ1_10006955_pt1 | contig 11376 bp, 7 predicted proteins | sample DeeMarSWOR136_30_FD_25667 | JGI IMG/M metagenome (IMG submission 25667)
GTTGTTCTATTAATAGTTGATGTGAGTGAGAAAATTGACACAATCGTAAATAAATTAAAAATATCATTGGATGAATTAGTTGAAATTGGAGTTACTTCTCCGGTTATTATTACTTTTAATAAAATTGATAAGATTAGTGAAAATGAACTTATTGAAAAAAAAGAAGATTTTAAAAAGAAAGGACTTCTAAATAACAAAAAAATTGTATATATCTCTGTTAAAGAAAAAATTAACATTAACTCTTTATTAAAATTGATTCATAATTCTCTACCTCGACTTGTTAAATTTAAATTAAAATTACCAATAAATAACGATAGTCAATCTTTAATTTCATGGATATATGAAAGAGCACTTGTTATTGATATTTCTTATAATGAATATGTAACTATTACAATTGAATGTGATAGTATATTAAAGGACAAAATAATTTCAAAATCTAATAAATTTTGAAGAATTAACAATATATTGATTGTCGTTTTTTCATTTTGTAATTTTTACAAAAAACATTTATATACCCTAAAGAGGAAAAATCACGTTAATTAATAGCACGACATAAATTAAGGTGGATTGATATGATGAAAAGGATATTAAAAATATCTACAATAACAATGATATTTATAATTATTATAGAATTAACAGTTTTTGCAGCAACGACAGATACTTTGGTTTGTACCTTTGACCCACAAGGTAATATCTCAATAGAGATTGGCCCTACAACATATGATTTTGGGACTATCGGGGCTGGGAGTTGGAGAAACACTTCTGGTAACACATTTACACTTTATAACAATGGAACTGTTGCTATGGATACAGATTTTAACGTTTCAGGAAATGCTACAAATTTTACTCTTGATAATACTGGTGCTTGTAGCAGTATTGATGAATACGCTGTTCAGACTGTTGGACTGGATACCGATGGATGGTTAGACACTGCTGCCATGGGTGGTGCCACTTTTGATCAAAATATCCTAGCTAATGGAAATAAAGGTTTCGATTTGCGCTTAAGAATAGGAACTATTGCTCTAGACTACGGTGAAGATTCTTTTACGATTACTGTTCAAGGTAGCGTCAGTTAATAGTAACTAAAGAAATCCAAAAAATCAGATACAGAAAATGGTACTTTAATTAATAGTACCATTGTTTAATATTTTTTTAAATTATCCACAATTTTCTTATTTTTGTTATATCTCAAATAAAAACATAAATAAATAAAAAAATCATTTGGGGTTATACTGGAAGGGTGATGATGAACAAATTAGTTATTATTGGAGGAGTTTTATTATTACTAATATGTTTATCAAATTCTTCCGTTGCAATTAAAATTTGGCCTGGAATTATGACAATAGAAATGCCTGAAGGTTATCCTGAAGGGCCAATATCTTATAAGATTTCGGTTACTAATGCACATCCCAATGGTGTTAATGTAACTGCAAAAGCAAGAAATGTAAAAAACTTATCTTTAGACTTTCAAAATATGCCAGATTTATCTTGGATCAATATTGAACCAGAGATTCTTTACGTACCTGGTAAATCAACTAAAAATTTTGAAGTGATCATTGACATTCCAGACTCAGAAAAACCTTTACATTATAACGAAAGTTGGGAATCACGGATCATTGTTTCTACAGATCCTCCTGAACCAGAAGGCGGGGGTATTGTCTTTAAAGTAGAGCTTGTTGTAAAGCTTTTTATTCATACTCCTGTAGATATAGATAAATCTGAGACTACTTCAACCCTTTATTACTTTATAATTTTAGTTATATTATTTATATCAATTGTAAGTGTATATTTCATATTTAAAAGATCTAAATATCTTAATTGAACGGTTTTTTCTAATAAATGAAATTAATCATTTTTTTAAACATTCTATTTTCATATATAAAAAATTATACATTTTAAAAAATCCTCCTTAGATGAATCATATATGAATCAAATATAATTCATATATGAACCATATATGAATTAAAAAAGAAACAAATATGAAGTAAATATGTATAAAAAATGACTCATATATAAAGCAAAATTATATAAAGAGATGATTCATATATGATTCACGGATGGGTTAACTAGGATGGGTAAAAGTCAGAGATTTCCTGTTGGTTTTCCACCTATTGTTAGAGATGTCATTAAGCAACAGGTAGGTATTCTTGGAAATTCTGAGTCTGAGGTTGTTAAAAATATTGTTCTTATCTATCTAACTGAACGAGAGCAACTGAAAATTAAGAAACCTACAAAGAAAAAAGGGGGAGAGAACTTTGGGTAATGTCCAAAGAATCCCTGTTGGTTTTCCGCCTATTGTTAGAGATATCATTAAGCAACAGGTAGGTATTCTTGGAAATTCTGAGTCTGAGGTTGTTAAAAATATTGTTTTGATTTATCTAACAGAGCGAGGATTGCTTAAAATCAAAAATCCATCAAATATAAGGGAGGAGGGGAAGCAATGAACAGGAAATTTATTGTTAGCCTTATTTCCTGCTTGACAATATTACTTTTCATATTCTCATTACTCTTACCCACTGTACAACCCATTCCTCCAATCTCACAAAATACAATTATTGTTGATATCAATGGATTTGGAGATTATACAAGTATTAATGAAGCATTAAGAAATGCGATATCAACAGATATAATTATCATTAAAGTGGGAACATACAAAGAGCATAATATCGATGTTGACAAAAAAGTGGAAATTGTTGGTGAAGATTCTATTAATACAATAATTGATTGCTCTGGAAACAATGGAATAACATTAAAAACTTCATATGTGGATTTAAGTAATCTTCAGATAATTAATTCAGGGGAATACGCGATAGCTACCTCTTCTTATAGTTATGGCTCAATTATTAATAATTGTATAATAAGTGTTCCTGGAAATGGAATAGGAATAGACATTAAAACTTCAAACAATAAAATATCGAACTGTAATATATACGCAAATAACTTGGGAAGGCATGGAGTTAAGATTTCTGGATCAAATAATATTGTTGATAATTGTAATATTCAAACATTTAAAAATGGTATTTTAGTATTAATTAATTCTAATAACAATAAAATAATAAACTCTAATATTTTAAATACTGAGACAGGAATTGACTTCCGACTTGATTCTGATAACAATATGGTCTATAACTGCAATATCTACTATAATTTATTAGGTGTTAAAATCTGGCAGAACTCAAATGACAATCTTATATATTATAACAATTTTTGGAGAAATGAAGAAAATGCTAATTCCCAGAATAACAATAGTTGGGACAATGGAGAAATAGGTAATTATTGGAGAGATTACACGGGAAAAGATATTAATGGGGACGGTATAGGAGAGGCTCCTTATGTAATATCAGGTCAAATATTAGACAATTATCCAATTGTTGAAATGATTCTACCTAATGAGATATCTATACCTGTAGGACTAAAACTTGTCAGCAGTAATTCAAATAATAAACCCTCCTTTATTTGGAGCCCATCTAGTTATACAAAAGACATATTAGGATACTATGTAAAATTAGATAATAATGAAGATATTTTTGTTGGTGACATAACAAATTGGACCTCACCATATGAAATCACAGATGGTATACATACTTTTTATGTCCGTGGAGAAGGTGTTGATGGTTCAAATAGCGGTTATGCAACTCTTACATTTTCTATTGACACCCTCTTTATAGATAGTGATAATGATGCATGGAGTGATGAAGAAGAACAGCAATATGGCACCGATCCAAATGATATAGATAACTACCCAGTTGATACAGATGCCGATAGAATCCCTGATTCTTCTGATTTAGATGATGACAATGACGGTTATTCTGATGATATGGAACGATCCTATGGAACCAATACAAAAGATGAAAATAGTTACCCAACTGACATAGATTATGATTTCATACCAGATGAAGATTCGCCTGATGGAAAATTCAAGGGTGATTTAGATGATGATTCCGATGGACTTTCTGATACAATCGAAAACAACTTCGGATCTAATCCAAAGGATTATAGAGATGTAATGAAAATTTACCTTGCGGGTAAACCATATTATCTTATTGATGCAACACAAGAAGGAGTCTATGATATCCTTTATAATCCTTCAAACGAAGAAACAACTGCTGTAGAAAAACAGGATGATAAATATCTAATCGATATAAATGGAGATAGCAGTTGGGATTATATTTATCAAATTTCTGAAGGTTCAATAAAAACATATGAAGAAAAACCATTACAATTGCCCTTAATAGAAACAATGATTTTAATAATAATTTCAATAATTATTTTCTTATCTATCTATTATAAAAGATTTAAACCTAGAAAAATTAAAACAATTGAAAAACTTAAGAAAACCATTGAGCCTCCACCTATAAGAAAACCTTCAAAGGAAATAATTTATGACAAGGATACAACAGAAATGATAATTCAAACAAAGGAACTTCTTCAAAACATTCAAATGGATGTTCAAATATATTTGGATAAACTTGATCAAATTGAAGACCAGTCTCTATTGGTCTCCCTTGAAGATGAGGAAGAAAAGGAAGAGAAGATAGAGACGCCTACTTTTAAAGAGGAGATTGGCGAAATGGAAATAAAGAAAAAACCAAAGATTAGTTCAGAAATCGAAGAAGAAATAGATAAAGTCATATCTAAATTAAAAGATAAAGATAAAGATGAAGATTGAAACTAAGAAGTGGGGAAAAAGTGTATGAAAAAATTGTTTGCAGGAATTGTATTATTTCTGTTTTTTTCTTCCTTATCTTACAGTTGCAGAGCAAATTTTGCAGTTTCCCCTGACCAAATTTCAATTAATATGGATAAAGAATTCATTTATGGAAATACTTTAAAAAAAATAGTTGTTACAAACAATAACGGAGAGGATTTTAATGTAACATGGTATCTAGAAAATCCAACTCCTCCTTCAAAAATTAGGGCTAATAGAACTACAATTCCAGATCTTTCATGGATTGATTTAGAGCCAAAGTGGAGAGTGATTCCTCCCGGCGAAACAGGGGAATTTTTTATATATTTAAATATACCAAAGACAAAAGATACAATTAATAAAAAATGGGAGAGCTGGATAACCTTTAAAGCTGTAGATAAGGATTTTTTCAATATAGAATATGCGATCAGATTATACATAAATACCCCTTCAGAAGTTACTGGAATTGATGATGAAGATGGTGATTTTTTTTCAATTAAATTGGGAGACCAACTAGCAATTCCCTTTTCAAGTGTTTTGATTGTTTTTGTAATAGTTAGTGTAATTTTCATTTTAATTATTATAATCAATAAGAAAAAAAAGTGATTTTTCACCCAATTTATCTCTTTTTTTAGTAATATAATTTTTATTAAACTAATTATAGTCAAATATAATACTGATTTACTCTATATTAATTGTTAGTTTTTATATATAATAATATGTTGTAGTAAAAACGTCAAATTTAATACTGATTTATAGATTATTTTTTTTATTATTTATATTAAAATTATCTATCGGTTTTAAACGTCAAATATTATACGGTTTTACTTTATATTGCTTATTAGTTTTTATATATGATATTATGTTGTAGTAAAAACGTCAAATTTAATACTGATTTATAGATTATGTTTTTTAATATTTATATTCAAATAATCTATTGTTGTTTAAAGCGTCAAATTTAATACTGATTTATTGATTCACATTAATCGAAAAATAAAAACAAAAAACCAAATAAGATCCTTTTTTTGAAATTTATCAATTTCTAAATAAGATTAAGACAAATATAATACGGACTTTTAAGATGATTTAACATAAAACTTTATAAACTATTTACTTATTAATTTATTTTTAGGGGGGTGGGTGCCTTTTTATGATTTTAGTTAAACATAATACGGATTTATTCGAATTTATTATGTAAAGTTTTATAAACAAAATTTTTATATAATATATTTAAGGATGGATGCACGCTGAAGAAGAGGGGATATAAGAATTTTCTACAATGCCCACATTGTAATAGTATTGATATTGTAAGTAATGGACATCCTCATAATGATAAAAAACAATATTTTTGTAAGAGTTGTAAAAAATTTTTTTCAGAAGACACTCTAAAAGGTTATCCTCCTTCAAATATTCCATTTCCTATAATTGCCTATCTTTTATATTTTAGAAGAAAAGTTCCTGAATTTTCAAATATGAGAAAGTTTCGAAAATTTGTGAATTTTTGGCTAATACGTCTTGGTATTATTAAAAATCCTCTATCAAGACAAACACTTCATTATTGGTTTACAAACTATGAAAAGTATCTAGACAAAATTATAACCTTTGATCAAACATGTAGATTTTGGAGACAAAATTATTCTGAAATTATTAGAGATATTCCTAAACAAAAACCAAAGATTGATAGATCTCAAGCCCTTGAGATTTTAAGAGAAAATTTTGGTCATAATTTTGTTATTAATTTGATTCACAAGGATCAAGGTTTCTTAGTTGAATTTTGTCACTTGATTTCAAAACATAATGTACTAAAAAAGGAAAATAAAATATGAAAAATAATACTAAAGCAATTAATGATTCGAAATATTCAAAAAATAATATGGATAAATCTAGTTGGATTGATGAAATTAAAAATGAAAAGATTTCTTTTAAATCAAAATACATCAATAATCTAGTTGACAATGTCCTTTATGATAATGGGATTTCAATAGAACCTGTCAAAAAGCAAGATAGTTCCAAAAAAGTTAAAACGTTTTTTTCAGAAAAAAAGGATAAAGAATTATTTAAAGATTTTAATGAAATAAAATCTAAAAAATCTGATTTCAAATTAAAAAAGATAAAAACTAAAAAGAAAAAGAGGTATCCAAATAATCATTACTTAAATCCATTAATTTTAAGAGCAAAAAAACTACCAATTAAACAAGCATTAGCACTTGTTGCAATATTTGTTCTTATTTCTGCAACTCTTCCATTAATTCTTCCTGAAATTTATGGTAATCCAGGTGAGGATGTCAAAATATCCCTTGAACCAAATATTGTTTATGTTGACGATGTAATGATAATAAATGCGACAATTCCTACCCATTATAATATTACCTCAGTTACAGCAGATTTTGAAGGATTTGACCAAATAAACCTTGAACTAATAGATGAATCTGAAATTGAACAAAAATGGACAGCAAGTTGGGGCGTTCCAAATATGTCTTCAGGTGAATATTTCACAGAGATTAATGCATATGATAAGGATAATTTATCTTATTCAGCAAATCTTGAATGGTGGATTGCTGAAGAGGTAATCGAAATTGTGACTGAAGAACAAAAGGAAAATATAACAGAAGTACCATCGGATAATGATTCAACTACACCTTATGAGAATAAAACAGAGTTTGTAGACTTCTTGAATGTTTCTATTTCGACTGATAACAAATCTTACAACCAAAATGATACCGTTAAAATTTCTGGTACTGTTACTTATAATGATAATTTAGTAAATACTTCTGTTAATTTATCAATTATTGGTCCCAATGAAACCTTAGAATTTGAGTTAGATGTATTAGAAGGTTTTTATACATATGATTTTATTGGAACTATTAATGGTAGTTATTCCATAGTTTCTAAGGTTTCTTATAATAATATATCTTCTTCTGCTGAGGTAATGTTTATCATTGGAAAAATTGAGGAACCTTTGGAACCTGAAGAATCAAAAAAACCTGAAGAGCCTGAGGAGCCTTTAGAACCAAAAGAACAAAAAGAGCCTTTCACACCTGTTAATTCTAGATCTAAAGATAATACTATTTATGAAGAAGTTACTAATGCAATTGAGCGAGTTGAAGAAAGAACTTCTAATTCCAAGATATTTGTAAAACCTGATGGATCAATTATTCAAAAAATCGGTATTGGTCCAATTCATTACAAGGATGAAAATGGTGATTATCAGGATATAGATACTGATTTCTATTATTCAGGGAATCCAGATTTTGACTATGAAGTTGAGAAAGGATTATACAAATTGAAAATTAAAAATAATACTAATACCGATAACTTTGTTCTATACGAATATAAAAATTATACATCAATAATTCAACTCCTTGACCTAAACTGGATCAAAGATAATGGTGATAAAATACTCGTTTCTTCTCCTTTATCTACTGAAGGATATGTTTACGGCAATAGAATAATTTTCAATGACACCTATGGAAATGGTCTTGATACGGAGTTTTTATATCATCAACAATTCTTTAGAAAGGTTCTCAAAATAGAAAATCGTAATAGTTTACGCTTATCAGAACTTGAAAGTGATATATCACAATTAGAATTTAATTATGTAATGAAGCTATCAAATAATCTAGATGTTTTTGTAAATAATGAAAGATTAGATTCTTCAGATAAAATTACGGCAAACTTAGTAGAATTCAAAGATAAAAAAACAGGTGAAACACAATTTTCATTTGCAAATCCTTTTGCTGAAGATTTTCTTGGAAATAGAACTAATATTGAAATGACCATAAGCAAGCAAGGTTCTGATATATTTATTTCAAAACACCTAGCAAGATCATGGCTTGAAACAGCAGAGTATCCTGTTATATTTGATCCTTCTAGTCAGATTGATCTTGAAGGGGATTCTTATGATATGTTTGATAGTGATAATGGAAATAATCAAGATAATAGTGTTACTGTCCAGATTGGAATGTCAGCTAATAAACCAAAGGATGGTTATTGGGCATTTCCAATTTCAAGTGCTATAATTAATGGAAGAATAATATCTGTTAACTTTACAGGTTATGTTTCTTCAAATGATATTAATGTAAATCCTATTATGAAAGGATTACAACAGGAAGATTGTCCTGCACTTGAAGGAGCTGAAGATCCAAGTGGTTATTCTAGAACCGTTGCAAGTTATACTTGGAGTGCACTAAATGGCGGAGGTTCAGGTACAAGCTTTACTACAGGTGATATAAAATCAATTTATAAGGAATGGAGATCAGAATATGGTCACAGTAGTCCTCCGGATAGATTTGGTTTAGTTATTGATGATACAGGTGCTGCAAATAACGCTGATGTTTACTTTTATGACTATAGTCACACTTCATATAGCTCTCATACATATTTAATAATAGATTATAGAGAAAATACACCACCAACTTTAACAGGAGAATCTCCAGTGAATCATTCAACAAATATAGATTTAACACCGAATCTTTATGTGATTTGCTCAGATGCAGATGGAGATACAATGAATGCGACTTGGTGGTCAAATAGCTCTGGTTCTTGGTTACAATTTGCAAAAAACGATAGCATATCAAGTGGAACAAATATGACACAACCAAACACAAACTTCACAGCAACATCACAAGATTACTGGTGGAATCTAACACTTGAAGATGGAAACGGAAGCTCCATTACTGAATGGTACCATCTTACAACAAGAGCAGCATATACTCCAGATGCACCAAGTAGCTTTACTGCAACAGCCAATGGAAGATTCCAAATAGATTTAAGTTGGACGGATCATGGTTATTCTGATACAACTCTTGTGGAATGGAATTCTGTAGAAGATGCAACTTGGGATCCAGGGGATCATACCGAGCTATACAATGGTACTGGTGAATCAACATCACACACAAGTCTTGATCCTGGTACAACCTATTATTACAAAGCATGGTCATGGAATGACACTGATAATGTATGGAGTACAGGTTCAACAGATAATGAAATAACAAATGCTCATAACCCACCAAGCCTACATGATGAGAATCCTGCCAATGGTAGTATTAATCAGGATTTATCCCTAACTTGGAATATCACAATTGATGATGCAGATGGAGATACATTTAGATGGTGGATAAACTGTTCAAATGGACAAACTAACAGTAGCACAGGAGATAGTGATGGATCTAAAGAACTATCAATAACTGGACTCACTTATAACACAGAATACACTATATGGGCTAATGCTTCAGATAGTTATAATCAATGGAACTATACATGGTATAACTTTACAACAAGATCTATTTATACACCCTCTGCACCAGGAAGCTTCACCGCAGTTGCAGATGGAAGATTCGAAATTGATCTAAGTTGGGATGCAGATCCTAACAATAAAACACTTGTAAGATATGCTGCTGGAGGAACACCGCCAGCAAGTACAACAGAAGGAATAGAACTATATAACGACACAGGGGCATCAACTAGCTTAACATCATTACAACCAAGTTCACAATACTCATTTGCAGCATGGTCATGGAATATCACTGATAGCGTATATTCTGCTTCTTCATCAACGGATACTGCAACAACAGAAAGTAACATCCCAACTGATCATGGGACACCAAGTCCAGTAAATGGTTCAACAAATCAACCAATAATATTAACTTGGAGCATTGAAATAACTGATAAAGAAGAAGATACTTTTAACTGGACTATAGAGTGTAGCAATGGACAAAGCAATAGTGCTAATAATGAAAACAATGGTACAAAACAACTTTCACTGACTGGATTAAGCTTCCTTACAGAATACAAAGTATGGGTAAATAGTACAGATGACTATGATTGGAACCGTACATGGTATAATTTTACCACTGAGACAGCAACAAATGCACCAACCCAAGGAAATGAAAATCCATTAAACCAGTCAACAGGAGAAGAAACAACACCACTACTCAAAATTGATTTAGATGATGCAAATGATGATACATTAAATGCATATTGGTATTCAAATTCATCTGGTCCATGGATCTTATTCGGAACGAACTTAACTATAGATACCAGTGGTGGATTTGTTATGGTTTATCAGACAAATACTAATTTTACAGATAATAACAAAACATATTGGTGGAGTGTGAATGTTACAGATGGAGGGTTATGGACAAATGCAACATATCATTTTACAACCAACATTATTCCAACTCTAAGTGGAGAGGCACCCGTAAATCAAAGCACAAACATAAATCCTTTACCAGGTTTATATGTAATTTGTACAGATTTAGACAGTGATACAATGACAGCTACATGGTATAGCAACAGTTCTGGAAGTTGGAAACTTTTTGCCACAAATAATTCCATCGATAGTGGAACAAATATTACCCAAACCAATACGAATTTTACTGCATATTCTGAGACATACTATTGGGCAGTAAATTTAACAGATAGTAAAGATTATATAAACAATACATATTACTTTACTACACGAGCAGCATATATTCCAGATGCACCAAGTGGCTTTACTGCAACAGCTAATGGTAGATTCCAAATTGATTTAAGTTGGACGGATCATGGTTATTCTGATACAACTCTTGTGGAATGGAATTCTGCAGAAGATCCAACTTGGGATCCTGGGGATCATACCGAGCTATACAATGGTACTGGTGAATCGACATCACACACAAGTCTTGATCCTGGTACAACCTATTATTACA
>SMTZ1_10035484_pt1 | contig 11375 bp, 11 predicted proteins | sample DeeMarSWOR136_30_FD_25667 | JGI IMG/M metagenome (IMG submission 25667)
CTGGTGGCGTAAAGGTTGTCCTGGCCCCGTAGGGCGTGGTGGGGGAGACCTGAATGCCCGTGTTCGCATAGGCTTCATTGTCGTAAGCGATGAAAAGAAGGTCGTGATTCCTGTACATCGCTCCCGAAAGTGATTGAAGACCAATATCAGAAGAGCCTCCATCGCCGGCCATCACAATGACGTTGGGGAATGGTCCCTGATATTTCCCCTTCCTGATTCTCGCCTCGTAGGCCGCTGCTATTCCCGAACCAATTCCACCGCCATTGGTAATCTGGGCATGAATCCAGGGGACAGCCCAGGGCACGCAAAGGTAGCTCGTATTGGCCACATACATGCACCCGGTGTGTTCTTTCCCGCCGCTTTTGCAACCAACCGATAGTTGATGGCAGGGCCACAACCCGCACATGTCCTGTGCCCGGATACATAGAAATCATCCACCGGTGCTTTCTGCAGTGATCTGATTCGGTCGAGTTTTGGTTTCTCTACCATTTGAGTAGCCATTTAACTCCTCCTTGGTTTTAGCATCGCTCACTCACATTCTTATTCTTCGAAGCCCAGCCAGTAGACCGGCTTCTCGACATTTCCGCGTCGAGCGATATCATTCAGCTTCTCAGCTATGAAATAGAACTCATTCAGCGTGATGGGCTCCCCTCCAAGTCCCCCCATAAAGGAGGCGATCAAGGGCCTTCGAGGAGCATCGTAAACGGACGCACAGACCTCGGGGCCTAAAATTCCTCCACCTCGGGCGATACCAAAGGAGCTGTTGGTCTCGATGACTCCAACGACCTTGAATTTGGAGAGGCTTTCCTTCAGGGCATCTGTTGGCCATGGCCTGATAAACCGGATCTTCACCAATCCGGCCTTCACTCCCTTTTCCCGCAAATGCGTGATGGCATATCGTGCCGTATGCGCGTGGGCTCCGCTTATGAAGAAAGCGAAGTCCGCATCATCGGTCATGAACTCCTCAATAAAGGGCGAATAGTTCCTGCCAAAGATTCTGCCGAAGTCGTCGACGGCCTCCTCGATGACGGGCATAGCAGCCATCATCGCATTGTGTCTCATGGCCTCCAGGGCAGGTCCTTGGTCCGGAAATATCTGAGGCCCATGTCCCACCGGGTTTTGGGGATCCAGCGGATGCACGGGTTGATAGGGTGGAAGGAATTCATCGACCTGGGATTGCTCGGGAATTGCAACTTCGCCGGGTATGTGGCTGACGAAATAGCCGTCATGGCAGTTGAACTGGGGCAACCTTACCCGAGGGTCTTCCCCGACTCGGTAGTATATCAACGTGTTGTCGAACACCTCCTGTGGCGTTTCTGCCCAGCCCATGATCCAGCCCTGATCCCGACAGCCCAGGGCATCGGTATGCTCGGAGCCGAAGTCCCCGGGGGGATCCAGGGTCCGATCGGCAATGAGCATTTGGACGGGACACCGTCCTCCAGAAATGGGGGAATAGGTTTCAAATGCATAAGTAACCCCTACTCCAGAACTGCCGGTAAACGTCCGGGCTCCTGCTGCCGAAGCCCCATGGCAGATGGATAGTTGGGCATGCTCTCCGTCCGCGTGAATGAATTCCGCGTCCAGTTCACCGTTTGCCACCATCTGAGAAAGGATCATCATGACACCCGTATAAGGGCGGATGGGAAAAGACGTGATGACATCAACATCGGCCATCTTAACAGCCGTTGCGGTAGCGCCGAGACCTGTCAGAAATTTCTTGGTTCCCATGTGATTCACCTCCGCGTATGTTTAGAAGAGCTTTTCCAATCGAACCACGCCATCTTTAAAATCCAGTTCGGGGACTCTCTCGATGGCACCCACAGGACAGACATCCGCACAGATGCCGCAGCCCTTGCAGTATTTCAACTTAACCGTCATTTTTTCCGCTTATCTCCATGGCCTGGTCAGGACAGAAGATCCAGCAACTTCTGCACATGGTGCATTTCTCATGATCGATAACGGGACGAAGGACCCTCCAGCACCCGGTAATCATCGCTTCCTGTTCACCATTGGGAGAGGGGGCTTTGACGATCCCCGCTTCCGGCAGAAGTTTTTCCTTCGGTATTTTGACTTCATAAGACTTCATCCCTCTGCACTCCTTTCTTGAATGTTAGAGTTCCTTAATGGTTACCTCATCAAACCCTCTCTTAGCGGCTTCTGGATTCCCCACCTCAGATAGTAATGAGTCGATGCTTACGCATCCCGATACCTTGGCTGCTGCGCCCGCCAGGACGGCTCCGATCCCTATTCCAACACCGGCGGCATCCGCTGCTCCTTCGGATCCGGAAAAATCGATCACCGCTTTGGGACAAATTTCCATGGCATCGACACAGGCAATCTTCTTCAGGGGCTTCTTGTCCGGGATGAATGTAAGGATTTCATCCGGGCTGCGGGAGGTGTTTACGATGAGACACCCGTCCCCTTTCATTCCCTGTAAGACATCGACGCCCTTGATCAAGGTGGGTTCCACCAAGATAACAATTTCCGGGTTATGATTCTCGTAAAGGTATTTTTCCTCAATTTCTGAATCGCTGATTCTGGCATACTTCCTAACCGGGACGTTGACCCGATCCGGCAAATCAACGTAATTATCAAACGCCTGAACAAACTTTCCCTCTTTAGCGGCCGCAGCTGCAAGACACTGGGCAACATCTCGGGCTTCTTTATCCTGGACAACACCTGACGCCCAGACGGTTATTTCTTGAACTTTTCCCATGGCCGATATCAATCCGTTTTCTTATTTCCTCCAATGCCTCTTGGAGATCCTCTCTATTTGCTCGCGGACCGTGGGCAGCCTGAGGGGTTCTGGCAGGGGAGCGAAGATGCCTCTGTATTGCTGCCAATCGTGCTCTCCCGCAAACGCTCTCGATGTCCGACCCCACAAATCCCTGGCTCATCCTCGCCAGCCTCTTCAAAGCGGATGTTCCGATTTTCATGTCCTTTGCGTGGATTTTAAATATTTCGATCCTTCCCTCCTCATCGGGGGGATCAAATCTTACGATGTGTGGCGATTATTATCAATTCTTTAAAATCACTCGCTTTATCGATTTCCCTCAACAGCTGATTGACGATCCTTTGCGATACTCCAGAGTCCTCGGTCGCCCTCCTCGTTGGGGCAATGGATTCTACCTCGTCAAGCAACAAAATACACGGGGCGACCTGTTTTGCCTTTCTGAAAATCTGCTCCAGTTCCTTTTCAGACTCTCCAACCCAGCGGGAGAATAAAGCCGAGCTGTAAATGCTAATGAGGGGTAATACCGACAAAAAAGAACCCTCTCGGCAATGCCCCGTCGATATCTTTTTCGTTCACCGATGGGTCCAAGCAAAGCTCGATCAGAGAAATCAGATTTTTCTTAATTTCCTTAAGATTACCGACATCGGCCAATTTGACTCCTGGCCTTTCGGGGAGGAACTCCCTCAAGGCACTAGGCTCTATCTCTCTATAAGCGGTCAAGAAGTCCTGGTTCTTAACCTGTAGTTCCAGCTGGTCCGTGCTTGAGAGGTCTTGGCCGCGGCCGCGCACCTGGGAAAGGATGCGACGGAGTGCCACCATACCCGCCTCTTTAACCAGGGCTGCAAGATCCGCTCCTACAAAGCCGTGGGTCAATTCGGCCAATTTCCCAAGATCGACATCTGGATGGAGGGACATCGGCCGCGTGTGAATTCTCAGGATCTCAAGTCTTGCGAGCCTGTTGGGGGGATTGATCATAATCTCGCGATCGAAACGTCCAGGCCTCCTCAATGCTGGGTCAAGCAGGTTTGGAGCATTGGTTGCACCGATCACCACAACCTTGCCACGGGTCACCAGCCCGTCCATGAGAACCAATAATTGGGCCACGACGCGTTTTTCAACGTTTCCAATGGACTCTGTGCGCTTGGGCACAATAGCATCGATTTCGTCGATAAAGATGATGCTCGGCGCGTTTGCATTGGCCTCATCAAAGACCCTCAGCCGGGCCTCACTTTCCCCGTAAAACTTGTGCATAACCTCCGGGCCGTTCACATGGATAAAGTGGGCTTTTACCTCATTGGCAATTGCCCTAGCGATGAGCGTCTTGCCCGTGCCAGAGGGGCCGACGAGGAGAAGGCCGTTCGGTGCTTCGATTCCCAGTTTTCTGAAGAGTTCTGGGTATTTCATGGGAAATTCAATGACTTCCCTGACCTTTTGCAGCTCGGCATCCAGCCCCCCTATATCCTCGTATGAGACTCTGGAAGCTCTTTCCCCGGAGATGTCAGGCTGTTTTACCTTGACCAGGGTGTTTGGGTTGATTACGACCGCCCCTTGTGGGACAGTGCCCTCAATGACAAAGTATTGACGGCCGAAACCAAAAATGGAGACTTCCAGTTTATCCCCCAGGGTCACAGGTAATCCGGCGAGTAACGTTGCCAGTTGTTGAGACTCATCTTCCTGTGGAAGGGGCCTGGTAACGTCAATGGGGGAAATGAGGAGGGTCTCCGCCGGATGGTAGTGGGTTTTGAAATCATCCAGGCCGGCACCGGCGTTTTCCCGTGTGATCCCATCTATCTGAATTATTTTTCTGTCCGGGTGGTATTCGGCTACGGGCATTACCTTGGCCACAGTTTTGTTTGAACCAATAATGTACACGATGTCACCGACCGCAAGACCCAGTTCTGCCATGTCCTCCGTCCGGATCCTTGCGATCCCCTTCCCAACATCGTCGACCAGTGATTCGTGGACAATGAGGGTTTTCCCTTTGGATATGAGCCTTGGTTTTTTCTCGTCAATCATGATGATCTCGTAAAAAGTCCTAATTCGATGGCAAAGTAAAAAGCTCCAAATTCAAGGCGCGCAAATCCTGAGGAATGAGGCGTACTTACAGTAATCATACTTCAACACTGAAAGGCAAAGAGAGGAAAGTCGTCCATTTGCCGATAGCGAGATCAGCTTTTTCGGTCCGCCCTGAGAGCTTCTCGCTCAATATTTCTCAGATGATTTGACATGGCCTTCCGTGCAAGGGCCGGATCCCTCTTTTCTATTGCCAAGAGAATTTCCTCGTGACCATCGAGAGATTTTTGGGGCCGATCGCCTTCTTGGAGAAACTCTTCCCTTGTTTGGTTAATGAGTGTTGCTAATGTGTTATACAGGTTCAGGAAGATGGCCATTTTTGCTAGGAATAAATGAAAGGAGTAATCTATTTCGGTAACGAGCTCCTGGTTTCCCAATTCCTTCCTCTGATGGCTCAGAATTCTTTTCAGTTCTAAGACTTCATCAACCGTTGCCCTTTCGGCAGCGAGGTAAGCGAGGTGCGGTTCAAACATCTTTCGTACCGCGAAGATCTCCATCAAGCTCTCGCGACCCCCGGCCACTACCGTTGCCAGGGGTTTTACGAGATTTTCCAGAGAAGTCGTTTCCACATACGTTCCATCGCCTACCCGTGTCCTCACGAGCCCTGATGACTCCAGGACTCGAATTGCCTCCCGCACCGAAGCCCTGGAAACCTTAAAAGCCCCTGCTAAATCCCTTTCGGGAGGGAGTTTATCGCCGGCCTTGAGCTTTCCCGTTTTGATCAAGCGGCGGATTTGCCTAACGATATCTTCGAAAATCTTCTCTTTTCTAACTTCTTTTAATAAGCGGTGCATCACCTGAGCCTTACCACATGAGAGATAACGGTCTATAGGTTAGGCTGTCATACCAATTATCTAACTTTTTGAATCCTTTGTCAAGCTATTTTATACTCTCGTCTGGGACATTAAGCACTATATGTATGAAATGAATAGGCCGGGGATATAGGGATGGGTTGTTTATTGGCATAATGATGATTTTTCTCCTTGTAAAAAGTATCAGTTTTTAATACCATGAACCGTCTTATTGCCAGTCACCCCCTTTTCGCGCAAAAGGGAGGGTTGAAGAAAGTGGCCATCGATTTTAGGGGAGAGATTGCTTCACTGAAGGACGAAATGATCGAGATGCGGAGGGATTTCCACCGAAAACCCGAGCCCGCCTTCAAGGAGGTCCAGACCTCCAAGGTTGTGGCGAGAAGGTTGGAGGAATATGGCCTTGAGGTGAAGACGGGTATTGCCAAAACGGGGGTGGTGGGCTTGCTCCGAGGGGGGAGCACGGGAAAGACCATCATCATCAGGGCTGATATGGACGCCCTGACGCTAAAGGAACACACGGGGGTGGACTACGCCTCAGAGAATGAAGGGGCTATGCATGCATGCGGTCATGATGGGCATATGACCATCGGCCTCACGGCCGCACGGATCCTTTCTCAGCACCGGGATGAGATCAGGGGAAATGTGAAGTTCGTTTTTCAGCCTGCAGAAGAGGGACCAGGAGGGGCCAAGCCCATGATCGAGGAAGGAGTGATGGAGGATCCCAAGGTGGATGCCGCCATTGGCCTCCACTTGTGGAACTACCTCCCCATTGGGAAAGTGGCGGTGAGTCCCGGACCCGTGATGGCCAGTATGGATTCCATGAGGATCAAGATCAAGGGAAAGGGGGGCCACGGCGCCATTCCCCACGAAGCAGTGGATTCCATCGTGGTGAGCAGCCATGTCGTAACCGCCCTTCAGACGGTTGTAAGCAGGGAGATAGCACCCCTCGCACCTTCCGTGGTGAGCATTGGGACCATAAAGGGGGGCTATGCCTTCAACATTATTGCGGATGTCGTTGAGATGGAGGGGACGACGAGGGCCCTTGACGCCGAGTTGCAGAAGACGCTTCCGGAACGAATTGAAAGGATCATCAAGGGGGTGACCTCTGGGATGAGGGCGGACTATGAGTTCGACTATACCTTTCTCTACCCAGTGACCGTCAACGATGAGGGGATGGCCCGATTGATTGAGGGGGTTTCAGCCGAGGTGGTCGGCCGAGAGAATGTCGTGAGCTTCGAAGGGACTATGGGCGGAGAGGATATGGCCTTTTTCCTGCGAGAAATACCGGGTTGTTACTTCTTTTTGGGCTCTTCCAATGAGGGAAAGGGATTGGATCAACCACACCATAGTCCCCAATTCAATTTCGATGAAGATGCCATGCCTATTGGGGTGGAGATCTTTGCAAGAGCGGTTATGAAATACTTGAAATCGCCTCAGCAATGAGGGGTGAAACCGCTCCCCTCACGGCTCACCGGCGTGATAAACACGCAGAGGGCTTTCATTTTATCCCTTTTTCGACCTTTGCGACGGACATTTGAGATAGCCTTCTTTGGCGCTCTTTCCAATTGGGGCGCCTTTCTCTGAAGTACCGGAAGAGGAAGTGGAGGAGGGGAGATGTCATCGGGATCTACTAATCAACATGGGCCGTTGGAATTGGTCAAGCAGAGGATCGTGCTTTTCGATGGAGCTATGGGAACGATGCTGATAGCCCGCGGGCTTTCCAGCGGGGTGGCACCTGAGAAGTGGAACATCGAGAGGCCGGAAGTGGTGGAGGAGATTCACCAAGCTTATTTCTCAGCGGGCTCCGATGTCGTCCAGACAAATACCTTTGGTGGGAATCGCTTCAAGCTCCGCGATAAGCAGTTGGAGGACGATTTGGTGAGGATTAATGAGACGGCGGTGAGGCTGGCCAGAGAGGTCTGTCCCCCGGGTAAGTTCGTAGCCGGAGATGTCGGGCCATCGGGAAAGCTCATGGCCCCCTTCGGCCCATACGGCGTGAGGGAAATGGAGGCCATTTTCGCGGAGCAGGGACAGATCCTCGTCGACGCGGGCGTTGACCTCATCAGCATCGAGACCATGTTCACCCTTGAAGAGGCGCTGGCGGCGCTGAGGGCAATAAGAGGAATCACCGATGTGCCCATTTTTGTTTCCCTGAGCTTTGACCTGAAACCCAGGGGCTTTTTTACCCTCATGGGGGAGACTCCTAAAGCCTGCGTAAAGGCCCTTGAGGAGAACGGTGCCGATGTATTGGGGTCCAATTGCCAGCTTGGATCGAGGGAGATGGTGGATTTAATTTATGAGATGAGAAGGTGGACGAATATCCCCATTATTGCGCAACCGAATGCTGGTTCGCCCGTGGTGAAGGGTGGGGAGACGGTCTATGAGCAGTCTCCCGAGGAATTCGCCGAGGATGTCCTGAGGATCGTCGAAGCGGGGGCTAAGGTCATCGGTGGTTGCTGCGGGACCACTCCCCGTTTTATCCAGGAAGCGGGGCAACACCTATTCAATCGAAGGTAACCGCCCGCTCTTGTAAGGATCTCTTGAGATTGGATTGGCATAGAAATTGCTGTCCTGTCGATAATTCACCCATGCTCGCGAGGTCTCGATGTGGGAAGGAAGAGAACCACGGTAAACCTGGAGCTCATCGACCTCTATTCAAGCCTGCTGAACGAGGTCTGGGGAAAGGCCTCGGAACTGATTGGCGAGACCTTACTGGCATTCTTCATTCTGTTAACCATCAAGCGCACTCCAGACAAGTCCTCCATCTTGAGGGAGATTCGGGTTTCTGAGGACGGCATTTCCCTGGAAACCGTAAGAAAGCAATGCCAGGATGCTGCGCCGGATGATGTCCACCGAGCGCTTCAAGGGCTCGTAAAGAACTTGTTCAATGTATTCACCGTAATTACTGAGAATGTTATCAATCGCGAGCTGTTTTCCACGGTTCTCCCTAAACTGAGGGAGGCAGAGAAGATGGTTTCCCGGTAAAGACGGGAGGTTTACGTGCGGATCATCTTCAAGAATCTCAGGGTTCTCTCGACAATTATCAATGCCATACATTCCAACGTGGAGCTGCCGAAAATCATCGAGGCGGCGGGATCTACACTCCCCCACTTGTTCAATATGAGTCGACCAGCCAGCTTTTTATCGACGAGGTGGCCCGAAATACCATCAAAACCCTTGCCTTTCTTATCGGGGAACAGCTACGCCCCGAGCAGATCCGGACCCACATTGAGAGAAGGCGGTTTGAGTCCCGCGGGATGGGCCCATCGAGTGGAAGGCTGAAATCCCACATATGCCTCCCCTTGATCAACGAGGGAAAGGTACTGGGATGTGCCTCGTTGAATAGCGATTCCCCCAACGCCTTCGACGCCCAGGCCCTTCAATTCTTCTCTCTTATAACGTATCAAACGACGTCGTCCATGAAAGCTTCGCAAGTTATTAGCTCAATTAAGGATATGGCCGTTTATGATACCCTCACCCGCCTCTACAATCGGAGTCAACTCAATCAAGTTCTTGAGGCGGAATTCAAGAAATCGCTCATCGAAAAACACCCCCTATCGGTTATTATGGTCGATATCGATCACTTTAAGGCAATCAACGACCGATTTGGGCATGATGAGGGTGACAAGGTTCTCGTCCATGTAGCTTCACTCTTGAAGGCATCCCTGAGAAAACACGATATCGTTGCCAGATTCGGCGGAGAGGAATTCGTAGTGGTCCTTCCCAAAGCGCTAATGAAGGATGCCCTCGTCATCGCCGAGCGAATTCGGAGATCCGTCGAAGCGACTCCCCTTGACGGGGGTAAAGAAAAGGTCCATGTGACGGTTAGCCTCGGAATTGCGGCGATTCCCGCTGTTTGGCCCGAATCAAAGGAGGAACTGATTAAATTTGCGGATACAGCCCTTTACGAGGCTAAGGGCAAGGGGCGCAATAAGGTCTGCATCTATGTCCCCACGAATCCTCCCTCCACAAAGGGAGTATTGTGGGGGTAATGAGGTTCCACGAATTATTCCCCCATCATTGACGAAAGGGCCTGGGAAGAAGTTATCCGGGCCCTCTTTTTGCCTCAATGCATGATGATCTCGTAAAAAGTCTTAATTCGATGGCAAAGTAAAAAGCTCCAAATTCAAGGCGCGCAAAGATGCAGCGCAACGCAGCCCTTCGGCTTTGCTCAGGGCCGTGAGCATGTCGAACGGAAGTTGGACTTTTTACGAAGCCATCATGGTTCGGAAACAAATCGCTTGACTGAAACGATGATTTTTAAACCAAGTCTCCTCTTTCGGTGTCTAAAGGCATAGGTATGATATCGGACTTCGACCTTCTGGATCGCTTCACAGATGGGGATCACGGTGCCCTTGAGGAGATTGTGTCGAGATATCAGAAAGCGGTATTCTTCTTCATCCTGCGAATGGTTTGGGATGAAACGGACGCTGCCGACTTATCACAAAAAACCTTTATCAATGCATTTCGGAATATCCGGGGTTTCAATCGCCGATCAAATTTCAAAACATGGCTTTACCGAATTGCCATTAACGTATGTAAAAATCATTTTAGGGATGATCCGAGGCGGAGAGAATTGAATATCGAGGGGAGAGGAGGAGAGGAGGGGGTTATGCCTGGCCTTGAACGAGCTTCCGGAAAAGCAGCGGTATACGGTCGTTCTCAAAGTATACCACGGTTTAAACTATAGGGAGATCGCCGAAATCACGGGATGCTCGGAGGGAACGGCGAAGGCGAATTTTCACTTTGGAGTCAAAAAATTGAGGGATATCCTCCGAGATTAAGGGGGGAATTATGGATTGTCGAGAAGTTCAGCAACAATTGATTGAATTCCATGAAGAACAAATCGGTCCAACGGAGTCCGAGGAGATCAGAGCTCACCTGAGGACATGCCCTGGGTGCAGGGAGGAGCTGAGGCTCATTGAGAAGGTCATAGGGGGGCTGAAATCCCAACCTCTTCCCGACCCGGGAGAGGCCTTCTGGAGGGATTTCCCCAAAAGGGTGAGAGAAGCCTTTTATGAGGGGAAAAGACCCATGGGAATCACAATCCTGGTGAGGATACGGGAGGCGGTTTACGCGAGCAGGAAGTGGTTCTCCTTTTCGAAACCGGTTGGTGCAGCAGTATCCATTGCCACCATCTTCCTGATCGTCGCCGGGTTGCTCTTTTTCAAGATGGGGTGGTTTTGGACGGGATCGAGGGATAGAGGGGAGGAAACCCTGGAGGGTTATTACGGAGGGATCGGAACGGTTGTTTCTTTTTTCACTGCTGGGCCATTTGAGAGTCTCTCATTATATCAGTTGGATGACGTATCCCAGGGCTTGTTGGGATGGGTTGATCGAATGGGAAGTTCGATGGGGGAGGATTTGAAGGGGAATGGATTCATCGATGGCCAAGACGTTTTCGCCCAACTGGAGGCGCTCAGCTCCGAGGAGTTGGATTTCGTTACTGAAGACGCGATACTTCAAACCCACTACCTCTCTCCCCATGTCAATGGGTTGAGGGGGGCTCGTATGGAAGGAGGGCGTTATATGAAAGGCAAGGGGCCGTTCTCGCTAATTTTCATCGTTGTAGCTGTATCTTTCATCTTGAGTGTAAGTTTTCCCTGTTTCTCCCAACCTCCACGGGGAGGGGGACCCGGAGGGCCGGGTGGTATGCTCTTTAAGGGCGATGAGTCACCTCCACCCCTTGAGAAGAGGGAAGAGATCCGGAAACGGATCGAGCTGATAAGAATGTGGAAGTTGACCGAGGAGCTGGA
>SMTZ1_10006958_pt1 | contig 11374 bp, 8 predicted proteins | sample DeeMarSWOR136_30_FD_25667 | JGI IMG/M metagenome (IMG submission 25667)
GACGGGTCCCCCCTCCGCTACGGGGGCTCGAGGGCGGCATCCAGGCCGCCCAAAAGAGGAGGGCGCAGGAATAATTGCGTTAATATTAGATGTCGTCAAGTGCGGATATGGTCAATTTATTTCAGGGAAGGGATTCTGAAGGAGAACCAGTCTATTTCAACCTTAAATCGATACTTCCGATTCCCGCATCGATTGTGATGTCGATGGTTGTCTCCGTTTTTCCGAAAGCCTCGTTGGTGTAGGTATTCCCCCTTTTGATCATTCCTTGAGCGTGGACCGATCCGATTCCCTTATCGACATCGACTCGAACTCCGATATTCTCGGGTAAGTAAACTTTGGCACTTCCGATTCCCCCGTCGATTGTGACCTCTAAATCTTGCTCCGGTTGAGAAGAAAGGTCCACAGTCAGGTCTCCGACTCCCATATCGATATCCAGAGATTCGAGATCAAGCCCCCGGAGATCAAGATCCCCTTCTCCGGCTCCGAAGTCGACGACGAGAGCGATGGGAAGGCTGCCGCTCAAGGCGATATTCCAGGTGTTGCGTGATTTCCCGATCGGAATCCCTGATTTCCTTCCCTGACGGACGACGAGTCTTCCTTTTCCTGCAAACTCCGAGTAGTCGATGTCCGGCTTCCATCTCCTCACGTTATACTCGAAAGTTCCTTCCATGAGATCTCTGGCTCCACTCCGGACTTTTAGCTCCCCCTGGCTCATCCTGAGCATGATCTCTGCCGACTCGACTTCCCCCAATTCGACGGAATGAGTTTCCTCTTTTAGCTCTTCAACGGCCACACAGCCATTGATGCCTACGATGATCATGATAAATATAAAAATTTTCGAGATTTTTTGAACAGTCATCGCTTTGCCTCCTTTATTGTTAGTACGAAATTGTCGGGGCGTTTGTTCACTTGAATTGACAAAATTGGGGTCAGCCCTTGAATGTGGACAAATATATGCCAATTCGAGGGCTGACCCCAATTTCTATTACCTTCGCAATATTTTGTTTGTACGTGTTGAATTATGGTATAAAGCGAGGGGTAGGAAAATTCCAATCGAGGAGAGTTCCATGAGTGAATCCACCAAACCAAAGGAAGGCGTCTCCTCAGAAATCCACGATTTCTATGAGCGTTTTGATGAGAAGAAGCGCCTCCTGACCGGTGTCTGCCAGCTGGAGAAAGTACGAACCAAAGATATTCTGGAGCGTTATTTACCCCCGCCACCGGCCGTCATCCTGGACGTAGGAGGCGGAGCAGGGGCCTATTCGTTTTGGCTGGCCGAGATGGGGCATGAAGTCCATCTCGTCGATCCTATCTCGGCCCACATTGATCAAGCTCGACAAGAAGCCCAAAAACATTCCGAACATCCTCTGGCCAGCGTGAGAGTTGGCGATGCCTCGGGCCTCGTTCAGGTTGACTGCAGTGTAGATGGGGTGCTCTTATTAGGCCCCCTGTATCATCTGGCTCGAAGGAAAGACCGGCTGGTGGCTCTGGAAGAGGCCTGCCGTGTGCTGCGGCCAGGCGGTTGGCTGTTCGCGGCGGCAATTTCACGGTTCGCCTCTGTGTTGGAAGGGCTTTTCTGTGGGTATCTTGACGACCCTGAATTTGTCCGGATCGTTGATCGTGACCTCGAAGACGGCCAGCACCGGAATCCAACGCCGAACCCCCTGTATTTCACGACAGCTTTTTTCCACCGAACGGATGAATTCATCCTGGAAATTGAAGAAAGCGGGCTGAACTTGGTGAAAATCCTGGCTGTCGAGGGTGTCGGATGGCTGCTTCAAAATTTCGAGCAGCACTGGCAGGATCAGAAAAAACAGGCTCAACTTCTGAATATCCTCCGACGCTTGGAGGAAGAGCCTTCTCTTTCAGGGGCCAGCGCGCACTTGATGGCTATCGCCCGGAAAGCTTCCTGAATATGCTTTTTTTTGTATCTTTTATATCTTTATATGAGTTTAAGATATGAACGCATGAATCGCAGGAGGAGAAGCTTGGGTAGAGAAGGCGTCAGGTTTCTGGTCTTGGCTTTGTTTTTCATCCTCTTTTCCCCGATTGTTGATGCTCTGCCCCTGGCCGATGATTCCTCCCCTCCTGTCACCATAAAAAGCGAAGTTGTCGAGGGGGAGCTGGCTCAAAAGATTGACCGGTATTTAACGCGAATCACACCCTTCGGGTTTTCAGGAGCTCTTTTGGTGGGCATGGAGGAAAAAATTATCCTCAATAAAGGCTACGGGATGGCCATCCGCTCCAAAGGAATCCCGAACACATCCAGGACCGTATTCAACACGGGTTCGATCACCAAGCAATTCACGGCTGCGGGAATCATGAAACTGTGGATACAGGCGGCGTTGAAAACCGAAGAGCCGATCACAAAATTCTTCAAGGACGTACCCGAAGAAAAAAGGGAGATCACTCTTCATCATCTGCTGACCCACACTGCGGGTGTCATCGATGCCGTGGGGGATGATTATGTTGTGGCTGAGAGGGATGAGACTGCGAGGAAAATCCTTAAAGCTCCGCTTCTTTTTAGACCGGGTGAGCGATTCGAATACTCCAATGCGGGATACAGCCTGTTGGCCGCGGTCATCGAAATCGTCTCTGGTAAAAGCTACGAGGAGTTCTTGAACGAGCATCTCTTCAAACCCGCCGGGATGGAGTTTACGGGATACAGAATTCCCGAGTGGGACAAGAGGGTCGTGGCCCACTGGTACGTCGGAGATAAAGATAACGGGAATCCCCTCGAGAAGCCTTATCCCTACTGGAATGTCATCGGGAACGGAGAGATTCTCTCCACGACCGAGGACATGTACAGATGGCATCTGGCCTTGTTGGCTGATGAGGTGTTAAGCCCTGAGGCGAAGAAAAGAATTTTCACTCCCTACTTAAATGATTATGGTTACGGGTGGGATGTGTTTAAAACCGAGCGAGGCATCTTGATTCAACACGATGGAGGAAGCGGCTTGGGAAGCAGGGCCGAAATTCGCAGATATATAAATGCCGGGGTAGTGACCATCCTCTTCTGCAATCAGAGCTATGGACAACGCGCCTTGATGGAAGTAGTCAGAGACCACATCGAGAACTTGGTCTTCGGGGGGGAGGTGGAGACACCTCCTGCTGTCGTGTCTTTGAATGAAGAAGCTCTAAAAACATTCGATGGCACCTACAGGCTTTCCTCCGGAAGTCAATTCAAAGTCAAAGGGCGAAGGGGACAGTTGATCATCAGCCCCGAAGATCAAGAGGCCGTCACTCTCCTTTTTTCCTCGGGCCAAGCGGACCCGAATCATTTTATGGAATTAAACAAACTCTCTGTTTCCGTGTTCGAGGCAGCCCTGAAGGGAGATTTCAAGCCTTTTGAGGATATCCTTCATAATAAAGAAAAAAGAGCCCTGCTTGTTCGCCAGCTTATCGAAGAAAGAGTCGATATGTTTAAGAAGAGGACAGGAGAGATAAAGGAAGTTAAGGCCAAAGCTGCGGTGCCCGTATTTCTTGATGGTGAGGAAGCGGTCCTCACTTGCGTCCAGCTTGAAGGGGAGAAAAGTAGCCTCTTCTTCGGCCTGTATTGGCGCGACCGGACGAATATCGGAGTCGCCCCCCTCAGGTCGGTGCCGGATCTTTCCGTGCCGTTTATGCCCTTATCAGGAAATGAGTTTGCTGGCTACCGGCTCGACATCGCCAAGAAGACAAACGTCAGATTCGAAGTGGATGAAACGGGTAAAGTTTTGGGGTTAGCCCTCCGGAGTCCTGGAGGTGAACGCATCGCTCGAAAGCTCGAGACAAAAGTAAAGAGTCCTTTCCCTTCCACTTGAACCAAGCCGCGTTCTGTATCATACTAAAAACATGGAGAAAAAAATCATGAGAGTTATCTATAGAATGACAAGGACCTCTCTTGTGGCCCTGCTAACCATAATCTTTTCTGGTTGGCTGTTGGCGGCCCAAAATCCTGAAGAACTTAAAATTTTTCAAACCGAGAAGAAAATTACTGTCGACGGAAACCTGGATGACTGGGACAGGGTTCCTGAATTTCCGATCAACACCTCTCCTGGGGGAGAAAAGATCGAGGCAACTCCAGGCATGCAGATCACGGCCCACTTCAGCTACGATGCCGAGAAATTTTACGCGGCTGTCAAAGCCTTGGACGACTCGTTCGAGTTTCCAGATCGGAGCTGGAGGGAAGGAGATGGTCTTTACTTGACCTTCCTGGATCCCTACCAAGGAAATGGCAGTGATCGGTTCTACACCTTCGGCTTTTCTATCGAAGGGAAGAGGAAGACAAAGCTTTTGATCAATAAAGACGGCGAATTCTTCCCAGGAGTACGAGTCACTGACATCGAGCTGGAGATTGTTGCCGACGAGCAAAATTCGACGCTCACCTACGAAATCGCCATCCCTTGGAAATACGTCCGTCCTTTTCATCCATTCTTCCAGGAACGATGGGGAATCAACCTGGTCTACGTGGACCGTGACCGCGGAAAGAAGAGGATTGTCCTTCTCTACCCGGATACGGGCTTCGACACCGAGCTGACCGACAAGAGAAAGGGAGCGATGTTTCAATTTGTCAACCACACCCCAAAGGAAGAAGAAATCCAGACTGCCGTGGATGCCTCCCATTATTACCATGACGCCAAAAAAACCTTGAGTTGTGCGATTAACGCCCCTGCGGATAAATCTGGGTGGACGGTCCGCTATGAACTGAGCTCGGCCCAGGTTAACCTTTCTCGGGTTGAGGAGATTGCCCTCCAAAAAAGGATGAATGTCTTCCATCTAGACCTGGAGAAGAGAGAATATCCCACGGGTTCGTACGACCTGAGTGTGGGGATTTTGGATGACAAAGGCTCTTTGAGGTTTACCAGTAATCATCGGTTTTTCATCGTGAACAGGGAGGAATTAGAGGGATTCAAAATTAGAGTGGAGGAGATGAAAAAGGGGGAGCTCTATGCCAAGGACGAACGGTTCAGGATCAGCCTCCCGACTCTCGAAGCCCGGATGGATTGGATTCGAGATTACATGAAACAGTCTCCTTCCTTCTCAGAGATTGAGCTTCTGGAAGAATGGTATGAAGAGATTGACATCTTGTTCAAGAACATAGACCTTGGCAAGCCGGCACTCTTTCCTCCTGGATCCATAGGACGTCTCGTCCACTCCTCCGAGGTCGACGGGTCATTCCAACCCTACTCTGCCTCCATCCCCGAAGGCTATGACGAAAAGAAAGCCATTCCTCTTTTCGTCACCCTCCACGGGAGCGGTGTGGATGAAAGGAACACGATCCTTGAAGTTACGAGGATGTTCCTTATGGCCAAGTTCCGGAAGGAGTTACCCGAGATGATTATCATCGCTCCTAAAGCAAGGGGGCTTTCAGACTGGTATACGGGGGATTCTGGAAAAGAGGTCATCGAGTGTATCAATCACATCAAAAGGCTTTATAACATCGATGAGAAGAACATCATCCTGGATGGATTTTCGATGGGCGGTTATGGGGCTTGGCGGCTGTCGCTTTTTAATCCGAAACTCTTTAAGGCCGTGATCATCCGTTCTGGAGCAATCTCTCCTCCCTCCCACATCCAAGGAGAAAACATTCTCGATCTTCTAGAGAGAAGCAAGGGGCTTCGGTTCTTCATCGTCCATGGGGATCAGGATAACGCCGTGCCGGTGAAGGATTCCAGAGAAGCTGTTCAAAAATTAGTGGAGCTGGGAATCGACCACAAGTATATCGAGGTCAAGGGGGCATCTCATATCGGCTACAACAAATGGAGTGATATTTTTGACTGGTTGAAAACGATCATCAGCAAGTGATGGCAGGTTGAGATTGTTGGTGCCGTCAACAAACGAGAGTTAATCCGCTGGCAACTAAGAGCAGAGAAAAAGAGCCGCCGGCATCCAGCCCGGATTGGCATCAGCTGCCCAGACTGATAAAATGGATAAAAGATTTCATCGGCAGAGGATGAAACTTTTTCTCTAGAAATTCTCTTATAATATTGTGGAGGAAGATGTTCTCTGAGTTCGAAGGAAAAGGACGGCTTTTCCAGGGATTAAAGCCCGAGTTGAGGCGGAATGCGCTCTGTCTTCTGGCCTCGATCATCCTTCATTCACTGCTCAGTATCATCTTGCTCAACGTTGCCTCACCGGTTAAAGTCATCCAGTTTAAAGAAGAAGTCACGGACTTGATCATCGTTCCCCCCGAAGCGCTCTTTCTGCCTGAAGGTTATCAAGATTTTCCTGGAGCCGGACAATACGATGATCTTTTCCTGAGAAGGGGGGCGAGAGAGAGGAAACCAGCTTCAAGAGAAGTGCTCCCTGAAGGGGAATCGGCCGGGGCGACAGAGATTCCTCCTCCATCAGAAAGGGGAACAACGCCTAGTCAACCGGAAGGTCAGCAGGCTCCAGTGCTGAAAGGCCGTCTTGTTCATCGCTCGGGATTAGCCTCAGAATTTAAGCTAAGAATCCCGGCTGAGTCCGACCTGGATTTGTCCAAAACGAAAAAAATGGGAGGGGAAATCGGCGGGGATTATGAAGAGAGAGGACGCATAAATTTTTCCAAATACCTTCGCCCCGACCTGTCTAAGATTCTTCCCCCACCAGGCAAAGCCTCCTCAGGCCGAACTGGTTCGGGAAGGGCTGGCCGGCAAGCCAGGGCCACGTTTAAAGTCCAGGATTATGATATCACTCCCTGGGCCGAGAGGGTGGTCAACAGAATCCAGAGCAACTGGGCGATTCCTGTTCAACAGGTGGCCCTGACAAGTGACGTGGTGGGCATTTCTGTGATCGTCGAAAGAAACGGAGGCCTCTCCTCGGTCCAAATCCTCAATTCTTCCCGTGATCAATCTTTGGATCAGGCTGCGCTCGAGGCCGTCAAAAAGAGTTCGCCTTTCCCGGAATTGCCCGCTGATTTTCCCTACAAGAATCTGGAAGCCCTTTTCGTCTTTCAATACCATGATTAAGAAACCATTGGCTCTTTTTTTTCTGCTTGCCTGGTTTCCTGTAGCCCTGACTGCGGATTTCAAGACTGAAATAGCAGGATATTTTAGAGACAAAAGAGATTATCAGGGAGCGGTCGAGTACCTTCTCAATCAGGTTGAGGAAATTCAAAGAGACTATGATCCGATTCTCTGTGGGCTTCTGGCTTATTCATTCCACAAGCTCGACGATAAGAACAAGGAGTATGAATGGCTGTCCAATTACCTTGAACATTTTAGAGGAGAGGAGTTCATCTTTGATTTCCTGGATGAGGCCACCTACCTGGATCTTCTGGCCTTTATCGGGAGATGGAAACAGAAGTATCCGTTGGTGACAGGACTGGCTCTGATAAACAGAGACCTTTACAGGGGGCCCAATCCTCCGGATAAATTCATCATCGCCATCGAAATCGAGAGTGATGCCTATTTTAAATTCTCGGATGAGGGAGGGGTCATTAAAGGCGGGCTTTTTAAGGGGGGTTTCAATGCCCTCAGTGTTGAGGCCGAGGAGCTGTTCAATCGGTCAGGCTCTCATGTCTATTTTTTGGATTTAAAGACAGAGGATTTAGTGTTGAGCAAGGAAATCGAGATCGACATCCGCCTGGCTTCTTCTGAAGTTGTTCAAGAAGATACGGACATCGAAAAAAAAACAGCGCCGGTTGTCAAACAACCAGAATACAAGATCTCCATGTATGTCGGAGATGAACTCATCGCCAGCAGCAAAAAACTGCCCCCTTTTACCATGCCCATAAATTTCGATTTTCCGCCCTGGCCTAAGGATCCGAGCATGTATGGACCGATCTATAGAGATCAGTATGCCATAAATGCGTTCTCGATTGCGGATGCGGTGGGTGCCATCTCTGATTTATTGAAAAATTTGAAAAAAGGGAACACAGGAGAAGGCACGGTCTCCTCCAGACTGCTCCAAAAGCAGATGCAGATAACAGCGACTTTTTTAAGGAGAGATGGGGGGGGAAAGGCGAAAGAAATTCAGGCTATCATAACGCTGAAAACTAGACACCTCAAAACTTCTTCCCTGGCCCTCCAATAAGGGAACAAAACTCGATGGAACGTCTTTTTTTCAGACGAGGAAAGAATGAATCATAAGAGCTCCTATCAAATGGGATTCCTGACTGTTTTCATCGGCCTCTTGATTACAGCCTGTGGAGGGTCCGGGTCGCGTTCCACTTCTGCTGAACTCATCATCAGGAACGGCGCGATCTACACCATGAATGCCTCCCGAAGCTGGGCAGAAGCCCTGGCTATTCAAGACGGAAAAATCCTGTATGTGGGAGACGACTCCGGAGCCGACAAGCTGAAGACAGCCGGAACAGAGGTGATCGATCTCGAAAAAAAAATGGTCCTCCCGGGATTTCATGATTCGCATATTCATCTGGTGACAGGGGGAATCGAACTCAGTCAGTGCGACCTGAACGGCCTCAAGACCCAGGAAGAGATCTTCGGAAAAATCCGGCAATATGCCCTAGAAAACCCGGATAAAGGGTGGATCATCGGAGGGGGATGGGACCTGCCCCTCTTTCCCGGGGCTAACCCGACCAAGGAGCAGCTTGACCGGCTCGTGCCGGATCGTCCAGCTTTCCTTTCTGCTGCCGATGGACATTCCGCCTGGGTCAATTCGCGGGCGCTGGCCATAGCAGGAATTACAAGAGAGACGCCGGACCCCGAAGGAGGACGGATCGAGCGGGTGGGAAAAATGAATGAGCCTTCAGGTACACTCAGGGAGAGCGCAGCGGAGCTCGTTTCGAAACATCTTCCTGAGTTTGCCTTTGATGATTATCTTAATGGACTGCGGGCAGGGCTTCGCCTGGCTAATCGGTTTGGCATCACCTCCATCCATGAGGCCAGTGCGGATGAGAAAATTCTCGAAGCCTATGCTGAACTTGACCGCAGCGGAGAGCTTTCGGTTCGCGTCGTAGCTTCCCTCTATGTTGATCCGAAAGCGGAGGTGGCTCAAATCGAGGATCTCATCAGGAAACGCGAAAAATATCAAGGGAGCCGCTTGCAGATAAAAGCAGCAAAAATCTTTGCCGATGGGGTGATCGAGGCCCGCACCGCAGCCCTCCTGGAGCCCTACCTCGATCGTCCGGGCTATCGCGGCCTGCCGAACCTCGATCCAGAGCTCTTTAACCAACTGGCGACGGCTTTGGACAGGGAGGGGTTTCAGATCCATGTCCATGCCATCGGCGATTGGGCGATCCGGATGTCCCTTGATGCCCTGGAGACAGCCCAGAAGACAAACGGAGCAAGAGACGCCCGCCATCATATAGCCCATCTCCAGCTCATAGATCCCAGTGATATCCCCAGGTTCAAGTCATTGGGTGTTATCGCCAATTTTCAGCCGCTCTGGGCCTACCCAGATCTGTACATCACAGAGCTTACCGAGCCAGCCCTCGGTCCCGAACGCTCTCGCTGGCTTTACCCGATCGGGAGTATCGTCAGGAGCGGAGCCATGATCGTCGGGGGGAGCGACTGGTCTGTCTCCTCGATGAACCCGCTGGACGCCATCCAGGTGGCCGTCACCAGGAGGGCTCTGGATGATCCGAACGGCCAGCCCTGGATTCAAGAAGAGCTGGTTGACCTTCCCACCATCCTTGCCGCCTTCACGATCAATGGAGCCTATCTCAACCGTCAGGAGGATATCACAGGTTCTCTGGAAGTCGGGAAGGCCGCAGACCTTGTCGTCCTGGACAGGAACCTCTTCGAGATTCCTCCCGGCGATATTCATAAGACAAAAGTCCTTTTGACTCTTCTGGATGGGAAGGAAGTGTACCGGCTTAATCTTCTGAGGGGAGGTCGATAAAAGGATTTTTGACGGTGAGGTTCATGATTTTTTGAACATACTGCATGTCTTTGGTGTGGAGGATGCCGCAGCCGGCTTGTGAGGCTGCGGCGATGGTCAGTGAATTAGAGAATGGGTTTCGCCGTTGATCCATGATTTCTAGACATTTTCTGAATTTGGAATTCATCAGTTTTCGGGTGATTTGGAACTCCTCTTCGGTCTTTTGCCCCGTTCCTCTTTTTTCATGGTCATTATTCAGAGCGGAGGGCATGCGCTGGGTTTATAAGAGAGGCTTTGATCGATTGATACTCCACTGAAAACAGGGTGATCGCTATCGCAAGAAAGCCAGCTAATAAAAATGTTCCGACGCTCAAATCGATCCGGTAAGCAAAATTCTGAAGCCATTTCTGGACTGCATAATAGGCAATCGGCCAAGCAATGATGTTTGAAAGGATGACCAGCTTTGTGAATTCTTTGGAAAGGAGCATTACGATACTGATTGAGTTGGCTCCGAGAACCTTCCTGATGCCTATCTCCTTTGTTCGTTGTTCTGTCAAGAACGAGGCAAGCCCGAACACTCCCAGACAGGAAACAACCACGGACAAAAAAGTAAAAATTCCAGAGACTTTACCCAACCTCATTTCTGCATCGTAAAGCCTGTTCATATGCGCATCCATGAAGAAGAACTCAAACGGAGCGCCTGGAAAGAATTCCTCCCATGACTTCTTTATTCCTTCTAAAAGATTGAGCATATTCTGGGTTCTGATCCTTATCGTCATGTAGCTGAAGCCGCTCCTCTCTGGAAGCATATGAAGAATAACAGGCTCGATTCTTTGATGGAGTGACTTGAAATTAAAGTTCTTCACAACGCCTATAACCTCGCCCTTATTATTCCTGTCTCCTTTCCAAAAAAGGCGCTTGCCCACGGCTGAATCCCAGCCAAATTCATCAGATGCTGCCTCGTTGATGATGTAGGCATCCTCCACGTCAGTGCTGAACTCTCTAGAGAAGTTCCTTCCTTCCTTTATTTCCATGCCCATGGTTGGGATGAAGTCATGGTCCACGAACATGGAGTATCTTGGCGCCCACGTATGGCCTTCCGGTAGAAAACCCCGTCTCCCGATAGTCTTTCCTGGTAAACTGCTCGAGCGAGCCACATTCAGTATCTCAGGATTTTGGAGGAGATTGTGCTTGACCGAATCAAATTTGATGATTGTTTGCACATCTCTCACAGGGATGCTGATCACATTTTCCTTATCAAAGCCTAAATTTCTGCTCATGCAGTACTCGAGCTGGCTTCTTCCAGCAAGAGTGGCAATAATCAACGAAATAGAAATCGCAAACTGGATGACCACAAGTGTCTTTCTGAAATGAACTCTTCTCACTCCGGGATAGAGTTTTCCTCTTAAAATGTTCAGAGGTTGAAAAGTAGAGAGGAACAAGGCAGGATAGATTCCAGCCGCAGAACCCAGGATAAGCGATGCTCCGAGCATGAGCCCCAGAGTATATAATAGATTCTTGGAGTTTACAGAAAACTGACTGCCAGCAAGGGAGTTCAGGACAGGAAGCGCGAGAGAAACCAGAATAAACGCAATCATAACCGCAATAAACAAGAGACCAATGGATT
>SMTZ1_10006959_pt1 | contig 11374 bp, 10 predicted proteins | sample DeeMarSWOR136_30_FD_25667 | JGI IMG/M metagenome (IMG submission 25667)
AAGAGGTTAAATATCTAGAAGTTCGCATGGATAAGCTGAATTATGATATACGTATGATGACGATGCTTGCTACTAGGACAAAAGAAGATGCGGAACAACTTGCAGGTATATTACAGGTTGCAGAGGCCGCTGAAACAATTTCTAATGTCGCTGGAGATATTGTTAATCTTCTATCTAGGGAGAAAACAGGACCTATTCTTCCAAAAATTTTAAAAAAAGCAGATGAACAACTTTTCAGAATTAATGTTTTAAAAGAATCTAAAGCCTGTAATCAAAAAATCGGTAATCTTAAGATTGAAACTGAAACAGGTATGAGAATTATTGCAATACGTCGTGATGAATGCTGGATATATAATCCTCAATCTGATACTATTATACTTGCGGATGATTGGCTTATAATCCGTGGAACAAATGAGGGATTTCAAGATTTAAGTAAGTTTTTACATGGAAAGCTGGAGGTGCTTGAATGACGGAAAAGACTGTTGAAGACATTGTTCTGGAATTAAAGGATAAATCAGAGTTGATGATTGATCTTGCTTATTCATCATTAATATACAATAATACTACAATTGCTAAAGAAGTATATGATCTTGAGGATCTCACTGATGTTCTCTATAAGAATCTTCAGAGACTAACTTTAGAACAAGTTCAAAATAAAAAACTTAGTATTTCTGATGCTTTAACGGTGTTGCACCTTGCTGAAGCAGCTGAACAAATAGCTGATGCTGCTCAAGATATTGCTGATGTTGAACTGCGAGATGTAGAATTACATCCTATTTTGAAAATGAGTATTCGTGAATCTGATGTTGTTTTTACCAGAGTACAGGTTAATGATAATTCTATACTTTGTAACAAGACATTGGGTGAACTAAAGCTTGCAAGTGAAACAGGAATGGTGGTTATAGCTATTAGACATAGTGATAAATGGCTTTATGGTCCTAATAAAAATACTAGGATTGATGATGGGGATATTCTTTTTGCTAAGGGACCAGATGATGGAGAAAGGCATCTTATAGATCTTGCAACTGGTAAAACAAATAAGCTTTAGTTTGTTTATCATAACATATAGAAGTTTTTAATAGAAATTTATTTATAATATATCATTTTATATAAGCTGCTATAAATAATAATTAGTAGGACTTATATGAAGAAAAAAATAATTGCAATATTATTTACAATTATTACTATTATATACGTTATCGTAGGCGCATTTCTTTTTTTAAATATTCAATTAATAGAAACACCTGAGATCATTATCAAGATTGAGGTTTCTGAGATAAATTCTGAAGATGCGACCCTTCATACAACTATAGATATCAATAATCCAAACAGTTTCGAAATTATAGCAAAAAACCTAGAAATAGTTACCACCACACCAGATGGTTACGAAGTAGCGCATGTATCAATCGATGGTGGAGAAATTGGTTCTAATGAAAAAAAGACGTATATCAAAGATATTTTTATTGCATTTGATGGTCATATTCCTGAATTACTGACAAGTAAAATTACTGGCGAGGTTGGCGCAAATATTTGGTTAATACAAAAAACAATTCCTCTTAATATAGGTGTAATAACCTCCATAGGGAATTTTACAAATCAAATAGCAGCACCAAGTGTAAGTATTACAGTTGACTTTACTGAGATGACAACCGAGGGGATAAACATCACAGCAATAATGAAAGTCCATAATCCTAACCCATTTGACATATTTATTGATGATATCTCAGCAGATATAATAACTGAAGAAGACAAAAAAATTGGTAACATTAATGTTTCTGGAGGCATAGTAGAAGCAAAAGATTATTTAACACTAGATTGTGTCGGAAGATTACTTTTTGAGGCTTTTAACGCTGAAAGTCTAATCATTGATATAAAGGGAATAGCCGGTGCAAAAATTGCTGGTTATGAGAAAAATCTATCATTTAATGTAAAAACCAATATTATGGTTCCAGATTTAGAACAACTACTTCTATCAAAAAATAAACCCACAATTTTGAATATTATGATAGATGAAAAACTTACATTTAAGGGAGTTGTTGTTGATATTTTATTACAGGTAAATAATACCTACAAGGTTGATCTTCTCCTGAAGGATATCGAATATAAAATTTATAAAGTCGTCAATAATGCAGATTTATTAATAGGTGAAAATAACCAAGTAGAAGATATATTAGCAGAAGCTGGAAAAACAAGGGGTTCTTCATGTAGTATACTAGTACCATACTCAAATCTACTTCCAATTAGTTTTTCTATAGACGGTTTCATGGTTACAGTTTCTGCAAGGATTACAATAAAAGGAGTAAATCAATCTGTTTATCTTGGACTTAGAGGATATCTAGATATCCATCTGTTTAGATAATCGGTAAAATAATTTATTATCCTTCTAAAACTCTTGCTCCATATTCATCAACACTACAGATGAATATTTTACCATATGGTGAGAGTACCTTACATAGTTCATCTGTTTTACCTATTGCAAAAACTGAGTTACCGAGCATACACATACTTGCCATACCAAATTTATTAGCAACATTTATAGCTTCTAAAACACGTTTATCTGCAAGTTCCGTTTTTTTAGTAAAAGTTTGTGAAAGTGAAAAAAAGTTTTCAATTGAAGGTTTCTCAAGAAGTTTTTTAGTACAATATTTACCATAATCAACAATTCTACTTGTTTTTGTTTTATCAAATAAGATTTTTTTAGTATCCATTTTTTTACCAACAACACACAATACTAGGTCATACTTCCCAGGTATATGTTCTATTAACCCCCAAGGTGGTAAACCTGCTTCCTTGCGAACCTCAATTCCGCCAAAACAACTGGCAAGAACATCGCTTAAACCTGTTTTAAGTTGTACCTCTGCACAGTGAGCTGCTTTCATCGCATCAATATTAGAGCATCCTAAGATCTTTGCAAGAGCTAAAGTTGCACTAAGAGCACTTGCTGCACTCATACCAAATCCTTGACCAATTGGTAGTTGTAGGTTTGTTTTAATAGTAATATCAATTGGTTTTCCTCCAATAAGATATTTTAAGGCAAGGTTTGTAACTGTTGCATTTGATTTTTTATTATTAATAAATATTTGGAACTCTTGTTTTGTAGAGTTTTTTACAATAACCTCTGATAATGCACCCAGAGATATATTTATACCTGCACCACGAGAACCAGATCTTGCAGGATCCTGCTTTGCATAAACTGGTTCAAAGAAACCTGAAATATGACCTGGTGCAAATGCTAGTGCTTTCACCTTAATCACTTTTTTATTTGTATTGTATCTAAAATATGATCAGCTAAATTTTCCTTATTTCCCTTCTTATGGATGGTGTTTTCTTTTTTATTAATTATCCATATTTCATTCACATCACTGCTAAAACCAGAGATTGTATTAGCAACTACAAAATCTAGATTATTTTTCTTTAAAAGTTCAAAGGCTTTCTCTTGTAATTTATCTTTATTTTCTTCAACTTTGAAACCTACAATTATTGAATTAGGAGCAAGTTTTCTTAATCTGCTAATAATTTTTGGTGTGGGAGTCATTTCTAAGATAAGTTTTTCTTTCTGAGAAGAGATTTTACCTTTGCTTTTTTTTGGAGTATAATCTGCTAAAGCTGCACATACTATTATTATATTATATTTGTTTAAATCTCTAGTTTTTACCATTTTCATAAGCTGATCAATTGACTCAAATTTTTCAGATTGGATATAATCAGGTGTAAATTCTTGTTTCCATCCATGCCAGAGTTCCACATCAGCACCTCTATAGAAAGAATTCTTTGAAAGCCAAACAGCTGTTTTTCCTGAACTACGGTTAACAACAGTTCTGATATCATCAATTGATTCAGCTGTAGAACCGCCAATAACAAGTATTTTTTTATTTTGAAGATCTTTTCTACCAATATTTTTTATAACATGTGCAACGATTTCCTCAATTTCTGGCATCTTAGCTTTGTTTCTTTCTATATAAGGTTCTAAAAACTTTATACCGATCTTTTTACATTTTTCTATGTTTTCCTGAACAACTTTATGATTATACATTGAAAGATGCATAGCAGGAACTATTAAAACTGGTATACCTGATCCTATAGCTGTAGTAGCAAATGTCGTAACAGAGGTGTCATCAATACCATGTGCTATTTTCGAGATAGTATTAGCAGTACAAGGAGAAACAAGTAATAAGTCAGCTGGTTTTTTAACTCTACCAAAGTAAGAAACATGTTCTGTTTTTCCAGTTATTTCAAGTATAGGTGTTTTACCTGTTGCAAACTCTAGAGAATAAGGATGAATAATTTCAGTAGCAGCTTTGGTCATAACAGGTTGAACATCAGCACCATGGCGAATTAACTCACGTGATAATTGGACTGTTTCAACTGCTGCAATACTACCAGTTACACCAAGAACAATTGTCTTGTTAGAGAGAGTCTTACTTTTAATACCACGTATCTCATCTGAGGGATGCATTACCATCACAAAAATTTTATTATTATCTTACAACAAGAACAGATGCCGCTGCATGTCTAACTACTTTGTCAGTTACACTACCAAGTAAAAATCTGCCCTCCTTCCCATATCCTTTGTAACCAACAATTATAATATCTGATTCATGTTTTTTTGCAGATAGCAAAATCTCATCTGCTGGATCTCCAGATTCAACTGCAAGATTCAATTTATGAATTTTATTTTCAATATCTTTTGCTACTTTAGATAGCGTTTCCATAGCTTTTTCTTTAAAAGTACCTGATTGTACCACTTGGCTGAGATCAATTGTCGGTAGAAGCATTTTGGTAAAGGATGACTCAGCTAACTCAGCAGGTATAACTGTAAGAAGAGTTACTTCGTCATTTTTATCAGAGCATTTTATCGCCATATCTATTGCTTTTTTAGAAGCTTCAGATCCGTCATACGCTATAAGCATCTTTTTCATTTGTATCAGCAACCATTAATGTAAATACTTTCTAAAAACGTTTCGTCATAACATTTTATTTACAAAGATATGAAATAAAATCTGATAAAGAAGTTCCTTCCTCCCATTTCATAATAAAATTACCGCTCTTACTACAGCTAAGTTTTGGTAATCTTCTGTTTAAAACATCTGCTCTTCCATCTAAACCTTTAATATCCATAGTAAAAATCCGCCAAGAATCACCCCTATATCCTTTCAACCTAAATGCATAAACCGGTAAGGTCTTTGTCTTCTCACACATATCACGCATGATTTCTGCCTGTTTTTGTAGTTTTCCACCTACACTACTAAAATGTAGAGTATTTTCAATACTTGTTTTAATCTCCACTAAAAAAGAGATATCTCCCCGTATAGCTACAAGATCTACACCGAATGATCCAGCTGCACGAACAACAATAAAAGGTTTATCACGAATCTTAAAGTAACAATTTTTTTCCAGAGCTGTGCATGTCTTTGTCATTTTCGAAAGAATTTTATTTTCTCCTTCGAGAATACTCTTAAATTCTCGTTCATATTGACTACTGCTCATATAAAAAGACAAAATACAACGAAAGATTTTAATGTTTGGGATTAATTATTTTACGTAAATTTATAAGCTAAGAGGTGAAAACTACGGGTAAAGGCTATGTCCTCGTAAAAGAGGCGATGAAGGTTAATCCAGTTACAGTTAAACCGACTACTACTGTTCAAAAAGCAGCACAGATTATGAGAGAAAAAGGCATTGGTAATTGTATAGTAGTTAATAAAACTCCTGTTGGAATCATTACCGAGAGTGATATACTTAAAAAAGTCGTCGCTGAAGGTAAAAATGCGAGTGAAGTGTTGGTTGAGGAAATAATGAAAACACCGTTGATAATAATTGATCCCTATGTTGATATTGAAGAAGCAATGAAAACTATGATTAAATGTAACATTAGAAGATTACCTGTAATCGAGAACGGGGTTTTAACAGGGATAATAACAGAAAGAGACATTCTAAGATTATCGCCAATGTTATTGGAGATATCTAGGGAATGGGGAGATATTGTTGGAAGAGATCAAGCATATTTAGAGAAGCAGATTTTCTCAGGTAAATGCGAAGATTGTGGAACACTATCAACTAACTTGAAGAACATTGATGGGCGTTTGTTGTGTGAAGATTGTATAGATACATTATAATATGAATAAAAAATTTATGTCTAATTTTAACAAATAATACTTAAAGAATAGAGGATAAAAAAATGAAAATTAGAGATGTGATGACAAAAGAAATTATCTCAGTAGACAAGGATGTAGATCTAAGTCATGTTTTAAATTTAATGAAAAAACACGAGATAACTAAGATCCCAGTTGTTTCAAATAAAAAATTAATCGGCGTTATTACTGATAATATAATTGCATATAAGTTAGGATCAAAGAGAAAAAGAGGTATCCCAGCTTCAAGATTACATGCATCCTCAGTAACTGAAAAGAATATAGAAATTTTTTCTCCAGATACAGAGATTAAAACAGTTTTGAGAAAGGTTGGCGAACCTGGTCCTACCATGCTCTTTATATTAGAGAATGATAAATTGTCAGGTGTTGTAACAAAAGCAGATTTACTACCACTGGTTAAAAGCGACAAAAAAATTAAAGATTTAATGCAGAAAAAACTCCATGTGGTGTCTCCTGATGACAGAGTTATTCATGCTCGAAGAATTATGATTGACGAAAATGTTGCTCGATTACCGGTTCTTTATTTAGGAAAACTTGTTGGTATCATTTCTGATACTGAAATCACATTTGCTTTAGCAGATTTAAAAAAATCTTTTTCAATTGGAAAACAAAAACATCAACTTGATGAATTACTGATAAAAGATGTCATGAAAAGTCCAGTTATTTGGACAGAGCCAAATATGACTGCTAAACAAGCAGCAAAAATTATGTTAAAAAACAATATTGGAGCTCTTCCTATTTTGCAGGATGATAAGCTAATTGGTATTGTAACCCGTACTGATTTGTTGAAAACTATTTCTTTATAAAATATATTTAAGTAACACAAACTCGATTCCTTTTAGAATTATGGAGTATCATATACCGTCAGATAAACAAGTTGAAACAGGTTTAAAAAGAGTCCTAAAAAAATTTCGCACAGTACATTCACAAAATAAGTTAAAACAGTTAGTTACTAAAGAACTAAATTTAAAGAAAAAAAAGTTTGGTATAAGTGGAGAAAGACTTCGTAACATCGCTATTAGAAGTGATTTTGTAAAACTAGAAATTCATTCTAGGGAGGGTGATCCAAAAAAATTACTGGTAAAATGCCCTGTATGCACAGGTTCCTTAAAAAGGGTGAAAAATCTAACAATTTGGGGTGGAGAAGTCACCATTGAATTTCGGTGTCCTACTTGTGGTTATTGGACAGGTAAGAAAAAAAGGATTCCGACAAGGTATGTTTTTCATCTTAAAAAATAAAAAGAAAGACTAATTTTTTTTAACTTCTTTGGGATAAAAAAGTTTTACTTAACAAAATAAATATTTTTATATAATAACTATACATATATTTATACTATCTATGAGCAAGCTCTTATATATCGTATTAACCGTACTTTTATTATCAACAATTTTTCTTAATGTTAACCTATCAAGTGGAGAGTGTAGCATATCTAAGATTTCAGGTTCTGAGGAGTATAAAAATGGCTATCGATATAATACCCAAGGATGGATCTATCTTCACATTGAAGGAGAACCATATGAGCGAGGTTATCAGCATGGCTATCTTCTTGCTAATGAAATCGTTGATATTATTAATCGGTGGAATAATGTCTTTCCGCAGAAGTGGTCTTGGAAGGTTCAAAGGCTTTCTGCATATCGTCTTTTTTGGCGTAAATATCCAGATGAATACAAACAGGAGATAAAAGGCATTGCAGAGGGAGTAGCTGCAAGAGGCGGTAAAATCGATGGCTCACCTGTTGATTATAAGGATATATTGACGTTAAATGAGATGTATGAGATGCTTTCTCGATTTAGAAACTACGCTGTCTATCCATTTAGGTTGAGTAATAATTGGTTGTATCAAGTAATCAATAAACTTCGGGAATCTAAAAAAACCTCGTCTTTGGAAATTGAGGGATCTTGTAGTGCTTTTATTGCAACTGGTGATAGCACTATAGATGGGAGAATCGTTGCTGCACATTCTACAAAAGGAAATGCCATTGAAAATTATTGGTGGCATCTATATATTGGAGAACGTTGGAATGTAATCTTAGATATTACACCTACCAATGGTTATCGGATTTTGATGAGCACTTCTCCAGGTCTCATTTGGAGTGATGAAGATTTTTATCAAAGTAGTGCTGGTATGATCCTTATGGAAACAACACTTGATCCATTAGGTCCCTGGAGAAAATGGGGCGATCCAGTTGTTGTAAGGGCTCGAAAAGCTATACAATATTCTAATACTATTGATGAGATAGTTGATTGTTTTTTAAGAAAAAATAATGGTTTAATGGCAAATGATTGGGTAATGGGGGATACAAAAACAGGAGAAATAGCTTCGTTAGAACTGGGACTACGTAAACATTATCTTAAAAGGACAAAGAATGGCTTTTATTGGTCTGTAAACAATGTAAGAGATGATGAAGTAAGATGGGAAATCAATTCAATTTTTGCATTTGGTATCCTAGGAAGGCTTCTCAAGAAAGATTTTAAACCCATTGGTAAAGATAAAAAATTTGAGAATTTGAAAAATCAATATCATGGAAAGGTTGATGTTGATATAGCTAAGAAAATAATGGCAACGCCTCCTATCTGCGAAGGAATGTTTGATTGTAAAATTACAGATTCTAAGTTAGTGGAAAATTTTGGCATTTGGGGCTTTATGGGTCATGTTGAAGAATCTGATTTTATAGCCAGTGAGTACCCGTTTAAGAAGTCTAATCGCCCAGGATATACTGATCTTCCTGCATGTGGATGGGTCCAACTATATGCACTTAATTCACCAAACAATCATCAATCAGGTGGTCATAGATCAGGTCAAAAAGGAGAAAGTAAATTACTTTGGGAGTTTGAGGCAGAGGAAGGCGAATTTGGAAAAGCCATATATTCTTCTCCTGCAAAAGACAGTGAAATATTATTTACTACTTCTTGGAATGGAAAAATATATGCGTTAAATATGAAAAACGGTAAGAAATTATGGGATCTTAATTTAGGGTGGAGTAGTACAGCTTCACCATTAGTTGTCGATGGCAAGGTTTTTATAGGCTCCAGTGACGGTTTATATGCAATAGATAAGAAAACAGGACGACTTATTTGGGAGAGTGACGTGGGAGCTATATCGACTAAACCAGCTTTTCTTGCTGATACTATTTATTGTGGATCCCACAATGGAAATATCTATGCTATTGATCCTAAAAACGGTGAAGTTAAATGGACATATAGTTCTGACGACGAGATATATTCTTCACCAGCTTTAGAGGATAATATTTTATTTATTGGTTCAAATGACAAAAAACTCTATGCAATTGATATTGAGAATGGAAAATTAAAATGGAGTTATGAAACCAATGGACCTATTGTTTCCTCGCCAGAAGTGTATAAAAATCTAGTATATTTTGGATCATGGGATAACAACTTTTATGCTTTAGATAAGGAGACTGGAAGACTAAAATGGAAATTTACAGCAGGCTGGGGCATTGATTCTTCTCCAACAATCTACAAAGGTAATGTATATTTTGGTTGTGAAGATAATAACCTATATGTATTGGATACAATGGATGGTGAATTGAAATGGATGTTTACAGCAAATGCTGCTATTCAATCATCTCCTGAAGCTTATGGTGGATTTATTTTCTTTGGTTCTGATGATGGATATATATATGCAGTTAATTCAACAAATGGAGAACTTATTTGGAAAAATGCTCCTGATTACTATATAGATGGAATCTATAATTATGTTACAAGACCCATAGTATCATCTCCATTAGCATATGATGGGAGAGTATATTTTGGATCGACAAACGGAAAAATCTATTGTTTTGATGCAGGAACTTTTGAAATTCCAGAGGAGGTTACTTCAGAAAAGATAAAAATACCAATTGAGACTTGGGCGTTTTTGATAGTTCCACTTCTTTGTGTAATATTGGCTACAGCACTTTATTTATTCTGGTTTAGGAGGAAAAAATAATTGAGTATTCTAGTTCTAGCATTTGTTATATATCTAATTATTCTAGTATTGATTGGTCTATGGTCCTCAAAATTAAATAAAACACTTGATGATTTTTTAATTGCTGGTAGGAAACTAGGAACCTGGCCAGTAGCACTTAGTGCTGAAGCATCTGATATGAGTGGCTGGCTTGTAATGGGATTACCTGGCCGAGGTTTTATGTATGGTGTCGGAGCCATATGGACCGCTATAGGTACATCATTTGGTACATTGTTAAATTGGAGTGTTGTTGCAAAAAGATTGCGAGTATTTACTGAAAAACTACGTTCTATCACCATTCCTGATTTTTTAGAGGATAGATACAAGGATGATACACATGTTATAAGAGGTATTGCTACTAGTATAATTACAGTTTTTATGGTAGCATATGTATCTGTCCAATTAGTAGCAAGTGGAAAAATCATTAGTGAGACGTTTGGATGGGATTACCATTCAGCTTTAATTTTAGGATTTGCTATTATAACATTTTATACTTTGATGGGAGGATTTTTTGCTGTTGCATGGACAGATGTATTTCAAGGTATGTTAATTGTGATAATACTTGTTGTGCTACCTATCATCGGTATTATTAAATTAGGTGGTCTTGGTGAAATTTTTTCAGAAATTGGCCAAGTAAATATCAATACTCTTTCTCCTGGTTTCGGTTATGGTGGTTTGTTGTTTTTACTTTTTGCGTTTGCTAGTATGTCATGGATTTTAGGTTATCCTGGACAACCCCATATTCTTACTCGTTACATGGCGATAAAAGATGAGAAGAAATTATGGAATAGTACAGTAATTGGTATGAGCTGGGTTATAATCAGTCTGTGGGGTGCAGTTCTCATTGGTATTATAGGTCTTGCTTTTTTTAAGGGATTAGCTGATCCAGAAAAGGTGATGCCTCTTCTTGCTATGGAGCTTTTACCAGAGTGGGCAGCTGGTATTGTAATAGCTGCGATAACTGCAGCTATTATGTCTACTGCAGATTCTCAGCTGTTGGTTGCTACTTCTTCTGTTGTAGAGGATGTTTATCATAAACTTATAAATCCAAAGGCTGATCAAAAAAAACTTGTATTTCTTAGCAGGATCTCTGTTTTATTGCTTTCAATAGTAGCATTTTTATTGGCTATTCAAGGTGGAGTTATTTATTTCCTGGTTGCTTTTGCTTGGGGTGGACTTGCAGCATCATTTGGACCATTGATAATTTTATCACTTTGGTGGAGGCGCACTACTAAATGGGGTGCTATTGCTGGTA
>SMTZ1_10008903_pt1 | contig 11374 bp, 8 predicted proteins | sample DeeMarSWOR136_30_FD_25667 | JGI IMG/M metagenome (IMG submission 25667)
TTTCTTCTCGCCTGGTTGGTGCTTACAGGCCAGTACTCCACAGTGTATGCAATTGAGATCCTTGCTTGAGATCATGCCACCACCTCCGGAATTCATGCAATTCCCAATTCCTGAGACAGCAGTATATTCACATCACAGGAGAGCAGATGATTAGCTATATTCATCCCAGCTTTTGACCTTCAGGTCTTCAAGTGATGTGCTGCTTATTGCCTCGACAAACCTCTTTGCGAGTTGCATGTTGGTTATTAACGAGACGTTATAGTCTACCGCTTTTCGCCTGATGAGATAATCGTTATCGAGTTCCTCTTTTTCGTAATTCTTCGGAATGTTTATGACGAGATCTATTTTCCCTTCTGCTATATAGCTGAGTGTGTTTGGTTCCCTCTCCTCCAGGGGCCAATACAAAATATCAGCCCCTATCCCATTGGATTCCATGAATGCAGCGGTTCCCTTTGTGGCATAAAATTTAAAACCCATTTCTTTCAACGTTTTCGTGCTCTCCAGGAATTCCGCCTTACTATCAATCGGTCCCGTTGATAACAATATCGTTTTCTTCGGCATCTTGAAATCCACTGCCATGAGACTCTTTAAAAAGGCCTCATTGAAATTATCCCCCAAACAGGCCACCTCTCCGGTCGAAGTCATCTCAACGTCAAGGATAGGATCAGAGCCTTTCAATCTGGTGAAGGAAAATTGAGGCGCCTTCACTCCAATTTGGTTGCCAGATCGATAAAGTTTAGCTTGAAAACTTTGGACACAAACGGAAAGCTTCTCGAAACTCTCAAGTTACATTCGATGACCATGACGTCGTTGCTTTTCGCAATGCACTGAATATTGAACGGGCCGTTTATGTTCAACGCCCGGGCAATCTTTCTGGCAATTGTTTTTATCCTTCTCATTGTTTCCAGATACGTTCTCTGTGGTGGCAGGACGAGCGTTGCATCTCCAGAGTGAACACCGGCATTCTCGATATGTTCAGATATGGCATAGCAAAAAAGCTCTCCCTCTCTTGCTACTGCATCTATCTCTATCTCTTTGGCATTTGTGATGAATTTCGAAATCACAACGGGATGTTCCCGATTCACCTCAGAAGCGTTCTTCAGGTATTGATTCAACTCTCCAGGATTGAGGGCGATACCCATTGAAGCACCGCTGAGAACGTAACTCGGTCTGACGAGCACCGGATATCCTACGGTAGAAGCGAACGCTTCGGCTTCTTTGATGCTGGTCAATTCCTTCCATTCAGGCTGATCGATTTCCAGTTCATCGAGTAATTTCGAAAATTTGTACCTGTCTTCCGCATTATCGATCATGAGAGGAGAGGTTCCGAGAATTGGTACTCCTGCATCGTGAAGAGGCAAAGCTAGATTGTTCGGTATTTGCCCACCCATAGATACGATGACACCTTCGGGTCTCTCTTTCTCACAGATATCGAGTACTCTTTCAAAGGTGAGCTCCTCAAAATACAACCTATCGCAGATATCGTAATCGGTGCTCACCGTCTCCGGATTGCAATTGATCATGATGGTACGATAGTCCATTCTACTGAGTGCCTGGATCGTGTTCACGCAACACCAGTCAAATTCCACAGAAGAACCTATCCGGTATGGACCGCCTCCCAATACCACTACCGGTTTCTCATCTTCGAAAGGGATATCGTCGCGACAGCCGTTATACGTGAGGTACAGATAGTTCGTTTTTGCAGGATATTCTGCCGCCAACGTGTCTATCTGTTTGACAACAGGGATGATGCCGTATTGTTTCCTCTTCTCCCTCACTTCCTGTTCCGTACTGCCTGTGATCGCTGCAATCCTTCTATCGGAAAAGCCGTGTTGTTTGGATTTTCTCATCGTCTCCGCCGGTAAGTCATTAATGTTATATTGTCTTAGGGTATTCTCGGTTTCGACGATATGTGCGATCTTGTACAAGAACCACTTATCGATTCGGGTCAGTTCGTAGATTCGATCAATTGAGTATCCCTGACTGATAGCACCGGCAACGGCGAACAGTCTCTTATCGGTAGGTTTCTTCATTGCGCACTCGATATCCTCAAACTCTATCCCGCTGCCCACGAGACTCTTTACTTCGACATCGAGCATTCGGATCGCCTTCTGAAGGGCTTCCTCAAAACTTCTTCCAATTGACATCACTTCCCCGACGGATTTCATTTCGGAGTTCAGGTTCGGATTCACTCTCCTGAACTTTTGCAGATCCCATCGTGGATACTTCAGGACGACATAGTCGAGAGCCGGTTCAAAACACGCTGATGTCACTTTGGTAACAGAATTTTCCAGTTCGGTGAGGCTGTATCCGAGAGCCAGTTTTGCGGCAATAAAAGCCAGTGGGTACCCAGTCGCCTTTGAAGCAAGGGCAGAACTCCTGCTGAGCCTGGCGTTGACTTCGATTATCCGGTAATCTTCTGAATTCGGATCGAGCGCAAATTGTATGTTGCATTCGCCGACGATCCCGAGATGTCTGATCACCTGTATCGAGAGAGCCCTCAATTTGAAATTCTCTGAGGCTGTCAGGGTTTGAACTGGGGCGACGACGATGCTCTCTCCCGTATGAATTCCCAATGGATCGAAGTTCTCCATGGAGCAGACGACGATGCAGTTGTTGTAGCTGTCTCTGACTACTTCATACTCGACTTCCTTCCAGCCGCCCAGGTATTCCTCTATCAGTATTTGATTCGTATAGGAGAAGGCTTTTTGAGCCAGATTGATCAATTCCTCCCTGTTTTCAGCTACCCCCGAGCCGAGGCCACCGAGCGCGTACGCCATTCTGCAAATGACGGGATAGCCGATTTTCTCCACTACTTTTTCTGCTTCTTCAACATTGGAAGCGGCTTTGCTCAAGGGAGTTTTAAGATCCACTTCCCCTAATCTTCTGACGAAACGATCTCTATCTTCGGTGTCCTGAATGGCTCGAAGGGGGGTTCCCAATACTGCCACACCGAACCTTTCGAAGACACCTTTCTCGGCCAGCTCGATCCCGATATTGAGCGCGGTCTGCCCTCCAAATCCGAGAAGAATACCACCGGGCTTTTCCTTCTCTATGATCTTTTCGATACAATCGGTATCGATAGGGATGAAGTATATTTTATCGGTCAGGTAATCAGATGTTTGAACCGTTGCAATATTCGGATTCACGAGAATGGTTTCGACACCTTCTTCCTTCAATGCCTTGATCGCCTGGCTGCCGGAATAGTCAAATTCACCCGCTTGGCCTATCTTGATAGCGCCGGAGCCTATCATTAATACTTTATCAACCGTATTCTTCATTCCATCGACCTTATGAACATATCGAATATGAATTCGGTATCATCCGGACCCGGTGACGCTTCAGGGTGGAACTGCACACCAAAAAAAGGTTTTGATATATGAACAATGCCCTCGTTTGTTCTGTCATTATTGTTGAAGAACCATTCGCGCCAATCCTCAGGTAGGGTGTCTGAATCGATCGCATAGCCGTGATTCTGTGATGTGATATAGCACCGTTTCGTTCCTGTCTCTGTACACGGCTGGTTGTGACTCCTGTGGCCGTATTTCAATTTGTACGTGTCTGCGTGAGCCGCGAGAGCGAGTATTTGTGAGCCCAGACAGATACCGAGAATGGGTCTGTTGTATCGGAATGCCTTTCTCACATTCTCAACGGTCTCCTCACACATCTTTGGATCGCCGGGACCGTTGGAAATCACTATTCCGTCTGCCTGTATGTTTTCAACATCATGGTTCCAGGGGACCATGATAACGGATATATTTCTTCGCAGGAAAGTCCTGATGATGTTGTTTTTAGCGCCGCAATCGATGATGACGACTCTCTTGTTTCCTTTGACGTATTCAACGGGCTCGTCAATACTCACCTCGGCGACAAGATTTCTCTTATTTGGATCCTGGAAATCGATATCGTCGCTATCAGAAATGACTTTCCCCAGCATGGTACCCTTTTCACGAAGGGTCTTTGTAATTTCCCTGGTATCGACTCCGTAGATTCCCGGCACATCATGTTCCTGCATCCACTGGGATAAGGACTTTGCTGCGTTCCAATGGGAATAATTTTCGGAATAATCTGCTATGACCAGGCCAAGAACCTGTATTCTGTCTGATTCAAAGTAGTTCGGAATGTTTTCCGCAGTGACGTTTCCAGGAACGCCGTAGTTACCGATGAGGGGGTATGTGAAAACGAGTATCTGCCCCCGGTAAGAAGGATCGGTCATGCTTTCAGGATAACCGACCATGCCGGTATTGAAGACAACCTCGCCACTCACCTGTTTTTGTGAACCGAACGAATACCCTTCAGCAGCAGTGCCGTCTTCGAGAATCAACCTGACGGTATTCCGTCGGGATTCTATTTTCGATTCTCTGTCGGTCTTGGTTTTTTGCATAGTTCTGTCCTGCCTACCGGTATAACAAGACAATTGATATCAAAGACTTAGTAAACGATATGAGTCCGTCAGTATGGTACTCGGGGCAAAAACCCGAGCTACTGTACTTTGGATCGAATGATAATGCAAGGAATTGTTGTATCGATATACAGTGTAATTACTTATATTGGTCGCTCATTTACGCTACATATGTTTGATGGTCATTGCTAGTTTAATAGGTAAGGGATAGTGATGCGATTCCTAATAGCGTCGTATTCGTTAAGCGAATAGGATTCTCTTCCATCTTCGATTTTCTATTGTCTATTTTCATCCCCAGATCAGCTTGAAATCTGCGGTGTTTGAAACCAAATCCCAGTGTAAAGTTGTTGTATGAATCGTATTCAAATGGCTCGTATTCAAATGGCTCATCAATTATGCCACGAGTAAATGTACTCGGTCGAGAACTTCTAAAATAGCCTACCCTGAGAAAAATTTCCGGAATCAAGCGCCATTCACACCCCATGTGATACGACCTTTTGAATGTATAATCGGTTTGGTGAATATCGCTGAATACGTCGTCCTCAAATAAATTTCTCACATCTGCGAGGAGTATAAGATTTTCGAAAGGACGATAGGCCAATCCAAGCGCAACATTTCTCGGGAGCTCATTGAGATATAACCATGATCCAGAGTCATTGAAAACAGAGTAGTCTACATCAGTCGATATGATATTTCCTATATGTAATCCGAAAGATAGCTTATCTAATGTATGGTACAAAATCCCTATATCGAGAGTGCCGCCGTGTGTTTCATTGTACGTGCTCATGCCGACTTCTTCAAAAGGATCAGAGGTGTTTACATACTTTCCGCTCATGCCGAGAATGAGACCTGAATAGATTTCACGGGCATAAGCGACAGTAATATTCCGTTCGTAAAAAACTGGTCTGACGGTGCCGAGGGGCTCTGGTTGTACAGGCCGATCATAGACAGTAATCTCATCCCACCAACCTCGCCCCAGGATATTGAATGAAATTCCAATCCCCTGTCTGATATAAGCCAGGGAAAGTCCATGTTCGATGTAACTCACGGTGAAGTACAGGGATGGTGATGTTGATTCCCATGAGTAGTATTGATAGATTCCTGATATGCTCAACTTCTGGTCTCGTATTTGTGCCAGGCCGGCGGGATTGTAACAGAGGGCGTTCTCGTCATCGGCCAGGCCGACAAATGCTTTCCCCAAGGAGAGAGCTCGAGTCCCTTCATAACAGAAATTTTCCTGAGCATATACAGAGGTTGTTGCTAACATGAACGCCAATGTTATGCCTGCAACGATGTTACTTCTCATTCGGGCTCGCTTTATCGAATTTCATCCCGTTTTGACGTGGATCTTATGATACAGGGATCAAAATTAGTATAATTGAAAGTTCTCCTTACCGCAACGTATGTTCTGACATCCGGAGTGCACTGATTTACTTGCTGACATCGTTCTGACATCGCCAAATTGTATGCTGTTTTACTTCCGATTCAATGCTTGACGTGATGTAATGGAGCTGTTATGTTCTCTAGGGAATAACGGTATGAATGGAATGAACAGGCATACGAGGAGGCGCAGGGCGCACGATAAGGGTCCCGGTCTGGCTGCCAGCCCTAGACAAAGGGGTTGCCGGGTCTCGGGCCGACTCTGGATCGATAGTGAGGGGACAACGTTTCTGAGCTGGGGACGTGTGGTCCTTCTGGAACGCATTCGTGAGCACGGATCGATATCGGCGGCGGCGCGATCGATGGGTATGAGCTATCGCCACGCGTGGGAGCTGGTGGAGGAAATGAATCGGCTCAGCCCGAAGAGGCTCGTGGAAAAGACTGTGGGTGGTGTTAGGGGGGGTGGTGCTGAGCTGACCCCCGAGGGTGAGGCTGCGATTACAGGTTTCTGGGAGCTCGTTGAACGGTTTCGGAGGTGGCTCAAGCACGAGGATCCTCGGCTCTGGCAGACAAAGACCGTCCGAAGAAAAGGATAATCCAGAAGGAAAGAATAATAAAAGTTGTGTACGATGTAATTTTTAAATTGCGTTATGTTAATCAGGGTATAACGATTATTTGAGGCAGTAAAGAATTGGAAGGGGCAGAGCTGACCGGGTTGAGTGGGCACGTTCCCGTGTCGGCGATCGAACGTATTGGGCGGCACTGACGATTGGTGTCCGAACATCAGTTTTGTTAAAGCTTGTAGGAAGAAAGGGGCAGAAAATGGTACTACTGCGGTGTGCGTTCGTATGCTGTGTTTTGATCTTGTTGGCGCGGGCGGTACCGGCGGCGGAGAGCCTGACGTTCTCTGGTGATGTTCGCGTGAGGAACGAAAGCCTCTTACGAAGTGGTTCTTTCTCGCCGAGAGATGATATCAATCGCGCCCGCGTGAGGGCACGGATCGCTCTCAACGCGAAACTCGACGGCAACTGGTACGTTGGACTTCGTCTTGCGACCTGGGGCGGAACGACTTCGGCCAACCAGGATCTGGACGTACTGAACGACAAGGCAGAGATGTACCTCGATCGAGCATTCGCCATGTTCCGCTCGGATGAGAAGGAGTACTTCTCGGTTCTCGCGGGCCGCTCACCTAATCCCTACCTTCACTCGCCTATGATGTGGGACTCTGATTACAACCCGGACGGGTTGATCGAGAGGCTGGACTTTAAGCGCGGGGGGACGGATTTTTTTCTCAACCTGGGTCAGCATGTCCTGGGACTGGAGGCAAACAAGAACTATGGCCCTGTCTTCTACGGAGCCCAGCCGGGCTTTTCTATGAAGCGGGATTGGGGGATACTGAAAGGTGCCATCGCGTATTATATGTTCGTCCATGCGGGGGGGACGAACGATGTTCCGGTAGAAAGCGATTACACCGTGGCTGACCTCTATCTTTGCTTCAAGAGAGATCTGAGACCGGACATTCCCTTCTCGGTCTGGATCGATGCATTCAAGAACACCGAGGCAACGGGAGATGCACTTGCGTACGGGATAGGTACGAGCATCGGTTCCTCGGAGGGTAGGGGTAAATTCAAAGGGAAACTTGCGTACATGTCGATAGACGCCGATGCGCTGTGGATCAACCTCGGTGACGCTAACTTCTCCAGTGGACTGAGGGATGAGGATATGCACGGTTTCGTGCTCGGTACCAACGTCGGTGTCGGCGATAGGGCAATCTTCGGTGTGACATGGTACTATAAAGAAGCGCGCAATTCAGACGCGCACGAGGACCAGATCGAAACCGATCTGGTCCTCAAGTTCTAAGGTACCGGCGGTGCACAGTGAAAGGAGGGAAGATCAATGTCAGTAAGGTCTAAAGTAGTATTGGTGGGTGTGACGCTTCTCGTCGCTCTGCAGCTCATCGGCGGGGGCTGCGGCAAACAACCAGCACGGCTCACGACAATCAAGCTCGCCACAACAACGAGCACGGAGAACTCGGGCCTCCTCGATGCGCTCCTGCCCGTATTCAGGGAGAAGCACAGCATCGAGGTTCAGGTTATCGCCGTAGGTACCGGGAAGGCCATCAAGCACGGCGAGAACGGCGATGTGGATGTCATTCTCGTCCACGCCCGATCCGCGGAGGACAAGTTCGTCGCCGACGGTTACGGTGCAAACCGCCGTGATGTGATGCACAACGATTTCGTGATTCTGGGGCCCGCGGAGGATCCCGCGGGAGTGCGCGGTATGAAAGATGCCGCTGCAGCGCTCACCAGGCTCGCGGATTCGAAGGTGTCCTTCGTCTCGCGAGGTGACGACTCAGGTACACACAAGAAAGAACATAGCCTATGGCACGGCGCAGGGATCGAACCATCGGGATCATGGTATCTCTCAGCAGGGCAGGGCATGGGGGCGTGTCTGACGATGGCGAACGAAAAGCGGGCATACGTTCTTTCTGACCGTGGCACGTACCTCGCATACGGGGAGAAGATCAACCTCGAGGTTCTGGTCGAGGGTGACCCGAGGCTTTTCAATCCGTACGGTGTTATCGCAGTGAATCCAGACAAGCACCCGCACGTCAAATACGAGGATGCAATGACGTTTATCAACTGGTTGACCTCCCCTGAGGCGCAGAATATGATCGCTGGTTACCAGCGCGGTGGAGAGCAGCTTTTTTATCCAGACGCAGTAGAGAAGTAAGGGATTCATGGGAGAATCGATACTGATAGGAGGTTTCTGGCGCGCGCTCATCCTCATCTTCACGGGTGATGTGCGCGTGTACGAGGCCGCATTCGTTTCGTTGTGGATCTCGTGCACAGCGACAGCAATAGCCTCTGCTCTCGGGCTGCCGCTCGGTTTCGCAGTGGCGGTCAGGCGCTTCCGCGGGCGCGGATTCGTCATCACGCTGCTCAACACGCTCCTCGCCCTCCCAACGGTCATCGTCGGCCTCTTCGTGTACACGTTCATCAGGCGGGGAACGCTCTTCGGGCCTCTCGACCTCCTGTTCTCGCCCGGGGCTATGATCGTGGGGCAGGTGATCCTCGCGCTTCCTATCGCGGCGGCGCTCGGACAGACGGCCATCTCGTCGCTCGATCCTGCGGCCAGAGAGACCGCACTCACGCTGGGCGCCTCACCGGGGCGAGTGATCCTGACGACCGCGTGGGAGGCACGGTACGGACTCCTCGCTGCAGTGGCCGCGGCTGGCGGAAGGCTGATCGGTGAGGTCGGCGTTTCGATGATGCTCGGTGGGAACATTGCACACCACACACGGAACCTCACCACAGCCATAGCCCTCGAGACCTCCAAGGGCGAGTTCGCCGTGGCCATGGCTCTGGGGATCATCCTGCTCGTGCTAGCGCTCGGTTTGAACTTCCTGCTGCGGAGGCTTCAGGGCAGGGGGGAGGAACCAGCATGATAGAACCGTCATCCAACTCACTCGCTGTCAGTGCGAGGAACCTCGTTAGGAGTTATGGCGGCGTACCGGTACTTTCCCTGAACGAAGTCACGTTCACGTCAGAACGAGTGCATGTGATCGTCGGTCCGAATGGTGCCGGCAAGACCACACTCCTCAGACTCATTGCAGGCATCGAACGGCCCGACAGGGGCGAGCTGCGGATCTTGGGCCGTGACCCCTGGGAGCAGTCGCGCCGTCAAGCGTTGGCGCTGAGACGTCGAGTAGGATTCGCAGCGCAGAAGCCGTACCTCTTTCGGACGAGTGTACGCCGGAACGTGGAGTATCCACTCCGTGTCCGGGGTGTTAGTGGTTCCAAACTGGAGGAACTGGCTCAGGCGTCCATGAAAAAACTCGGCGTCGCACATTTGGCGGAGAGGAACGCACGAACGCTCTCTGCAGGTGAGGCGCAGCGGATCTCCATCGCGCGGGCCACCGTTACAGAGCCCGAGCTCCTCTTGCTTGACGAGCCTCTGGCCAACATCGATCCCGAAGGTGCACCGGTCATCGAGGAGCTCTGCCGCGAGCTCGAGTCGCAGGGAGTCACCGTCATTGTCGCAACGCATGTTCTCGAACAGGCGTTCCGCCTCTCCGCCCGAGTCGTGCGCCTGGAGGGTGGTCGCATGATGCCTCCGGCGGTTGAGAATCTGCTCGAAGGAGAGCTCATCGATGCCGAGGAGGAGGCGCAGGCCGTCCTGGCGCTCGAAGGGGGGCTGCGGCTCGATGTGGCGACAGAACAGCGCGGTAGGGCACGAGCCACCATCGAACCGCGGGACATCGTCGTCTCGGCGGAGAGTTTCCGCTCCAGCGCCCGGAACTCCCTTCCCGGACGCGTGACCAAGCTGGAGGACCGGCGAGGGCTTGTCTACGTTACAGCCGATGTCGGTGTGCCGCTGGTCTCCATCGTCACCCATCAGTCGTTCCAAGAGCTGGGGATCACCGTCGGCTCCGGAGTGGTATTCACCTTTAAGGCAACGGCGGTGAGGGTATTCTAGGACGGGTAATTCGTATATTTCCTTTTTGATAACCGCTTCGCTCTCTGTTACAATTATCGCAGATCATAGAATAAATCTTAGCTCGTATTCTTTTTATATACCAACCAACGTTTGACATATCGTGATGATCGATAAAACTATATCACATTATAAAATCCTCGATAAGCTCGGTGAGGGTGGGATGGGTGTGGTCTACAAGGCCGAGGACACGAAACTCCAACGCTTTGTCGCCATCAAGGTGCTCCCCACGCACATGACCACAGACGAGGAGTCGAAGACACGCTTCATCCGTGAGGCGAGGGCAGCCTCCGCCCTCGGCTACGAGGGGGAGACCCTCGGTGAGCGGATCGTTCGCAGCCCGCTCGAGGTCTACGAGACCCTCGATATTGCCGTTCAGGTGGTTTCTGCGCTGGCCCGTGCCCACGAGAAGGGGATCATACATCGTGACATCAAGCCGGGGAATGTGATGCTGACCGACAGTGGCCGGCAGGCGACACTCATGGACTTTGGACTCGCAAAGAAGCTCGATGCAACGAAGGTAACGAGGACGGGGACGGCGATCGGCACGGTTGCCTACATGAGCCCCGAGCAGGCACTCGGTAAGGAAGCCGATCAGCGGGCTGATATCTGGTCACTGGGGGTGGTGCTCTACGAGATGCTCACAGGCAGGTTGCCCTTTCAGGGAGAGTACGAGCCGGCGGTTCTCTACTCGATCATGAACGAGGAGCCGGAGCCGGTGACGAGTGTCAGGCGAGAGGTACCACCGGGTGTGGAAGGGATAGTCGAGAGGGCACTCACGAAGGATGTCGCAAAGAGGTATCAGACAACGGCCGAGCTGCTCACCGATCTCGAGGAGGAGCGTGACCGGATCGAGCTCGGGGTCAAGCATAGGCGTTTCATCAAGCTCCGCAAAAAGACGAGACAGCGTCTGCTGCGCGTCGGTCTGCCTGCAATACTGGTAGCGGTGGCGGCATTCGTGCTCTTTGTGGTACAGCCCTTCGAGCTGGAGATCAGGCCGCGGACGAAAGAGGCGATCGCCCAGGAGAACTCGATGGCGATCATGTTCTTCGAGAACATGGCCGATCCCGAGGATGAGGGGAATATTGCTCCGAT
>SMTZ1_10021526_pt1 | contig 11373 bp, 10 predicted proteins | sample DeeMarSWOR136_30_FD_25667 | JGI IMG/M metagenome (IMG submission 25667)
ATATCAGTTTAGTAAACTAGTTTTTAAAAACCCCGTGTGACTGAAAAAAAACCCCGTATAAACTGAAAATTTTTACCTAAAATCCTCCTAGTGTAATCCCCCTAATTAGATTAAATATCAATATGATATTGATATATTATTAAAAATTTTAATTACATTCAAATTAATTAAAAGTCTTGCATTATCTGTTTTTTTTAAAATGTTCATAGATTTCGTTAAAGTATTTATCAGACATTCCCGCAATATAGTCCCGGACTATAAGAGTTAATTGATGATTTTTTTTTAAGGATTTAAAATAAGTATTATAATTTTTATCATCAATATATTCAATATGATCACGATAAATTGGAGCTTTATAGTTATCTTCTTCTAAATCTTTCAGGGATCTCTCGAAAATTAATAAAAATCTTTCTTTTAAATTTTCAATAAAAGTTTTTTCTGTTAAATTTTTCTTAAATAAATCTCTTCTAATATATATATGATTATAATTAAATGATTTTAATTCCTTTAAAGCTTCGAAAATTTCATCAGAATATCCAATGATATCGTTATCTAAACTAAAATTGAGTAAATCTGTAATTAAAGTATCTATGATTTTAGCATTTGTATCTCCAAGAACTTTTTTACAATGATTAGGAATTTCTTCTCGACTTATTAGTTTTAATAAAATGGCGTCTTCGATGTCTCTTCCTATGTAACTAATAGTATCACTAAATCGAGTAACAATAGCTTCATAAGTCATAGGAATTCTCCTAATTTTATTCTCATTAAAACAGTCTTCATATTCCTTGAAATGATCTTCCCAAGATTTTCCATTTCTCTTAATTGGCTTTAACTGTTGTTCATTAACTTCTCCATCATGGCATAATATCCCATCAACAACTTGTAATGTCAAATTAAGTCCATTAGCAGGTTGTTCAGGGTTCCTCTTTTCAAGATATGAAAGCCATCGAATTCCTTGAGCATTATGACTAAAAGTACCCATGTTATACTCTTTGCTGATTTCACTTAAAATATCTTCACCTAAATGCCCAAATGGAGCATGACCAACGTCATGACCCAAAGCAATTGCTTCTATTAAATCAGTATTTAATCTTAAGACTCTTCCTATTTGACGCGCTATTCTAGACACTATATGGACATGAAGCGAACGATGAGTGATATTTGCGTTATTAATGTCAAAAAATACTTGAGACTTGTCAATATAACGGGCATATGCTTTGGAATGAACAATCCTATCAACATCTCTGAAGAAAGGAGGTCTGATTTCTTCGCTTTCTTCTTCGTGATATCTAATAGCTTCAGAATCCAATATACCATGAATTCCTACATTCACATCTCTTTTCATTCGGGTTTGTAAAAGTTCAATTGTGCGTTTATCCATTTTTATTAGAGAATTTTTTCTTAGTACCTATTGATATAAGATTAGATATGGTATTATAAAGATTTTTCTGACATACCACGAAAATATAATGAATTTTATCTTGAAATAATAAAATTCAATCTAATTCAAATTAACCTACTTTAATATCTATTGCTTTATATGGACATGATTCTTTGCACTTTAAGCATAAATTGCATTCACCTTTTCCTGTGAAGAATTCAAATGGTTCATCTAAGATTCTTATTTGTTTCGGACATACTCTTTCACAGATTCCACACTCAACTCTACCTACACATTTAACCGGACTTCTTGACAATTTCAAAAAAGAATATTCACTAATTACAGAAGCTATAGCCGCAAATGGACAAAAATATCGACAATAGATCCTTGGATACCATACTGATAGAATTAAAATGACTATATAAAAAATTGAAATTATAAACACGAGAAAATTGGCAAAAATTGGAGCAATACTTCTCATCTCAATAATCTGGCGGATTAAATCGGGAAAAAAAACAAAAATAAATTCAGATAAGGAAAAGTATGATAATGGTTTCTGTCCAAAATCTCCTAAATTTGCTCTTAATTCATTGTAAAATTCCCAATTTATTGTTGCTGATATTGCTAAAGGTACAACAAGAAGAAGTACAAATATTACTATAACATATTTTATCTTTAAAAGTGATTTATGATTTAAAATTCCTCTACTAATCTTTACTGTCCTCTTTTTTGTAGGGATCGCAGCGCATACGTCTTGAATAGTTCCAATAGGACATATCCACCCACAAAAAATTCTACTTGTGAATATAATAATTAATATAAATACTCCGATAAGAAAAAATGGAACTATACCCGCCGAAAAAGAATAGAAGATCATTTCTATAATTCCTACACTATTTGAAAGAGGATTTCTTACAGAATTCAAAACTGGAATTACTTTTATAAAGGTTTCTAGTCCGAGCAAATTTATTGAGAAAAGAGCCTCTAATATTATATAATTAATTATGAGGAAAGCGATAATTTGAAAAATACGTCTAACTATTGTTATCAAATGATTTCTTAATTTAAAGTCTTTTAAATTCAAAAATTACCACAAAGCTCGATAAAAGTATAAAAAGATTAATTAATACTGTTTAAAAAAATTATTTTTTCCTATTAAAAAAGCTGAAGAAAAAAGACCTTATAATATCAAAATGAATTTAAATACACTTAAAATTCAATTAAACTATTGGTCTCTAAAATTAAGTGTTAATTAATAGTAAAATAATGGAAATTTTTAATGAAGAGTCTCATTTAAGTAAGACTGTTTCCAAGTTTTTGGGTGCGGCTGTGGATTTACGCAATTTTTTATGAATCATTGTTGATAAACTAATAGCTTTAGATTCTTCACCATGACATACAAGAACTTTTTTAGGTCTAGGTTGAATTCTCCTCAGAAATTGGGAGATTTGACTACGAGATGAATGTCCACTAAAACCTTCTAATGTAAAAATTTTCATATTGAGTTTAACAAGCTGTGTGCGGCCTTTTGCATCTACATAAGTAAATTCTTTAAAACCACGTTGTATTCTATTTCCCAGAGTTCCTGCTACTTGATATGAGACAAATATTAATGAGTTTTTAAAATCATTAGCTAATTCTTTCAAATATTGGACAGATGGACCTCCAATAAGCATACCACTTGTTGCTAATATAATACAAGGTCCACCTTTAATAATATCCAGTCGCTCTTCTTGTGCTGATACAGTTTCGAAATAGTCACTTAGAAAAGGATTTTTACCTTGGTGTAATATTTTTTCTCTTAGATCGCTACTGAGAAAATCTGGATTAGCTGTATGTATTGCTGTTGCTTCACTAATTAACCCATCTATAAAAATAGGTACTTTATCAATAAATCCTTTTGAAATGTACTCTTCTAACACAATTAACAATTCTTGTGCACGTCCAACAGCCAATACGGGGATTAAAACTTTTCCTCCTCTTTTTAAGGTTGAATTTAAGATCTGTTTAAGTTCCTTTTCAGATTCTTGTCTACTAGGAATACGATCTTGAGGACCTCCATAGGTAGATTCAATTAATAGGCTTTCTACCCTAGGAAACTTAACTGCAGCTTTTTCTAATAACCGAGTTTTTTGGAACTTAAAATCTCCTGTATAAACAAAATTATAATCTCCTTTTCCAAAATGTAAATGTATCATTGATGAACCTAAAATATGGCCCGAATTGTGAAGTGTTAATTTAATATCTGGGGCAATATCTGTCACTTTTCCCCATGAAAGAGGAATTGTATGAAGTACAGTTGATTTTACATCTCTTTTAGAATAAGGTGATGGTGTTCCCTCTTTCTCACAGATCTGAATAAAGTCAAGTTGTAGCATAGTTGATAGATTACGTGTGGGTAAAGTACTATAAACTGGGCCTCGATATCCATACTTATATAAAAATGGGACAAGTCCACAATGATCTAAATGAGCATGTGATACGATGACCGCATCAAGATCTCTTAATGAAAATTCAGGTATCTCAAAGAATGGAAATTTATCATTTGGATTTCCAACATTTAAACCAACATCTAATAGTATATTACTGTCCCTTGTCTGCATCAATATACAAGATCTTCCAACTTCTCTAAAACCACCTAAAGCAGTCAACCTAACATTCAAATCTGTAAAGAGTACGGGTCTATGAATTCTTTTACCAATTCTTAATAAGATATCTTTCTGTGTTTGTCTTTCCTTTGAAAGCATACCTCTAATTAATTGAATTGTTTTTGAACTTAGTGGAGGAGTTCGAATTGTTCTAGGTTGCCAGAATGTATTTGTTCTTATCTCTTTTAAGTTAATACCTTTTTTTCCAATAACTAATCCTGGTTTCCCAGATTCTATTATTACTTCTCCTCTAGTATGATCGAATTCAATACTAGTAATCTCAGCATCATCATTGATCAGATTTTTAATATAGGCTTCAGTTTCAACTGGATCTTTACGTTTATCTACATTCCATCGAAAAACAACACGCTTTCGCATGGTCTTTGCTAAATCCTTTAATATTGTTGAGCTTTCAATTGCTTCTACATCTGAGTTTTCAGAATATACAGCAATTTCAGGACCTTCAAACTCAATTTTCTTAATAGTAATCTCTGGGGGAATGTTTTGGATTATTTCTTCTTTAATTCGTTTTAATTCAGTTTCATAACTCATAAATCTTCATTATTATAGTTATTTATTATTTATTTTTGAAATCCTAACAATATAATTAAATATAAAATTTAGTCTCTTATTCGTTAATAAATTGATTTATTATTATCATTAAAATTATCGTGTATTGATTAATAACACTTAAAATTTCATTTATTTATAGATATGGTTTGGTAATTTATAATTGCTTAATTTTAATAAATAGTATTACATTCTCTTACATTATTTTTTATTTTCAGAAGAGAATAATATTGAGAATGAAATATTACTAAATTTCTATGATATATATAAATTAATTAAATAAAAACATTATCATTATGAAAAAACTATAAATTTTTTTATGGTTTTTTAAATTTTTTTTTATTTGATAATTCTTCATTAATAAGTTATATTTTTTTGATAAAAAATCCTAGAGTACATCATGGGAAAAGTAAAAATAGGGGCAATCGCTTCTGGTTCTGGCTCTAATTTTGAAGCCATTGTCAATTCATGTGAAGATGGAATATTAAAGGGAAAAGCTACAGTAGAAGTTTTAATATGTAACAAAGTAGGCGCCTATTGTATGGAACGCGCTAAAAAACATAATATTCCTTGCGTTTTAATTGAATCTGACAAATTTCTCAACCTTCCAAGGGAAGATTATGATAAGAAAATCATCAAAGCTCTAAAGGAATATGGATGTGAATTAATTGTTTTAGTGGGCTATATGAGATTAGTTAGCCCCTCGATTATGGTGTTAAAGTATCAGGAGCAACAGTTCATTTTGTTGATGTTGAAACAGATCATGGTCCAATAATAATACAGAAATGTGTACCCGTGTATGACACTGATACTGAAGATACTTTAGGACCAAGAATTTTAGAATGGGAACACAAGATCTTTCCAAAAGCAATTGAATTATTCTGTGATAAAAGACTACACATTGATGGAAGAATAGTTCATATTGATGGTGAAGTTAAATTATAACTCTTAATTTATTATCGTAGGGAAATGATTTTATTGAAAGCTCTGACCCAACTGAAATCAACAGAGGTTTGCTGATTAATGAAGAAGATCTTGAGTTTTGAAAAATCATTTCCCGCTTGCTTTAGTTCATTAGAAATCCTAAAATTTTAATCCAAGTATTTATAATCCTAAATAAGATTATACAAAAACTATTCATCAGATAATGCCTCGTAGAAAGGAAATCATAGAAATATTAAAGTTAATGGAAAAAACAAAAAATATAATTAATTTTGGGCTCGTAGGGCATATTGATCATGGAAAAACCACACTTTCTGATTCATTGCTGAGTGAAGCTGGCTTTTTATCCGCAGAATTAGCAGGTGAAGCTCGTGCTTTAGATTTTCTTGAAGAAGAACAAAGAAGAGGTATTACAATGAAATCTGCAAACATTTCTTTATATTATGAGAAATCTCTTGAAGGGCACGAACCCTTTCTTATTAATTTAGTTGATACCCCAGGTCATTTAGATTTTAGTGGAAAAGTCACTAGAGCATTAAGGTTAGTTGATGGAGTAGTAGTAGTAGTTGATGCGGTTGAGGAAGTAATTACACAATCAGAAACAGTGATCAAGCAAGCTTTACAAGAGGGTGTGAAACCTGTATTGTTTATAAATAAAGTAGATCGTCTAATTAGAGAACTGAAGCTTTCTGATGACGAAATAAAAAAGAAATACATACGAATAATTAAGTCATTCAATACTTTAATAGAAAGATACGCTGATCATCCTTTCAATAAGAGGTGGAAAGTGTCACCTTTAGCAGGAAACGTTGCATTTGGTTCGGCTCTTCATAAGTGGGGTTTTACATTGAATATTTTAGAAAAAAACGTGTTAAAATTTAAAGATATTAGAGAAAGGTATAATAAAGATACATATACAAAAGGCACTTATGCAGATTTAGCTAAATTTTTTCCAATTCATAAAGCTATATTAGAGATGGTTGTTGATCACTTACCAAATCCTATCGAAGCACAAAAATATAGAATTGAAAAAATTTGGGATGGAGATATTAATTCTGAATTAGGAAAAGCCATGGTGAATTGTGATCCAAATGGTCCTTTAATAGTGTGTTTAAGTAAAGTACAAGTGGATAAACATGGACTAATAGCGACAGGAAGAATTTTCTCTGGAAGTTGTACTAATAAAAAGGAAATTTTTCTTTTAAATGAAAATAATTTTGAAAAAATTCAAAGAATTGCTATTTTCATGGGACAGAGAAGAGAACAAGTTGAAAAAATACCTGTAGGGAATATTGTTGCCATTGAAGGGCTTAAAAAAATAAAAAGTGGTGAAACTATAATTGATAGTAACAAAATTGATGAAATGGTACCATTTGAAAGTGTTAAATACATAACTAACCCTGTAATGACCGTTTCCATCGAACCTGAATATCTGAGAGATCTTGATCAGATGAAGGAATTAATTGAAAATATATTGATTGAGGATCCTAATTTAAAATTTGAAATCAATAAGGAATCTGGGGAATTTTTATTGAGTGGGGTTGGATCTCTTCATCTTGAGGTAACTGCAAATGAAATTAGGAAAAGAGGTGTTGAGGTTTCTATCTCTGAACCTAGAGCTGTTTTTAAAGAATCATGTCGTCAAAAATCCTCTTTAATCTCTGTTTTATCTCCTAATGGTAAAGGATCTCTAAAATTGAAAATTGAAAGACTAGATGATAAGACTATTAGGTTTTTCCGAACGGTTGACTATAATACAATAAAACCATTTAATAAACTAAAAGAAGTTCTAAAAGAGAGAACAAATTTAGAGGATAAGGAAATTGATAATTTCTGGATGTGTGATGAAGATCAAAATATTCTAATTAATCAAAGTGAACTAAATTTAGATGAGTTTTACAAGAATGTTATTTTAGAGATCATAGAAACCATTCATTTAAATGGTCTATTGTGCGGGGAAAAGTTGACAGAAATTAAATTTGCTATTTTGGAGTTAAATATTGAGAATATTAATGAAGAGAATGCCTTTTCAGAATTATCAGCAATGTTTTATGATGCCATTAAAAAAGGATTAAATGAAGCAGAATTAATTCTTTTAGAGCCAATATATCATACTATTATCCAAATTCCTCCAGATTACATTAAAAATACTATTACATTGCTATCAAAGTATTCTGCCAAGATAAGGACTATAGATCAGGATAAAGAATATCAAGCAATTATGGAAATTTTAATCCCTGTGAGACATTCAATTAAATTTGCTGAAGAGATACGGTCCATTAGTTCCGGAAGAGCTTTTTGGCAGAATGAATTTTATGCATTTCTTGAGGTCCCATATCACGAATCTCAAAAATTAATTCAAGAAATTAAATTTTTTAAAGGAATATCTTGGTAAAACTCGAATTTTAATTAAATGCGCCCGCCGGGAATTGAACCCGGGTCGCGAGGTTGGGAACCTAGCATACTGACCACTATACTACGAGCGCAGTAGTTTATAGAATTTCCACTAATTAAGACTTAATATTGAAATATATATAACAATAATTAGGATTGATAATTAAAGCTTTTTATCCAATAAACAATCAACAAAATTCATGATAAGGGGTTTACTCTAAAAAGGTTATTTTTTCGAAAGTCTTTTCTTTTTATTTCTATTTTGAATATTAATATAAAATTTAATTCATTTATGCAAAAAATCCATGAATTATGGAAAAATTCAATTATATTAATTGAAGAAAGAATTATGGAAAAAATAGACTTATTTTTTGAAAAACTTAACAATATAATACCTGGAAGAATATTTGGGCTGCTTTCGATTACTATTGGCATTTTAGGAGATATCATCGCATATTTAATGTTTCCTGGGTACAATTTATTAAAGATGGCTGTAAGTGATTTATGTTTAGGACCAGGAGGTATATTTTTCAATATTGGAAATACTTTTTCAGGAATATTTGCTCTAATTTTTGTAAACACCCTCATAAGAACATTCAATAAAGAATATATAAACATAAAATTAAGAAAAATAGGGATTATATGCGCAAATATCTCATGCATCAGTTTTATCTTTTTAGGACTGTTTTGTGGTTCTAATATAATAATCCAATATATACATGGTACTGCTGCCATTATTAGTTGGACATTTGGATATTCTTACCTTACATTTTATAATATTCTAATGTTAAAAGATAATAATTATTCAAATAAGCTTGCGATATTTGGCTTTATTATAACAATACCTCTTGTATTATTAATGGCATTTTTTTTCTTATCATATATACCTGTATTAAGAGACTTCTTACTAGATATGTTAGCGCCTTTAGAATGGTTTAATACAATCTCAATAATTATATGGTATTTTTCTGTCTCAACTTATATGATTTTTAAAAAATTCTAAATTTTTTATTGTTTTATACATCTTTTCAATTAACATAGAAATTTTTTTAAATTATAAAAAGTAGACTGAATATAATGAGTGGGGTAAATGAATTCTTTAACAAACTTTTCAAATTTATACCAGGATACGTATTTGGATTGTTAACATTTATTATTGGGCTATTGGGAGATATTTTTGCCTTGTTATTTACTCCAGAATATATAATGTGGAAACTTTCAATTAGTATGTTAGGCATTCTTACAGGTGGTATATTTTTAAGAGTTGGTCTTATTATTTCTAACATCTTTTCAGTGTTTTTTATTATTTATCTTGGAAGAGTTATAGAAGACGAAAATATTAATGAAAATATGAGAAAATTAGCAATTATTACCGGGATTTTTTCTTCTATATCCGTAATCTTAACGGGAGTTTTTACTGGAAGTAATCCGCTTATAAGTGATTTACATGGTCTTTTTGCTCTTTTAAGTTGGATTGGTGGAGCAATCACATGTTTTGTATTTGGTTTCTTGATGTTAAGAAATTTACATTTTTCAAAAGTTATCGCAGTTAATAGTCTAATAGTAGGAGTAATATTTGGAGCTTATTTAATACCGTTTTTTATCACAATAATTTGTTCTTATGTTTGTTACTCTTTTGGAGAAATTGTTTATCAAATAATGCCCGTATGGGAGTGGGCTTTGATGTTTTCGATTCTTCTTTGGTATTTATTTAACTCGATTTTTTTACGAATTAAAAGATTTAATAATTTAAATGAGGTATAGAAGATAATAAAATAGGTAATCATATCGTGAACCAAATTAAATTTGAAAAAGACATCAAGATTGAATCCAGAGATGCCTTGATTATTGTAGATATGCAAAATGACTTTATTCCAGGAGGAGCTCTGCCTGTTGAGGAAGGTGACCTCATTATAGAAGGTATTAATCAAATCGCTGAATACTTTAAGAAAAAAAAAGCAACGGTGGTGTTAACTCAAGATTGGCATCCAAAAAACCATTTATCATTTGCGAGTAATCACCCTGGTAAATCTCCTGGTGATCCATTTACATCTGAAAATGGCGCTATAGGTCCAGTATTATGGCCAGATCATTGTGTACAAAATACTAAAGGAGCAGAATTTCACAAAGATTTAAAAATTGATCTAGCAGACAAAATTATCAAAAAAGGGATGAACCCATATGTGGATAGTTATTCTGGATTCCGAGATAATGATAAGAAATCTGAAACTGGACTGAGAGATTTTTTAAACTCAAAAAAGATTCAGCGAATTTTTTTGTGTGGATTAACATTAGATTATTGTGGTTATTATACAGCGATGGATGGATTTGAATTTGGATATAGAGTGTATTTTTTAATAGATTTAACTAGAGGCGTCGATATACCGAAAGATAATGTAAAAAATGCTTTAGAAACAATGAATAAAACGGGAATTAAATTTGCAAATATAAAGAGTTTTAAATAAAAATAATTTTTTTATACCTTTCTTTTTATCTAAATAATGAAAATTAAATTTCCATATCGAAATATCTTAATTGTTTGTTCAGTGAATACAGCTAGGTCTCGTATGGCTGAAGGTTTTTTAAAAGATTTTTTTTCAAAATTTAATTTTGATGGAGAAGTATTTTCTGGAGGAGTAGCTTCAAATGCTCGAGATGGTATGTTAATATCTATGGATGCTAAATTAGTTATGGAAGAAATAGGGATTAAATTATCTGAAAGTGCTTCATCTAGAGATTTGAAAAAGTATCCTGAGCTTATAAAGGATGCAGATTTGATACTCACGTTGACTAATAAACATAAGGAAGAAATCTATGACTTTTTTAATGTCGATGGTAAGGAATTATTATCTATTAAAGAATTTGCTGGAGAAAGCGGAGATATTGAAGATCCAAGTATGAAAGAACTTGAAGGCTTTAGAAAAACTCGAAATGAAATTATTGATTGTTTAATGAAAGGACTAAACAAATATGAGTTTTGAATGATGATAGAGTATATCATTATTGCAATATTACAAGGCCTTTTTGAATGGCTCCCTATTTCTTCAAGTGGACAGGTTTTTATCGTATCAATGGAGGTTTTTGGATTTGGTCTTAATGAAGCATATAGTCTTACTATATGGTTACATTTAGGCACAACAATTGCAGTTTTATTAAAGTTTAGAACAGAATTTTTTAAAATCTTTAAGAGTTTTATCCCAAAAACCTTTATTATTGACGAATCAGACGTAAGAAAAAGAAATTGGCTAATTTATGCAACAATTGGAACTGGAATCACTGCAATACCTCTGTATTTTATTTTTAGAATTATTATTTCTGAGGCTTTTATTGCGATTCAAGGTGATATAATTACCTTAATTATTTCAGGACTATTAATACTTACAGGTATAATCCTACTCAAATCAAGAAAAATTTATGGAAGCAATACTATTGAAG
>SMTZ1_10006962_pt1 | contig 11372 bp, 12 predicted proteins | sample DeeMarSWOR136_30_FD_25667 | JGI IMG/M metagenome (IMG submission 25667)
AAGACAATCATTGCACCAATACCAATTGATCCTACATCCTTCTTTTTTAATATTTCAAATATATCTCTCATTCCTCATTCACCTCCTCACTGTAACTGCACAACATCATTTGTTAGCGAACTGGGTACTGTAAAGGAAATAACACCAGGTGATCCCTCTTCAGGTATAACCATTCCCATAATATCATCCCTTACATTTAAACTAGAAAAACAAGCACCTGTATCTACTGTGAGAATCACATAATCTCCTGAATTGATAACTGCAGTATTAGCACTACTGCATGATCCATCTGCATCTTCACAAACTATAATTCCGAAGGTTGTTACATTTGGATACATTCCTGGTCTAAACATATCACCATTCATTTGACTTGGTTGTTTACAATTTTCATTATCATAAACTAAAATATTCTTCTTAGTTGAATCAGTTATTTCAATAACAGTTTCTCCAAGGTCAATATCTTCAGCTCCTGCCCTTGGTCTAACCATTATAGCCATTAAATCAATTGCTCCAGAAGTATTATGACCATGAATATTTACTACAGCAATACCACCAGAAACCTCTTTTGTTGTTGCCTCTCCAGTTAACATTGCTTGAGATTCTAATGTAGTGCTAGTTTGAATCAAAACCGAAGCAGCAATACCTGCGACAAGAACCATAGCAATAAAGACTATCATTGCACCAATACCAATGCTACCTACATCTTTTTCAATAAAGATTTTTACTATGTTTTTTCCCATCTTATTCACATCCCTCCTAGTTATAGGGCTCCATCCTTTTTATTAAAGTGCAATCTGTATTAATATTCCATACGCTTAAATATCTTTTTTGCATGTAGATAATTAGTTGCATATGTAGGTATACATTCATAAAAATTGACATATACCAATATAAATGTATAAACAAGAGAATTATTAAAAAGTGCTTAAGTTCAACAATAAAAAAAGATATTCTATTTTAGTTTTTTAGTCATATCATCGACTTCATTTTCCAATTGCATTAATCCTAGATCTAGACCCATATCTTCAACTCTTGCATAATAAAAATCGTTTATATTACTTCTCAATTCTCTAATAAAAAAATGACCAGCATTTTTTCCTAAAGCAACATTCATTTTTTTAATAATATCATAAAGTGCTTTACCTACCTCATTAGATTTAATTTTATTAATATCAGCCATAACCGATATTGCATCATCACTTTCAGAAAAACGAGTATCTTTAACTTCAATATGTTTAAGAAAATCATATTTATCTGTAAGTTTTTTTATAAGATCATCCATTGTAGAGATTGCATAACCTGCTGTTGTTTTTCTACTTGATATATTTATTAAAGTTTTTAAAATATAATCAACTACCTTTGAATTTTCTAATTCAGCCATTATTTTCCCACCCAGTATCTTTTTAATTATCTACTACTACATATATTAATTTAATTGAAGGTGCTAATAACATAATGAGTAAAAATTTAAATACACAAAAAAGTTTTAGTTTTTGTAATATAAAAAAAGAGGGGATACGATAAAAAAAAAATTATGGTTACTAGTAACTACAATTATATTGATGACTTCTCTTTTTATTGGTTGTTTTGATGAAGGAGTTAAAACAAATGGGAGTGTAACCAATCTTATACTCGAATCAACAGTTGTGAAACTTTATAATTACTCTGTAAATTTTATTGAAGATGAAGGTGAAATTATTAGAGTTGAAGTTATATTTTTGTTTATAAACATAGCCCCAAGAGACATAAGAGTTATTGTTACTGCTGAATTCTATGATAAAAATGATAATTTATTAGGGGTTGGGCCAAGAAAAAATCTTGAATTACTCGAAGGATATACCGAGAAAGCAGTATCTCCTGCAAATATTATCTCATATGATCAAGAAGATGCAGTAAATGTTGATTATGTGAAACTTATTGTAGAAGAAATTTAAAAATATTATTTTTTATATTTTTTTGATAAGAAAAAAATTATCAAAATTGCAGATATTAGAAATATTATTTCAAATCCTGGTGTGCTAGTTCCTGTAAGTCCATTATTTTCAACTACATCTATAACAAAACTTATTGAACCACTGTTATATTGATTTGTTTGAGCATAAGCACTTGAAGGGAAAAAATTTACTTTTATATTCTGATTGATTAAATATGTTGTTGACCAGTTAAAAGTTACAATTTTTGTTTCACCTGCTTCAACATATGTATCTTGTTCTAAAACAAAACCTTCCCGGTCTGATAAATTAACAGTTAATAGCTCTGATCTTACATCTCCATTGTTATATAAAGGAACATATATTTTATAATATTTACCAATAATTTTATTGTTTTTAGTTAGAGTATCTACTAATTCATAAGTTGGTTCTTCTTTTATAGAAACATTTGATCTTTTTGCAAGGATGCTTTCAGAAGAAATTATTAATAAAAGAGATATCAGCATAAATATACCCAATAAGGTTAAAAATTTTGATTTAATGTGTCCCACCTCTTGTTCCTAAATTAAATAAGTATTATTTAAACTTCGCTGTTATTAATAATGAGGTATAAATTTTTATATACAAAAGCACTATCCCTTCTTTAATTATGGAGGGGCAATATGTTAAAAGAAAGAGGTATAAGAAGAGGTATTAATGTTGTTGTAAGAGATCCTAAAAATCCTGATGCAACTGAAAAAATAGCAAGAGTGGTAAACACATATCCTCATCCTAGTCGTTGGCTTGTTGTTGAATTTGATGATGGGAACATGGCCCAGGTTGAAGAAAGTCAGGTTACAACAATGTTTGAACTTAATAGAAGAGGTAGAGAAGTTTAAAAATATGAACAATATTATCTACTTTTCTTAACAGAATTTTTTTTACAATAAGTTTTTATTGGACATTTACTGCAAAACGGTGAAATTGGAACACATATTGTTTGGCCGAATTTAACAAATAAATTATTGAAATCTTCCCAATATTTTTTAGGTAGTATTTTCTTAAGTTCTTTTTCGGTTTCTTCAGGATTTTTAGTTTTTACCCAACCTAATCGATTCGGTATTCTGTGACAATGGGTGTCCACAGGAATGTAATCTTGTTTTTTATGTCCATATACCATTACAATGTTTGCAGTTTTTCTTCCAACTCCTCTTAATTTTAAAAGCTCATTGAAATCTTTTGGTACTTTACTATTATATTTATCAACCAATGTCTTTGAGATTTCCTTTATTCTCTTTGCTTTTACCTTATAAAAGCCAACTGGAAATATCATTTTACTAATTTGGTCTTCAGATAATTCTAGAATTTTTTCAGGTGTATCATATTTTTTTAATAATCTAATTGAAGCCTTATCTGTAACCTTATCTTTTGTTCTAAGGCTTAGAATACAAGATATAAGTGTATTAAACGGTGTACTTACAATTTCATCTCTGTTTTTACGTGATAAAACTGGTTCATTATGTTTCGTTAGTTCTTTATTTAGTATCGAAAATATTTCATCAATATGTTTAATTTCCTTCAAATTTTGAAACCTCAGCAATTTTTGGATTTAACTGCAATAGCTAATTCTTTAAAAATTTATAGAAAAATAGTATCATTTCTTGTACTTTTTTCTATACACAAGAAATAATACTATTCCCAGACCCAATGTGATTAAAATTATGGGAGAGGCATTTTTAGAGAAAAAATCTTTATTTTCATCATGACTTCCATCATCCTTAAAAAAAACATTGATTATCTCTGGAAGACCCTTTAAATCTGGTCGACCAAGATGATTTGGGGTAAATTTTAATCTTAATCTTTCATTATCAAAAGAATTCGTTGGTCTTACGATTAAATTAATTTCAGTTTCAGCATTTTCTCCACTAATCGGAGAATATATTTGTACACTACTTGGAAAGGATGTGTACAAAGTATCAGGTTTTTCCATTATATCAATATTTATAACAGTTGGACCATTTCCTAAATTTTTAATTTTAATTGGTACTTTTGTTTCAGAATTTACAGGAATTTCATATAAGCTCTTTTCCATTTCATAATTAATAATTGATAAATAACCATTAACAAAAGAAACATCAAAATACCGCTCACCATCTGTTACCCTTTTAAAGATTAATCCTTTAATACTTGATGATGTTGCATGAATACTAATCCTTGATTGAGTAAAAGCAGGTGCCTTTTCATTTACAGATACTTTTAATATTGCTATCTCTGGATTATCACTTTCTGGAGTAATTGACAAATAAGAATTTTCAATTTGTGCGTCACACCAACTTGGGGCATTTATAATTGATAGCTCAACAGGTATTTTCCTATTTTTTAAAAGCTTTAATTGCAAATCTGCATATTTTCCTGCTAAATTAATTGTCACTTTTAAAGGAATTGTATATACTCCACCATTTGGAATCACCGATTCGTTTAAAGGTTCATAGACTACATTTATTAATGGAGATGCTGCAAACATTGATTTTTTAATATCGTTACTAGATCCAATTGAATTACCATATGATGAAATTATTGGACTAAAAAAAATAGAAATTGACAAAAAAAGTACAAATAAAATAAAGGTTTTCTTAATCATAGGTCATTATACGTATTATAATTTTGACGTTATATTATAATTATGAGCTAAAATATGTCATTTATTAAAAGAAATGAAAGAATGATATTGAATTTGAAATATTTTTATTGTTTTTTACTGTAAATGAAAAAGAAGAGGAATATGATTAATACTACAACAACTAGTAAAATAACTATCAAGAGGGTAACATCAATTACGATATCATTATCATCATCTTTTAGGCTCCCATCATTATTAAAAGTGAAATCAATGGTTATTGGTGTTCCTTCTAGATCAGACGCGGCTCCTTCATATCCTTCAACTGTGGATTTTGGTTTAATAGTAAGTAAAAGAGTTTCATTAACAAAGTCTTTTGGTGGATTAATAACAGTTAGAGTCATTTGTTTTGTCTCATTTGTTGGTATGACTATTTCTTCAGAACTATATGATACATTCCAATTGTCGGGTTTATTTATTTCAAAACTTACACTTGTTTCTCCATTTCCATTGTTTGTAATATTAATTGGAAATGAATAATTTTCCAAAGGTGGTATTGAAAATTCAGATTCAGCTTCTGCTACAATATCTGAGATATATACTGGTACTATAGGGACTGAGAAAGTATTAGATGCTGCTGGAACTCTTTTAAATCCATCAAAATTTGCAGTTATTATTATGCTTGCATTTTTAAGTGCAGGAGCAGTTTCAATTAAATTATATTTTAGTGTTGCTGTTTGTGATTTTCCGTTAATTATATTATTATCCATTGTAAATTGAAATTCTGATGGTTCTAAATTTGCTGTACACCATTCTGGGGATTCAATTGAAAGATTTAAAGTAATTGTTGGATTACCAAGAAGTGGAAAAAAATATTGAAATCCATACAGATACAATCTAACAAATCTTTTTAAAATAGGTATATTTATAATATTTCCAACATTTAATTTATAACTTACTTGTATCTCAATTTCTTTTTTTTCTTCAATATTTAAAGGCTTTTCTAACTCTGCATCAGTTACTAAATCAATTTGTGAAGTTGTTGCTGCATTAATGATTGGAGACATAACAATTGATGAAATATAAATTGTGAAAATTGAAAGTAATATGATTCTTTTCTTCATATAAACACCTGTTACGTAAATTAATTGACTTTATTAGTATATAAGTTTTATTATATATTACTATCTCAAATTAACATTATACTAAACTATATAAAAATTAGCGCAGGGGAAGGGATTTGAACCCTTGAGGTGCGAGCACCAGCGGTTTTCGAGACCACCGCCTTGGGCCGAGCTTGGCTACCCCTGCAACAGATAAAACTTGTCAAAAGCTTAATCAAACCCTTTTTTATATGCATATCGATTCAGATGGAAATAACTGTAAAACTATCGAGATCAAAGAGGTCAAAAAGAATTGATTTAAAAGAGGGATCAACAGTTGAAATGGTTCTTGAAAAGTTAAAAATAAAACCAGATACAGTTGTTGTAATCAGCAGAGATAAACCAATTCCCATTGATTATCAGATAAAAGATATTGAAGAACTAACAATTTTACAGGTTTCATCGGGGGGATAAACAAAATCCCGATTGCTCCCATAGTGTAGTCCGGCCAATCATCAAGCCCTCTCGAGGCTTAGACTCGGGTTCGAATCCCGATGGGAGCATTTAAACCTCTTGAATTTAAATCTTCTGATTGTATTGTATATTTTGTCTTAATATTTCTTTTAAAATATCTTTTTATGCTTACATCTTCTTATAATTTCGTTTAATAAATATCCCATCCTTCTTTAGTTGTAAATCCAAAAAAAATACAAAGTATGGGTATTTAATTCTTATCTTTACAGATTCATTATTTTAATGGAAATATTAATATAGTATTAATCCAATATATTATAGGGAACTCGGGGAGGTGAATAAAGGTTGCAGCCATGGTAGGCTACCTAGCTTTCCCATGGCTGCTATACCACATATTATCTAGTATACCATGAAATTGAATCCTACTCGACTTTTGAATATAATTTTACAGATTTTAATCAAATGATTAAGGTAATTTTTATTCCGATGTGTCTTAAAAGTACAAATATTTATATATTATTACTAATATATATTATATAATATATTATATAACGATTCTAGCAGAGGAGGCAATATAAATGGTAGAAAAAGGGAGTCCGTCTATTAATAAAGTAATTGAAGATTTATTAGAAACAAGCATCTTCAAAGAAATTTCAAAGAGAAACAATAAGATTTTCGCTCAAAAACTTGCTGCATGGCTAGTTAGATATGTCCTAATAATTTCTTCTATGAATGAATCATTAAAAATTGATCTAGAAGAGGTTTTATTAAATTTACACGGGAATAATTTTAAAAAAATTATAGAAATCACAGAGAGAACATTTCATCAAATGAAGAAAAATTCAGACAGTTCTGATAGATATATATGGTGAATAAAGAAACATTTTTTTTGATAATTTTACTTAAAAAAAGCTGGTTGAGAAATTTTGTTGTATTATAAGATACTGTGAATCCAGTATGAGAAATTTCCTTAGAAGAATCCTCAAAACTTCTTTAGGTTACGGAAAAAACTAATAAACTTACACTAAGATGGATCGTAATAGCATATTGCGTCAGCAGAACTAGGTGCACACTCTTCATAGCTATCATAAGTTCCAATGCTATAAAACTCATAGTATCCAATTCCATGAGGGAAATTAAAATTCCAGCTCCAAGGGAATGTTGTATCAGGATTAGTAATACTATTCCATTCTATCCAATCTCCTGAATATTTCTCTTGACTACCTACATTATAAAAAGATGATGGGGAATTCTGATTATTATATTCAGTTTCAAACCATTCATCAGTCCTTGCACTATATGAAATACGGACTTCGTCTATTATACCATTAAGATATTGATTATAACCAAGAGCTTTGCGACCAATAATTAATGAAGAAATCGGTGAGATAATATTTCCATTTTTATTTGCACTCCCCTCTTCAAAGCCGTTTAAATAAACTTTAGCTTTAACACCATTATAATATCCACAAAGGTAATACCATTGATCTTCTTGTAAGGTGGTACTCCCCATTACAGATTTAGTACCAGCCTCTGTTTTAATTCTTAAATTTCCTCTTTTATTGGCAAGAATTCCTAAATACATATTGTTATTTGTTCCATCGCTCTTTACTATTATACCATGGTCATTTCCTTCAAGTACGATCGGTTTCACCCATGCACTAAGAGAAAGTTGATCTCCATTAATAACTAGGCTACTACTGTGAGGTACTTCAATCCAATCATCATCCCCAGCAAAATAGTCGGCGCCTCCTATCTTACCAATTGCATTAGTAGTGCCCCCACATTCATCTTGAAAATTTCTAGGAACACCGTTATTATTGTGAGAGGTCGAATCATAATGACCAATCGTTTCATCGTTAGGACTCTCATCAAGATGCCAAACGGAAATAAAATTAGAATCCCAAACACCAGGTGGATTTTCTAGGTTGTTTGAAGTTGGATTTCTATAGTAAATCCATATCTTTGTGTCAATGCTGCTTTTCAAACTGGGAATCTTCACCCAGGCAATAAGTTTTCCAGTTGAACCATTAAATAATTGAATTTCATGGCTTAACTTAGTACTGTTATCATCATAGAGTACAAATACAATATCATCTCCATCATCTTGGGCATAAGTAGCAAGGTCACCATCCGAATTAAAATAGATTAAAACTGGGAAGTTTGTAAGATCTGCAGTAACCTTTGAAGAATCAATCGTAATTAGCTTTCGATATTCCCAGGATATATGCCACCAGTTTTTCTCCCAAGAGACATTATCATCAGAATAACGATAAAAGAGATTAATTTCGTCAAGAACTGAAGGGCCATTAGCAGTAATTGTTAATGGTGATGATGTAATATTTGAAGGAATTATTTTATTAACTGATGTTACTCCATATTGTAATATTGGTTTTTCCTTACCTTCAATTGTATTTGATTCACAATTCAGTATCGCTTTGATTAAATAAATCTTATCTGGAGATAAACCTGAAATTGTTTCGTTATAGATGCCTGAGCCTGATTTTGATACCCAAGATGTATTAATCCAAGAACCTCCATATTGTTTGTATGAGAATCTTACTTTTCCGGATTTCTCTCTGAAATTATAGCCTAACCATAGGTTTGCTGAATTATTCGTAATATTGGTAGGACTATATGTTAATATAACAAATGCATAATCACTTATTTCTCCATCTTGCAAGATTCCGTCAAATAATAGTGAGTTTGACTTTTTATCAACGACTTGTATAGACACATATAAATATGTTATATCATCCGGTTCATACACAAGCCTTTCCCCGATATCCCATAAACCATTTTCTTTTGAATCTTGATTTAGAAGGTCTTCAGCGGTAAAGTTAGTTGTTTTACCGCCAATATCCACAGTGCAGGATGTATCTAGACCTAATGAAGGTCCATAGCCATGCTCAATAATAATTTTATTACCCTCTAACTGTCCAACTATTGAAACGGACGGAATAGATGAAGACTCCGTCGTATCACTTAGAATATACAAATTTAATACTGTAAATACAGAAACAGCAATTACTAACATAATAACAGATAATAATATTTCTGAAACAGCATCATTTTTTATGAAATCATTCTTAATTTTATACATATCTACTTTATAAATTTCATATATTCAATAATTTTAGTTCATTTGCCTATTATATTAGAAGATTAAATATTAATTTATTACCCATCCTGGACCTACCTGAAAGATAATTTCAATAATCCTAAGGTTAAGGTTTACTAATAAAGCATCATTAAAATCTATTGACACTTCTTTATTGTTCTCAATTATTATAAAGTCGTTACCACTACCGTATGTTAATCCTGATGATACTAATGTACTATTAAGGAAGTTATACCATGCTGATGGATAGTGTGTCATAATATCTATTGTATCAACATTATTTATTGTAGAAACATTTTTTCTTAAATATTCTAGTAGTATTGGGGCGCTTCCATGCCCGGTAGTATGTATATTTCCTGTATTATCAGTAAAATTGACCGCGTCAAAGGTTATATCAACTGATGATGCATAGTTTATAGAAAAATATGGGCCAATATACATAATATTTCCATTATCTTGATTAATGATAACTCCACCTGCTTCATATATAAAATCCATATCAGTATACTCATTATTTCTTGATGAATATCGGATACTTTCCAGATTATATGAATATGAGTTAGGAGTATGATCAGTAATATTTATTTTGTATTTATCATCTATTGGTTTTAGATAGCCATATGATTTACCTGATTCTAGAAATGGTAAGGGGATTTCTTTAGTACCTAAAGTGATATCTGTTGTAATTTTATTACCACTTTCATCAATCGTTGATAACATATCAACTGCAAATTTTAATTGTGAAAACTGATCAGCCACTTTATTCATATGCTCAGCTTCTCTTTCTTCTGTCCAATCAGGAATCTGGTTCATTTGCATATATGAGAGAAACGTAAAGAGAAGCCCTATTAGTAACACTGCAACAACTACACTTGCAACTCCCTGATTATTGCTCTTCAATTTATAGACTGTAAATTTAATACCTTTCCTCATTTTTTCACCTTCATTTTATGTAATTTTTTAGTTATGGTTTTAAATCATTATAAATTTCAAGAATTGTGGCATCATCAAGAGGTACATTCCAAATTGTAACCTCATCAAGAACACAATTATATTGTCCCATATATAAATGATTACCATTACTATTTATTAAACTGGAATAAGTAGTTTCAGTTTTTAATACACCATTAACGAATAATTTCATCTGATTCGAGCTTAAAGAACGATTATAGGTTAATACAACATGGTTAAATTCTGATGAAAGTGGGGCTGATATGATTTTACCATTTATATGTCCAAATATTGTTGTACTATTTGCTCTAAGTCCATATGCACTTGATTTATATACAACATTTCTAATTACTGGAGCTAGTTTGATTTCTATTGTTGAAATATATGCATTATAAGTAGATTCTCTATAAGGAACAGCATACTTGTCTCCCTTAAGATGAATAATTTGAAGGTCCCAAGCATTGGATCCACTTATATAATCATCATTTGCATCTGAAATATCGCCTGTTATACCAATTCGGAGAGTTTTTACATAACCATTACTCTGTCCTCGATATGCAATAGCATATACCCTTCCATCAATATGAATTATTTGCGGATTGTAACAATGGTAATCTCCAGTTGGAGTATTACTATCAAATCTGTAATAGTCAATTACGGATTTGGTAATTATACCATTATCTGCTATCTCAATTGTTGATAAGTATCCACCGTTAGTTAGATATGAAAATGCAATTGCATAGATATTATCATAAATATTAATGATATCAGGATACCAACCACACAATGTATTATATTCATAGAAATCGACAGGGGTGTTTTGAATGTCTCCATTACTAAATATTCGTACAGTCTTTAAAAATCCATCACTCCCATATCCTAGATAAGCAATAGCAAATACATCTCCGTTAACATGAATAATATCAGGGTAAACACAATATGAGGTATCAAACTCTAGTATATCTTTAACGGCATTATCAATATCTCCACTAGGTAAAATCCGAACTGTAGTTACAAATCCATCATTCCCAGATCCTCGATAAGCAATAGCGTAATAATCGGCACCAACATGAATTATATCAGGATCATATCCATCACTGGTGTCAAATTCTAATGAGTCTTTGACACCAACAATTTCACCAGAATTTTCTATTTGAACAGTCTTTACAAATCCATCACTATCAGATCCTTGATAA
>SMTZ1_10006964_pt1 | contig 11372 bp, 10 predicted proteins | sample DeeMarSWOR136_30_FD_25667 | JGI IMG/M metagenome (IMG submission 25667)
AACATACAGGAGACACTCCGGGAGATCAAGGCGGCAACATCCCACCTGAATCATCTCAAAATTGCCGTAATGGGATGTATTGTAAACGGTCCGGGTGAGATGGCAGATGCCGATTACGGTTATGTTGGATCGGGCAGGGGAAAAATAAGTTTATACCGAAATAAAGAAATGGTTAAGAAAAACATACCACAGCAAAACGCGGTGGAGGAATTGTTACATTTGATAAAAATTAATGGGGACTGGCATGATCGATCTTAAAGGAATCAGGAATATTGTTCTGGATCTGGGAGGAGTGATTCTCGAACTGGATGTAAACAGAAGCATAAAAGCATTGAGTGAACTGGGCTTGACCGGACTGGAAGACCTGGATATCATTTTTTCGAAATATCCCTTCTTTCTGGAATTTGAGACCGGAAGGATCAACGCCGGTCAATTTATGGATGCTTTGACCGCCCGGCTGGGAGATCATGCACCCAGGGAAAAAATACTCGAGGCCTGGAATGCCATGATCCTGGGCTTCCGGCCTGACACCATCAATCTGCTAACTCAGCTCAAGGCAAAATACAGGATGTTTCTGCTGAGCAATACCAATGCCATTCATGAGGTATATTACAACAACCTCCTTCACATGGAACATGGCATCCCGAACCTGACTGACATTTTTGAAAAAGTTTATTATTCCCATGACCTTAATATGCGGAAACCGGACCATGAGATTTTCCAGCATATCCTGGCTGACAGCAGGCTTACTGCCAGGGAAACCTTATATATCGATGATACGGAAGTACATGTAAAGGCTGCCGGGGACCTGGGGATCCATGGCTATCATCTCCGGTTACCACAAAGGATAACCGAGGTATTATGCTTGTAAAGGGGAAACCATACCAGACCATATGGATGGATCAGTCTGATCAGGACAGGATCCGGTATATCAACCAGGATATCCTGCCGTTCGAGTTCAGGATAGAGGAAATGCACTCATCGGCAGACGGCTATGATATGATCCGGACAATGAAGGTAAGGGGAGCCCCACTGATAGGCGTTACGGCTGCCTTTGGCATTTACATGGCATGCCTTGAAGCAAGACAACAACCCTCACCGTTGGCTTATCTCATGAAGCAGGCTGCCATGATCAGAGAAGCACGGCCCACGGCTGTAAACCTTGCCCGGGCAGTGGATCGCATGTTGGGAATAATGACAAATGATCCTGATCAACTGATCCATGATGCCAGGGCTGAGGCACTGAAGATCAGGGAGGAAGAACTCCATGCTTCTTACATGATAGGCCAGCATGGCCTGGAGATCATCAGGGGGATCAGTGAAAGTAAAAATAGGGAACCGGTTAATATATTGACCCATTGCAATGCTGGATGGCTGGCCTGTATTGATTATGGGACTGCCACATCACCCATCTACCGGGCATTCGATGAGCAGATTCCCGTTCATGTCTGGGTCGATGAAACCCGGCCGCGGAACCAGGGGGCCAGGCTGACGGCCTGGGAACTCGGGCAACATGGCGTACCCCATACGGTTATCGTGGATAATGCCGGAGGCCATATCATGCAGAAAGGCATGGTGGATGTTGTCATTACCGGCAGTGACCGGACAACCCGCCATGGAGATGTGGCCAATAAAATAGGCACCTATCTGAAAGCCCTGGCCGCCAGGGATAATGACATCCCTTTCTATGTGGCCCTTCCCGTATCTACCATTGATTTTGACATTGCATCCGGGATAAATGAAATTCCTATTGAAGAAAGGGATCCTGATGAGGTCAGGGTAATGGAAGGCATCTCGGATAGCAAGATTCAGAGCGTGAGGATCATGCCAGAAGACAGCCCGGTTTCCAACTATGGTTTCGATGTAACCCCTGCCGGTCTGATAAGTGGGCTAATTACCGAAAAAGGGATCTGCAAAGCCAGTGAAAGTGAGATCATGAAATTAAAAGATTGATCCGCATGAAGCTTTCAGTGATATCAGACATTCACTCAGACCTGGTCAGCTTGCAGGAGACCCTGCGGGAGATTGATAAACAAAAATGCGACAAGATTCTGTGCCTGGGGGATATTGTAGGTTACGGCCTGCATTTTGAAGGGAGCCTGGATGGAAGAAATGCGGATGCCTGTGTCAGGATGGTTAAAAACCATTGCGATTATATAGTCTGCGGGAACCATGACCTGCATGCCATTATGAAACTTCCTTCCTACCACGACGAGCTGGGTATGCCTGAGAACTGGTATGAACTTGACCTGGAGGAAAAACAACGGGTCTCAAAATCGCAACTATGGCTATACGAAGATGAGATAGAAGATCCTGTCAGTGAATCAAGCTGTGATTTTCTCAATAAACTACCTGAATATATTGTTATCGAAACGAGGGACTTTAATATCCTGGCCACTCATTTTATCGAACCTGACATTACAGGTACCTCAAAAGCATCACCTTCAGGCCGGAAAGATTTTTCCGGGCACCTGAAACTGCTGAGGAAGAAAAAATGCCTGGCAGGTTTTGCCGGTCATGCTCATTTGGAGGGTTTTGCCCGCATATCCAGGAAGGATTACCTGATGAATTATTACCGGAAATCTCACCTGCTAAAGACACGACAGATCATTGTGGGGCCACCCGTCACACGAAATCCCGGGAGCAGGGGGTTTATCATACTGGATACCCTTAGCCGTGAATTTGAAGCCATTTCATTGAAATAATGTCAGTATCTTCGTAAAAACCACATCCCCACAGTATGTCAAGGACTTTCAATAAACATTACCTCATTCCCTTTGCCCTGATCATTCTCGGGTTGATGGCTTTCGCCTGGCTTGCGTATCAATATACCCGTTCCGGGACGAGCTTATTGTTTTATGCACTGGGCGCTGATTTTGTGATCATTATTGTTTTAATGGTCCTGGTTGTGCGGAAGGTTTTCAAGGAACATACCAGCCAGCAGCAATCTCAGGAGCGCCTGACCGAGGCCAATGAAAAATACAGGGCTTTGATGGAAACATCCACCGATGGTACATTGATCATCATTGAAAAGACAATCGTACATGCCAATTTCGTCTTCCTGGCCATGAGCGGGTATACACTCACAGACCTTTCCCGGCTGACATTTGAAGACCTGATCGTTTTAAAATCAACTCCAGATATGAACCTTGATGCATTTTATGAAGAGATAGGCGATACAGGCAGAACGGTCAACATGGAGGCAAGCATATCCTGTAAAAGGGGGGAAATGAGGGAAGTCATACTCACTGCCTCGAGGGTGGATCTGATGGAAAAGCGCGGGATCATCATTGTCAGCAAGGATCTTTCCCGCAAGGAAAGAATAGAAAAAGAATCTATCAACCTGATGAATGAACTGCAATCAAGCATACTGATGATGAACCTGCCGGTGAAGTCTTTCGTCAGGGAGCATATTACCTGTGATATGGACATACCAGTTCATGAGGCGGCTTCAATGATGCGCCGGAAAGATCAAAATGCCATCATCGTTACCAAGGATACCATTCAGCAGCCTGTCGGGATCGTTACCGATTGCGATCTGAGAAACAGGGTGGTTGCCCGAGCGTTTGATGTTAGCAGGCCGGTCTTTGAGATCATGAGTTCCCCGCTGGTCAGGATCCCGGATGAAGCCTTGCTGTATGAGGCCGTGCTTCAGATCAAGGGAAACGACATTTCACACCTGGCCGTGGAAGACAGGGCCGGCAGGATTACTGGCATATTCAGCAATGAAGATCTGCTCGAGGTTCAGCGCAATTCCATATCATACCTGATCAAAGAAGTAAATGCCGCAGAAACCGTTGAATCACTCAAGAAGATTCATAATAAAATACCGGTCCTTGTGAAAATCCTGCTTGAAAGTGGATCCAGGGTGAGAAACGTAACCTACCTGATCAGTACAGTGACCGATGCCATCACGCATCGCCTTGTGGAATTTGCCATCGAGGAAATGGGAGAACCACCTGCTGAATTTGCCTTCCTTGCACTGGGGAGTGAGGGACGCAGGGAACAGACCCTGGTCACTGACCAGGACAATGCCATTGTTTTCGAAGATGTGCCCAATGAAAAATTTGCCCAGGTAAACCGGTATTTTCTTTACTTTGGCAAGAAGATAAACCTCTGGCTGGATAAGATCGGCTACCAGTATTGCAAGGGTGATGTCATGGCCGGTAATCCCCAGTGGTGTCAGCCCGTATCCAGGTGGAAAAATTATTTCTCTGAATGGATCAACCAGAAAAGCGAAGAGAGTCTGCTGGGAATAGCTGTATTCTTTGATTTCCGTATTGTTTACGGAACAGACAAATATGCCGATGAGCTAAGAAGACATATCAATAAGATGATCGACGGCAAAAGAACTTTTTTCCGGCTACTGGCCAATGAAGTTTCAAAATACAAGATCCCAACGGATATATTTAAGGATAATGGACCAGAAACCACGGCAGGCATCACTGAATCCTTCAATATAAAAAATGCCATTTCACCCCTGGTGGATTTCATCCGGGTGTATTCCATTCAAAATCATGTGAGTGAGTCCAACAGTCTTCTCCGATTGGAGAAAATGCTCAGGATGAAAGTCATACCGGAGGAAGAATACCATGAGATAGAAAATATTTACAGCCGGATGATGGAAATCCGCTTCCGGTCACATGTGAATGCCATACTGGATAATAAGTCCCCCGATAACATGGTTACCCGTGATGAACTGACGGTCATCGAACAAACCATGATCCGGAAAACCTTCTCAGAGATTATACGGTATCAGCATAAAATACTGGATGATTTCGGAGATTGACCTGTTCCCGGCTTGAAATATCCTGCAGAAAGCCGTAACTTTATCTGGCGCTCCTTCATCTGCACGCCATGAAGATCGATCTGTCGAAATACCTGACCGAGCGTTACCAGGATTCCATGTTGAAACAGGAATACGAGGGACCTGTTGTTACCATTGCACGAGATTTCGGGTGTCCTGCCAGAAAAATTGCCTCAAGATTAACCAACCAGTTAAACCAGCTCAAAGAATCAAGGTCAAAAAATATCCGCTGGCGCTGGATCAGCAAGGAGATCCTCGCAGAATCTGCCAGGGAGCTGGAAATGGACCCAGCTGATATCAAGTATGTCTTCCAATATGAGAAAAAAACAGTTTTTGATGATATCCTGTCATCTCAATCCAGGAAATATTATAAAAGCGACAGAAAAATCCGGAAAACGGTTGCCCAGGTCATCCGGAACATTGCTTCTGAAGGGAATGTGGTAATTGTTGGCCGGGGAGGAGTGGCCATTACCAAGGATATTGAAAGATCCCTGCATATTAAACTGGAAGCCCCAATGGAATGGCGCGCACTTCGGGCATCTGAAAAGTATTGTATATCCCTTGAACAGGCCAGAAAAAGGGCTGTCGAAATTGATAAGAAACGGGAGGAATTCAGGAATTATTTTCACGGAAAAGGATCTGATTATACACGATTCGATGTCAAATATAATTGCATGTCACTGAGCCTGGATGACATTGTTTGCAGTATTATAAACCTCCTGCAATCCAGGAAATTCGTCTGACCCCTGTTAACACTTGCTTTTCAACATCTTGTGAAAAATCCTTATTTTAGGATCGACTACAGATTGTTCATATGCAAATAAAACTTTCACAAGCCCTGCTGGCCGGAGTTACTTATATTCTATTACTTACCGGATGCAGCCAGCGGGGAAAGCAAGGGGTTGACTTAACAGAATCCATTGACCTCAGTGATTTCAAGGAGACAACTGATTCTGTGAATCGATCCATTCATTATACAATGTCCCTGCCAGTTGAAATGGCCAGGCTATTTGATCATGTCGGCGTAAATTTTTACCCGGATCTCCTGAATCCACCCGATGCGTTCGGGAAATATACCCGTCCCGCTAAAATAGCATTAAACCTAGGGGTATATGGTGTCGACCTGAGTTATGTCAAGATGTTCAACCAGCACCAGAGATCGGTTGCTTACCTGGCATCAATCAACAGACTGGCTACCGAGATGGGCATACCCAGAGAGATATACGGGGATGTCATGGACAACCTGGAGTTATTCATCGCAAATCCGGACAGCCTTTCCCGGGCTGCCATAAGACTTTATTCGGCTACAGATGACTATCTGAGAGAAGATAAACAGGAAGGCGCAGCTTCCCTCGTTGCCATGGGAGGATGGATAGAAACCATGTATATTGCCACCCAGATCTATGAAAGTGATCCAGGGAATATTGCCATGCAGGATAAGATTGCCGAACAAAAATATTCACTGAACAGCCTGATTGCCCTGATGAATAACTATCATGCCGATCTGGACCTGGCCGAATACCTGCTGATGCTGAAAAACCTTCGGCGCACTTATAACCAGTTTCAATTGTATTACAAAAAGGGGAATGTGATGGTAGATACTTCCAGTAAAACAATTTCAGCCGAAGGTTATTATCTGAATGTGACCCCCGGACAGATGCAGGAAATTTCAACGAAGATAAAAAACCTGCGGACCCTCATCATTCATTGACACGGATCTTAAAATAGCTGAATTCATTCCACTGGATCGCCGGGATAACAATCTCATTGTTCAATTTAATATAATGTTGCAGTGGAACCGGTGTTTTCATGCTGTTTTTCGTTTTCTCATAGACTATACTGCTTGTAAGTATTCCATCCTGATCGATACCGATGACCTTCAGGTTCATTTTACCATCCTCATTCAGCGCATGGATCCTGTCTTCATCCGGCCACTGGCGGTTTTTGGGGTTGTCATTGAAAAACAGGTAAACCTTTTTGTATTGATAGGGAGACAGCACACAGTAGGAGGAATAATTCCGTGAATGCGTTAAATTGTGCTGCTGGTTTTTCAGGATCAGCTTTTTCCATTTTAAAATGCCACCGGGACTAATACTGGCGGCAAGGATATTGAGGTAGGTATCATATGTCCAATTCCTTTGATTTTCCGCCAGCAAAAGGAAATCCCCGTTCTTTTGCAGAATGAGCTGATCAAGCTTGAAATAATACAATTGTTTTGGGTCCCTGGTGGACTGGAGCTGCATGGCCTCTCTTAAAAACCATTCTTCAAATTCATAGAATCGCGGTTTCGAAAGCTCTTTTGAACGGTTATTCAGGCTGAGGTAGAAAATGCCATCGGCTGCATTGATGTTTGAAGTTGGAGAGTAAAAACCGGCGCAGCTAACATCGTGGCCCAGACCCGGTTCTATCTGTATCCCATGAATGTAATTCCGCGGAAAGTAAACAGGGTACTGATGGGCATTTTCTCCATTCTCGGTGATGGCCAGCAGGACATATTTGCTGCTAAGTATGTAAAAGAACCCGGCCAGCTTTTCATCTCGCACAAGACAGAGCAGAAATGCATTACCGTTTTCACTCACTTTTACCACATCCTTGCCCGCAGGCCTGTCCTCAAACAGGATTTTTTCTGTATGTTCCCATATAATCTCCAGATCCTTCCCGAACATGATGAAATTCAGATCAGAGATATGTCTTGAATGAACATCCAGCTGGCTGTAAACAAGTAATTTCTGATCCTGCCGCGAACTTTTAAAATGAAATTCAGCGGAATACCCCCTGAGATTGTGGACATTCAGGATAAGTTTATCGTCCCGGTTCTGTTCCAGGGTGGATTTATCAACGGTCTCCACATAAAGCATCCTTCTTCTGATCCGGTATTCGACGGTGAAAAGGTAAATCTTATCATGAAAATGATATATCGCCAGAAGTTCCCTTTTGCGCCACCAGCCATGACGCAAATCAACTTCTATCTCACGGGTGAACTTAAGATCGCGATCATAGTGTTCAATCACATAATCATAATTATAAGATAAAGCATAATAACCTGTTTCATCATGTCCGAAAATGGTCGGTATCTCTGAACTGGCTGGAATATCCCGTGGCTCACCCTGAAACAGCTCCACCGGTGGGGTAAACAACTGCCCGGATACAGAAAACAGGATGCCCAGCAAAATACTATTACAGAGCAGGAACTTCAATGACTGGACTTTTAGGCAAATATAATACACCCGTTCCAACTGCTAAAGAAATTCCCGGAACCCTTGAAAATTAACCCATAAAATCGTAATATTGCAGCCCGAACGTTCACTCGTGCCCGAGCCACACCTCACACCCATGCCTTCATGGGCCCATAGCTCAGTCGGTTAGAGCATCTGACTCATAATCAGGGGGTCGCTGGTTCGAGCCCAGCTGGGCCCACAAAAGCAGCCAAAAAGCTGCTTTTTGTGTTTATTTCTGATCTGCAAACCGCCACCATGCAATGGTCCCAAAAAGTCCGGCGAGTATAGTGAAGGTATAGATGAAATAGCTGAAAAAACCAGGAGGTGGAACCAGTGCTCCGGCTACTCCGCTGTATAATGCAGGAAGCGCCCAGGGGAACCAGTAAGAAAATCCGGGAACGCCGACAAATAGTAATTGTGTCACGATGATGACCAGGATGACAAAGCTGATGGGAAGCATATATCCCCGTCCTGCGCTAGCCACAAAGGCCACTGGTGTAATAAGCAGGGCGTTGAAAATTGCACATACCATGTACATTTTCAGGAAAGGGAATAATTCCCCTTCAATCCAGCCCGGTATCCGGACTGCCAGGCCAGTGAGCATGGCGGCAACCAGGACGATGAGCGAAAGCAGGATGCTCCAGACAAACAGGATGATCAGTTTTGAAACGACAATGGAGGACCGGGTGACCGGCAGGGCAAGGAGATCCTTTACCACCCTGTCGGAAAATTCTCTGCCGAAACCCCAGCTTGTAATTATGCCAGCCCCAATGACCCCTAATGTTAGGATAAGCTGCATCAGCAGATTAAAAAAGGCAGTCCAGTCGGATCCTCCCAGGAAGGAAGTTTTCATGTTAATGGTTGCTGAACGGTTCGCTATTTCCGGATGCATGGAGAGGAACATTAACAATCCCATCATGACTCCGATGAATATAAAAAAGTAAATGGATATTGGAAATATATTTGTCCGCCTGACTTTCAGGGTTTCCATCCACAGAGCTGCCTGTATTTTCTTCATGATTGCCTGCTATTTGTTTGAATGATCCTGAAAAAATAATGCTCCAGATCCTCTTCTTCCACCGCTATCCTGGTTGGGGCGAGTCCCTGCAAGGCAAGCATGGCAGAAATTTTTTCAGGATGACTGATGGCCGAATCACCTGGCATCTCCAGCGATCCATCGGGTAAATGGCCGGGGGAATAACCCTGAGAGATAAGTAATTCATGGGCCCGTTTATTATCCAGTGTATTCACGTGCAGTGCCCTGTGCCTCGAATTTTTCAGCTGGTCAACATCTGATTCACGGATCATGTGTCCCTCGTGGATGATCCCGATGCGGGTGGCAAACCTGGAAATCTCACCCAGGATATGACTGGAGATAAAAATGGTTACCCCATGATTTCCGGCCAGGTCGATAAGTAATTCCCTGATCTGGACGATCCCTGACGGATCGAGTCCATTGGCAGGTTCATCCAGTATCAGCAAACCCGGATGATGCATCATGGCTTTGGCAATTCCCAATCGCTGGGCATTCCCCAGAGAGAGGTTTTTAAACTTGATATTACGGTATGGGCCAAGATGAAGTTTATCTATTATTTCCGTTAGCAGATTCGGATCTTTTAATAACCTGAGCCGGCGAAAAATCTCCAGGTTTTCCAGTACGGTAAGCTCCGGGTAGGAATAAGGTATTTCCACCAGATGCCCCACTTTATTCCAGAGATCCATGTTCCCGGGGTCCACTTTTTTACCAAACAGGTAGGCTTTTCCCCGGGTGGGCCGGATCATTCCCAGCAGCATCCGGATGGTGGTGGTCTTGCCTGCCCCGTTCAATCCAAGAAATCCATAGATCTCACCTTGTTTTATTTTTAGATCAACTGCCTCTGCAGCGTTTACCTTTCCGTAATGTTTAGTAAGATCTTCTGTTTGGATCACATCGGTCATCATCTGTCTGGTTTACTGGTGAACCGAACATTCGGTTTGTTCATCATTAAAAAATATCAAGCTTTAAGTGTCTCATAAAAATTATCCCACAGGGAGGAAAGCTTCTTATCAAGATCAGCAGTGTTGCTTTCCATAGTCAGGTTCATGGTCAGGCCATCGCTGGTAAACATGAATATCTGGGCAATCTGTTCATCCGTGAGTGGTGAACGGATCTCCCCAATATCTCTGGAGTTTTTGATAACTTCGATCCACGCACTCTTTTCCTTCTGGTGATATACTTCCATTTTTGACCTGAATTCCGGGAAAAGTTTAAAAGCATCAAAAAGCAGGGCAAAGAAATTCAGGTTGATAAAATCTTCACCTTCGCCTTCTTCATTTACAAGGAACTTGTATCTGAGTGTATTCATCTGTTCGGCATAGGTATGATAGAAACTGAACAAAGAATTACTTGGCAGCATATTAAAATCATATTCCAGGATCGAAGAGAAGAAATAGTCCATTATCTCAAAGAACAGTTTTTCCTTACTTTCAAAATAGTGATAGAAAGCTCCCTTTGACAAACCAGTTTCTTCGACAATCTCTTTCATGGTTACTTCCTTGAAATTCTTCTGAAGGAAGAGTTTCAAAGAAACCATAAGAATATGTGTTTTGGTGTCTGGCATAAACCGACCGTTTGGTTTGTAAATATATAATGAATTTATAAAAAAGTTGAACCAACTTTACATTTATTTCAAGTATAAACATCTGAATGAACAACTATGTCAAATAATGGAAAGCAACAGAAAGCAGCTAAAAATATCAGGTGTTGATAATCAACCATTTGGAAAATAATGGTTAATTCTGGGAAATAGCGATAAATTTGACTCATAATCAGTTGGCCGCTGGTTCGAGCCCAGCTGGGTCCACAAAAGCAGCCAATTGGTTGCTTTTATTTTTACCTGCCACTCTTGAAGCCGCCTCTGCATTTCTGGCCACTCCATAAAATGATCCACCGGATTATTTCTTAACGGGCGGATGATTTGTAAAAGCCCTGAAGGAATGCGGTTTTATGTTCACCTCGAATGTAAAGGCATCTTTTACAAACTTTCGATTCCTGAAGGCCGGGGCTTCACGAAAATTCCCGGGAATTATCTCCCCGGTAAACACATCTGTTATCTGTTCTGTCTCTTCATCAAAAACAATGTTTATGGTGGCCTCCTTGTCCAAAAACGATTCCACAACAAATGAACTATTGTCGTAAACGAAGAGGCTGATCTCGCCCTGTCCCTCAATGCTTACTCCGAGATTTCCTGCAATGTTTTGTCTGAGGCTGTTCAAAACCTTCGCCGGCATAATGTAAAAATCAATGAAATTATCGGGTACAGTCAGGACATAGAACCGGCCATCAGAATAATCAGCCCGGTGCAATA
>SMTZ1_10007532_pt1 | contig 11372 bp, 6 predicted proteins | sample DeeMarSWOR136_30_FD_25667 | JGI IMG/M metagenome (IMG submission 25667)
ATATTACTTAATTAACCTCAGCTGTCACAATGTGCACCTGAGGAATTCTACGCTCACGAATCGTGGTTGATAGCGCTATAAAAAACGATACCCAGCGGATGGTAAGTCCGTCGGTCCAATATCGTCAACATATTACCTGCTACTCAGGAACGTAATTTTGAGTGGGTTCCTTCGTTGGCACTCTCAATCTGCAACTACACCGTAATGAAGTCCCGCAATTTCTGGTGAAAGCACGGGCCTCTCAACTTTGCAGCCAAATTGGAGTTGGAATCCCTCGTCCTATAAATACTGATTCGGGAGTCTCAACTTTCCAACCACAGACAAGCTGTGGGGGAAATTGGAGCGCGCCTGGCGTGAGTTGAACACGCAACCTACGGATTCTCAGTAGATATCTGTCTCACATCGAGTTCGACACGAGATGGAAGCTCGCGAATAGCGAGATGAGATGGAAGTCCGTCGCTAGCGTATTGTCAATACAACGGATTTGGTTTTCCGAAAAGCAAGTTTCTAAATGGCTCCCTCTCCGCCTCGGGCGGATTCGGGACTCTCAACTTTCCAACCAAATCAAAGATTTGGGGAAACTTGGAGCGCGCCTGGAGGGAATTGAACCCCCAACCTACGGATTCGAAGTCCGTCGCTCTATCCATCTGGGCTTGGAACCCATGATTCGTCTCAGGTGGTCCTCATCCGGCTCACCATACCTCATGGTCGTCTTTATGTCCTTATGGCCCATCAGTTTAGCCAGAGATGGTAAATCGACGCCCTGGCTCTTTTTATCCGTGCCGAAGGCATGGCGGATGTCATGGATCCTGAGATCGCTTATATTGGCTCTCCGCTTGGCCAATTTGAAGGCGGTATCGAATGAACAGCGCTTCTTACCTCTTCTGCCCGGGAATACCCACTCAGATGTCGCACGTGTTTTGCGGCGTTTCAGAACCTTATGGACTGTCTCATTCATGTACACGATTCGGCCTTCGCGGTTCTTGCTATCCCTGAGTTTGATTTCCCAGTTATCCAAGTCGATGTCAGTCCATTTCAGGCCCAATATGCCGTGACTGCGTAATCCGTACCGAATGCCTGTGAAGCGTGCGACAATGAGGAAGTCACGCAGTTCAGGCGAAGACGTACTGAGTAAGCGCTGCCATTCTTCAGGCGTAATATATCTCTCACGTTTTTCTTCGTTTAGCATCGAGAAGTTCTGCAGAGGATTCGTGCGCAGAAGTTGCCATTCGTATACCGCAAGATTGATGATGCGTTTCAGTAATGCGATTTCGCGGTTGACTGTTGCCTTGGACACCTTTTCTTTTTTCGATAGGCCGTTGATTCTCAGTTTGCCTTCTAATCGTTTTCTGCGGTATTCGCGTACGTCATCACGGAATGTCTCTTCGAGAATCGCTCTGCCACTGAAAGCTTTCATCAGGAACTTGATACTAGTCTTATCACGTTCTCGGGATGTCGGACGTTTCTCTGGCCACTCTTCTTGTTTGTATCGTTCCCACAGATTGTCAAAGATCACTTTCCGCCTCGGACGGTGAATGCCGAGCTCTATTTCATTTACAATCCGTCTTACTTCTTTTTTTGCTTCGGCCTCATCCGTCGTTTCGAGGCTGTAATGCTCTCTCTCACCATTGAAGGAATATCTGACCCAAAACATTCCGCTCTTGCCCCTGGGCCTGAGCTCGATTTTGGGTACTTTCATTTATTCCTCCATGAAATCAGTATAATAATCTTGACTAACATGTCAACATGAGCCATCAATATGCTCAGTATTCTCTGAACACGATGATAGCCTAAGCTGTTTTATTCGGGCCATCAATTCATCTTTGTTAATGCGCACCAGGCGTCCTAATTTCACACATGGTAGATACCCCTTAGCACACCAACTATAAATTGTCTTGTTGCTGATCTTCATAAGATTAGCAACCTCGTCGACGGTGAGATATTGACTATTATCCAGATTGAATTCCAACGACATAATCGCGATCGGATTGTCACTTCTATTTCGAAAGATATTCGGATAGCGCAATTCTGATGATTTCGTTCATCGATTTGCCAGTGCGATTTGATCTCTTCTTCAGTCTCTCTTTCAACCATGCGGGTAGATTAATCACCAATCTCTCTTCTTTCTTCTGGAGGCTCAATTGAGAAGCTTCTTTAATTACTTCGCGATCATCAGTAGTTTTCCTCTTCTTGCTAAGTTCACCTCCCACAAGTTCTCCTACTGTCTTTCCATCCTCATCAACGAACCAAAGCCGACCCTCTACGTCTCTCCTTAGATGTTTTTGTGCCATTTCATTTAATGCCTTACTCAATGAATCGCTCATAGCGTTAGCTATTTCTTTAGCGAATTCCTTAGGACCAATGTTCTCTATTAATTTCCTTAAATCATTAAGTTCGTCCATCTCGCTCATAATACCCCCAATCGATATCGCTTTATAATATCATGATATCACTATATTATATCGAAAAACACTATTTTGTCAAGGGGTAACTTAGCTCGCGGTTGATTACGAACGAAATACAAAAGATTCGTGATTTCAGAAGAACTACCTAGTTATACGCAATACGCGCGAACTGCGTATATAGTTGATTATCTCATCTTGCGCAAACTGTGATACCGTGAATTTTGCTTTGACTGCGTTAATGAGTTCTCTTGTAGCACTATCAGTTCTTCGTCCTGTAAGTATCTCAGATATGATCCTCTCCAGAAGCGTGCTTCGGCGAATCTGCGTTATTGAGAAACCATGCCATATGTCATACAGCACTTCAGCTGCAATCTTCGCTGCAACTTTGATGTTCGTATGGTAGCCGTTCAGGTATTCACATGTATACGTAAACGGAGGTATTGTCTGCCAATCGGACTTTTCCGCTGCTATGACCAGAGTATTGCTGTCGATCGGCGTGAATTTCAAGTTGAACGTTATAAGTTTAACAACAAATTCCCCGTACTGTCGCCGTGATATTATGCCATTATTCAATAAATATAGCAGCAGAACATGTGTCCATACACCACCTCTAGCATAGTAATACTCACAGAGCTTCCTGAACACTAGATCCTCAGAATACACTAAGTAGTCAGGATCTTTAAATGAAACCATCGCCGCATCATGATATATCTTGCCTAAAATGATTTCCCTTGCCAGCCGCAATTGTCGAGGCATCCCTATCATTGTTGTACATGGTATTACTTCACAGTTATGTTCGATATGATATACCATCTTCTCCAAGTACGTAACTGCATTACGTACGTCATCCTTAGAAATTGTTTGTTTGACATAAACATTACCTTTTTTACCAAGTACCATTGCGATTTTTGATCCGAATGTTTTCTTTTCCTCGAGCATCAAGTACAGAAAATCCTTGGTGCTTTGTGCAATACCAAATCTACCAAAGTTACTCGTCATCAAATCAAAAATACCTAACTCAGTTAGTACGGTTAAGGACGTGATATCTATTATTAATCTTGGCTTCCGTGCAAGCGCCCCTAGGGTTTGCTGTATTTCTCTCTTAGAACCTACAGCACTATGAATCGGAACCTGCCTTTCGTTAACTAGATTCATGAATATTTCGAGAGGATTACTATGAAGCAGTTGAGACAAGGTTCCGAGAGTCAGTGCACCCTGACCATATAGAACGAGAATTTGGGAATACCTGGCACGACTTTCATCAATTGTTTTGAGTATCCCGTCGAATTCCTGCGGCATCTGTGCTCTTTCTTTAGCTTGTTCATCTATCTTAATTTTCCAGAAGCCTCTTCTGTCTGGAAAATCTCTTTCGAACTCGTCCGTACATTTATGCAGAAGGTGAATGTACTTGTGTTGTATTTCAACAATCTTAGCATATTCTTTCTGGTAGCGCGACGTTTTCAACAGCACTTTTTCGTTTACTTTCCTACCGAGCATCCTCTTCGCAAGTACGTGTGCCAGGTTGATCTCTCCTTCTTTTAAATCCGTTTGATCACGGTCCTCAAGTACGATCCATTCTTTAGCTCCGTCGTCATGTTGCAAACATACAGCACTATCAACCATCACTGTACTTACCATATGTTTTCTGGCTCCATCTGGCTTATACAATAGGAGAAGTCCAATATATCTTAAGTGTACATCCGCAATATGATAATGCTTTCGCATCGCCTCGTACATCAAGTCGATAGCAGAACCTATTTTGTTGCCAAAAAGAAGCACGGTCGATACGTTTATGTAATCTTCATAAGTAAGTATAGTCGCTTTCATAAGTTTCATGATTCTGCCTCTTAACTTAGCGAATTGTCGTATTTTCTTCATCTTGTAGTATATGAAGGCAAGTCTAAGATACATTCTGAAGTGCTTACTATATTTCTGCAGGAATTTTCTACATATGCTTTCAGCTTTCTTCAGATAGCCAATTTCTTCCAGTATAGCAACTTCAATCTCTGTAAGAACTAACTGTGGGCCGTATTTTGCCCTCAACTTCTCACATATCTGTAAACTCAGATCAAGTCGTCCAATTTCATAATAACAGGTCACCAAACGCGTGGTTGGTATAGAATTGACTTTGGTATTTGCACAATCTTCATATAGCTCTTTGGCTTCTCCGTAGTTACCTAATCTATATAATTCCTCTGCTAACAACAACTTCAAGTGATTGCTATAAGAAGGAAACCCTCTGTCCTTAGCTCTTATCAATATGTCTTGCGCCTCCTTCTTCCTACCTAGAGCAGCATGTAGAATTGCCGAGATAATCGCCTTGGGAATCCGGGATAATCGGTATTTCCGAAGCAGCACCTCCACGCCCTTCAGTTTCTTTTGTTTGATATATATATCAGCCAGTAGCAGAAGCGCTCGGTCTCGCATCGTTTGTTGCAGCTTATGCTGCAGCAATTTTTTTATTTGATACTCAGCCTTCGAAATTTCTTTCAGTTCATACAATGCAGCGGCGTAGTCAAGTCTTATTTCAGGATATTTCAGTATCTTTATGCTTTTTGCACAGAGTTGAACTGCGTCTTTGTATCGCTTTGTTCTCAAATAAATTAAACAGAGATTTCTTGTAATCATCAAATCGTTTGGACATTCCGAACCGGCGACTCGAAGATCCTCTTCTGCAGCGTTGTACTTACCCAAGAGGGCTTTGGCAATTGCTCTGTTTGCGAGACAATATATTTTGATTTTTCTCACTTCACTAGGTGCATATACCCTCCATGCTTCATTAAGCATTTTCAGTGCAAATCTGAGTTGCTTAACGTGTTTTCCATCCAGAGGGTCGTTTACATCATTACGTATTTTATCAAGGACACTTTCAATAATTGTAGACCCAAGGTATTCTTTTACAGCCAACTTTGGTTTGCGTTTTAGTGCTTTTGTTAACCAGAATATTGCCGTTCCATATTCACCTTTTTCAGCAGCAATTCGACCTACACAAAAAGCAATTTCGTGATTGTTCCTAATTTTTTTAGGAATACTTACAAGGATTTTATCGAATTTCTTTTTGTGTGCAGCGATTTGTAGTTTTATACATATAGCAGTTTTGTTCACTGGATTATTCTTTAATACTAACCTTAGAATATTCCGGCATTCTTTGGTTTTGCCGAGTATATAATAACCCAAAGCTGCGTTGACGCGCGCTTTTTCTGATTGTTTGTTGTATTTCAGGGCCCTCACTAACAAACGAGCGCCTTCAGATTCGTTTGAAGAAAGCAGTTTAGCAGCACCCATGTTCGTAAGAATCCTGAATTTGGCACGATCAGAACATCTATTCCAAATACGTCTACGAAGCGCTTGAAGATATCGAGAAGCCTCAAAGGGCTTGTTTTTACTTACAAGCCGTTTCGAGTAGTCGATTTCCTTTTGATATTCTTTCTCAACGACATCCGCCACTAGAAACGTTTCATCGTGAGAAACCCTTTGAAGAAGCGGTGCTAACCTTGCAGGCAAATTGTCTTGTTGTATCGTGAGTTTCCGAAAACCTTTCTTTAATTCATCGAATATTTGTCGTTGACTCGCTATATTTGTACTTACTACCCCATAATACTTGTACTGCAAACTAGGATAAGATTGAATTTCAAGAATAAGGTCATCCCAACCTAGGACTACAACGGCGAAGAGACCAGCTTTCTTGTGCCCGTCGGTTATGGCACGTGCATGTTGCTCGATCTTTACATCGTTACGTGCGGTTGTCACAATATAATATTCTTCAAGTTTCGGCTTAAAATGTTTCACCTTCTCTACCAATGAGTTCACTTCATCTATGGTCAACTCCTGGCCTATCGATTTCCATCTACATTGAATCCCAATCGAGCGTTTTTTGCAATCGAGGCCATAAACATCAACACCATGTTGCTTTTGCCCACGCCGACCTACCTTCTTAACGGTACTGCTGTCTAGTTTTTCCTTCCATAGATCGCACATCATATTTTCGAAATCGTGCTCGTTGTTTGGAGGATAGAAATGTTGTATCATTGTGCACCTTCTGTACCTGCAAGGAATATTGTCTCATAATGAAATACAATGAATTCCTTTGACAGTTCATCTCTTCTGTACGCCATATCTTTGTTATGATATTCGTTGTCCGCTTTTGTGTGTATGATTTTGTTTGATGCAGGGTCAATAGCAATAGAGCCGTAGTCGAATTCTGCGTGATGATTAGGGCAAAGTATTATGATGTTACCTTTAACGTCTGGACCATCATAATCGCTACCTAGTGGTTTCAGATGATGGCCTTCTGCATAGTATTTACCATTTGGTAATTCTATCCGTTTGCCGCAAATTTGACATCTCCAGCGATATTTTCTTTTTAGCTCTCTAGTAATTTTAGTATCTCGAACGATTCTTGAAACAGAAACATCTTGTCTATTGGGTGGTGGGTAGTCAGGGTAGGAAGGTTCATTATCTGTCGGAACATGCTCAACCTCATATTCAAGAACTGGGCTATAATGTATGTTATTTGACCAATCATCAAACAACTGATACAGATCAATAACGCAAGGGGCAAGATACCTTTGCGCTACTCTAATTTCGTTGTTGGAGCCGTAAACAGTAAAGAATTGATGATTATCACGTTTGTATAGATTTTTAAGTTCCTTCACATATTTCATGAAAAAATCAGTTACACGACCGGGCTTTTCAATTCTTGTATATTTTTGCAGATCGATTCTCTGATATGGTTTCATTCTTGCCCATCTCGATGGTTTTGGCGGCTCTTCATTAATGACTCTTAGCGATGATTCGACTACCGACAAACCGGTCCAGTTGTATCCAATCTTTGATTTCAATAGATGAATTACTAGATCATCCCGCTTTACCTGCTCCATTATTTTCCAGGATTTGTACCCGCCTTTGCTTCGAACGGGACTCCATAAGCAAGCTCCGAATTCCCAGCCAGGACCCCCGTGAATTGGATTTGTAATTTCAATATATACGCTCTGATTCTTCTTTAATTTCGGCAACATAATTCTACCTCCGTAGGCAATTATATCCTCCGTATATTGCGTGTCAACAAAAAGCGGTTCGTTCATGTAATTTATTTATCGATAAGTGTAACTGACGGACTTACCAACCACAGGCCTCCATCACCACACATGCCAAAGATAGATTTCGCAACACATCGCTATTTATGCGGTTTTGACAGGTGCTCGCTTTGTCATTTTTGTACCATTTGCTGCCAACTATAGAAGCGGTCTTTAAAGTCCTCGGGAATACGGTGGTCGGTTTCTGATATAATTTTTTATAGAATTACTTTTTAGAAGGAATTTTTTTATAAGTTTCATATTACCAAGTGTCGTTAGGCAAGCATCCTGCATAGATATTTCTGTTGATTCAGATATTACTATATACCATTCAACTCCGCCAAAAACGGCATAGTACATATGGTGACGATTTAACCGAGACTTTGTAAAAGGTGTTATAACATCTGCATGAATGTTGTTCTCTCTATCAACTAGTAATTGTCCCCATATAGGAAAAGTCTTTCCATCACCTGGATCTAGGTTATTAATCATTTGTCTAATTTTCTCGGCATATGGGCCGAGTTTCACTGATTCCCAATGTGGTTTCTTAGAACAATGAGCACGCCAAAGATTCGCTAAAATCATCAATTTAGTTACTGCATAATTCAATCCGGAAAGGGGAAGAATTGGATTTGAGTAGGATGAAGGAAGAATCTTCTTCCATTGTTTCGCAAACGGGGTTTCAATATATTTCGCAATGTGTCCCTCACAACCTGCGCATAATAGAAAGTCCCGCAACCCTTTTTGAACAAATCGTTTATACCCCTTGGCAAAAAGTTCAACAGCACGATGTTTTGAATCATAAAGATTTTTAAACAGAAATTCAGGTATTATGTGGCTATCACATAATTTCTCTTCTTCCTTGCACAATCTACATGTCATAGGACATCCAATCAAAATCTGCTGTTAAATAATCCAATCAGATCGCATGTTGGTTACCTTTGTGGCACTCACTCCACTAATCGTACTCTTAATGTTTCAGATTGTCAAGCACAAGGGGAGTGATTCAAGGGGCACTCCAATCTTTTTTTTTGTGTGCTATATTTGTGCTAAGAAAGAGACCTATGGACTTATAATCCGCTGTACACTATGACAATTTGCAGACTTGACAACGTGATTTACTGAACTATATTTAACTGTAGATGTCTTGTATATTTGCCAAACGCACGAGGAGGAAATTATGCTGTACAAGAAGAAGTATCTGTTTGCAGCAGCTATTATTCTATTGCATCTACCGTTGTTAATTTCAGCCCAATGGCTCGAGACAACAATCTATGTCCCTGATTCCTTTTGTGGGGTACACCGGCCAAAAGTCTTTACCTATAGTAGTACCAGCAATACATTATATGTTGGTGGCACGGCGAACAACATAATAGCAATTGATGGAACAACCAATGAAAAGATTGCGAGAATTCCTGTTGGAACTGATAATTGGAATCTCTGCTGGAATTCAATAGATAACAAGGTCTATTGCGCGAATTTTTGGGAGAATACAGTTACGGTCATTGAGGCTACAACTAATACGGTCATTGCTACGATACCGGTCGGAGTAAGGCCAAAGGCTTTGGTTTATAACGTGATTAACAACCAAATTTACTGCGCCAATAGTGCAGGTGCTGATGTCACCGTTATTGATGGTGTGACAAATACTGTGGTTACCACAATTGCAACAGGTAATTGGCCTGATGCCTTAGTCTTCAATCCGACCAACAACAAAGTCTATACCTACAATTCCGGGGACCTTGACGTCACAGTGATCGATTGTGTGTCAAACACGGTTATTACCACGATTCCTCAACTGGTTGCTACCTGTTTTGCCTATAATCCAACCAATAACAAAATTTATTGCGCTGGCAGCGCAATTTCGGTAGTTGATGGTGCAGGGGACACTGTAACTACTACTATTCCTGCTGGCAATTTTCCTTGGGCCCTAGCTTACAATCCGGCCAATAACAAGATCTACTGTGCCAATAGCATATATGATACCACTGTTACAGTAGTCGACTGTGCTGCCGATACTGTCATTTCTACGATTACTGTCGGACTGTGCCCTTATGCTTTGACATATAATCCTGTCAACAACAAAGTCTACTGTGCCGTTGCTGGCCACTATTCGGCGCCTGATAGTTTAGTTGTAGTGATTGATGGGGCAGCTGACACAATCATCGCCAGTATATGCGTTGAACTTGCACCCTTGGCTTTGATTTACAATCCGGCCGACAATAAAATATGTTGCGCCAATTACGCTAGTGATGCGGTAACGGTGATCGATGGGGAAACTGATTCGGTGATCAAGACAATCGATTTAGCCGATTGGCCTGCTGATTTAGTCTATAATTCGATTAACAACAAAGTCTATTGTACAAGCATTGGAAATTACTGCATGGATATCTTTTACGCTGACAGTACTATCTCAATAATCGACTGCGTAAATAACACAATCATAACTACCATTACAGTGGGAATGTGCCCTCGCACCCCCATCTACAATGCTACCAATAATAAGGTTTATTGCGCAAACGTCCGAAGCAACAGCATTTCTGTCATTGATGGCGCAGCTAATTCAATCATCACCACGATTCCAGTTGGCGACGAACCCCGTGCCTTGGTTTACAATGCGCTCGACAACCAGGTTTACTGCGCCAATATGAGTAGTGACAATGTAACCGTTATTGATGGTGCAACAAATGCTGTAATTACAACTATAACTGTTGGGGATGCACCTCACGATCTGGTTTGTAATTCAAGAAACAACACAATCTACTGCGCTAATTACGGTTACTCTAGCTCTACCGTCTCGGTGATTGATGGAGAGACCTATATGGTCGTCGCCACGATTGGCGTAGGAAATCAACCTTGGGCTTTGACGTATAATCCGATTTCCGATAAAGTCTATTGCGCTAACCGTTACAGTGGTGACGTGACAGTGATCGATTGTGCAAATAATTCAGTCATAACCACAATTCAAGTCGGAGATTTCCCCTATACTCTGATACATAATCCAATCAATAACAAGATATACTGCGCAAATTACGGAAACTATAACCCTGACAGTACTGTTACAATAATTGACGGTGAAACCGATAGCATCATTACTACGGTTATAACCGGGTATTTTCCGAATACGCTGCTACACAATTCCGTAAACAATAAGATCTATTGCACAAACCGTGGTAGCAACAACGTGACGATTATTGATGGTGCGAGCAATAGTGTAACCAACAACATAATGGTCGGTGATGGCCCTTACGATATCGCTTGGGATCCAATCCTGAACCGGACCTATGTCTCCAACTATATCAGTTCAGGCATTTCAGTGATTCGAGACTCAGTTACTGGAATAGAAGAGGTAGTGCAAAACCCTTCGCCCATCATTTTGGACTTCTATCCCAATCCCACAAAAACAATGCTCACCATTCATACTTCCGTAGCGATGCACAGTGTCAAAATATACGATGTGCTTGGCAATTTGGTAAAAACCGTAACTATGACACGACCTGAAAATATAACCACGATCTCAGTGAAAAACCTAAGTGCCGGCATATATTTTGTGAAAGCAGTTACCGAAGGAACTGAGTTAATTAGAAAAGTGATAGTTACAAGATAGAGTGTTACTAGAAAAGCAAAGCAAAAGGGGAGTAACTCAAATTACTCCCCTTTTCATTTGGTCCACTTTTGGTCCAATTTGGGCATAGAATTGACGGAATTAGGTAGAATTCCGTTCAATAGCGAGAAAGAGCAAAATCACCGCAGAGCATTGATACACCGTAATCTCAGCGAATTCAAAGTGTAGTATATTCGGATTCGAAGTCCGTCGCTCTATCCTGTTGAGCTACAGGCGCTTTGCCGATATCCGATGACAGATATCAGTTCAATTATAACGAATTACTTT
>SMTZ1_10007582_pt1 | contig 11372 bp, 12 predicted proteins | sample DeeMarSWOR136_30_FD_25667 | JGI IMG/M metagenome (IMG submission 25667)
TCCCTCTTTTTTTGGGGAGTAGTATATTGGAAAGAAATGGGCTGAAAAGGCTCCGGCATGGGAAATTGAACGAAAGCGATAGCAGAAGCTTGGAGGTTTTCTCAATTTTTCCTCCTCTAACTTACCCGTTTTGGAGTCTCAGCAAACTCTTTCCCAAAGAAGAAATTACTTTATTTTTTCACCGCATTTTCTGCAATAGGCTGCTATTGCTGGAAGTTGTTCGCCGCAGTAAATGCAATAAACTACGGATTCTGTTTTTTCGATTTGCCTATCTCCCTGTTCATGTTGTTTAGGTATTAGAACCAAAGTCTCTTTGTCAACTTTTTCACTCTTTATTTTTCTAATTATAAACAGTGAGATAACAACCAAAGCTATTGCTACTGCTGCAACGAGCAGATTTATCGGATTTCTTAGTGTGTCGATTATGGTTGGTGTGGATTCTATTTCGATAGAATGGGATATTTTTGGTGACATTTCCAGTTGCGGTACTGGATGACTGACAATTTCTGAAGTGTAATTTTGAAGTTGAATGTACACGCTAATTTTTGCATCGAGATAGAAATCATAATTAATGGTTAGCTCATCTTTGCTACTGGCATTAAGAAAAACTTGAGTTTCAAAACTCTGTTTGTCTAAAAAGTTCTCCCAAGAAATATTGGTTCGGTTTAAGGTTGCGGGGCCGTTGATTGAAAGCTTCGCTGACGGGGATAAATCGAGAACTAATGTGACGCCATCGAAGACTGTTATCGGCTTTGAATCTTCTAAAGGAATTTCAGTCTCTGTGACATATGTTTCGTTGATTGAAGGTATATCTAGAAAAACCATTATTGTAGCCGGATTGAATCCAAGCAACCAGGTTACACTTTCTCCTGGTTCAACTTTTTCTGGAGTGACAAATGATACAGAAGAACGTAAAAACATGTCAAATTTTAGATCATCACCCAAAGTAACTTCTTTTTTCATTAATGCTGATAGATTGTGGGTTGTTTCTGCAGCAGAGACAAGACATGACAAAAATGCAAAAGCTAAGATTAATAGAGAAATCAAAAGTAGACAACGGAATTTTTTGACCAAATTCAAATCGCACCTATTCTGTAATATCTTTAACCGTAGATATTTTTGAGATAAAGTAGCGTGTATAAATGAGTTGTTATCAAAAGTTGATTAACAAAAGCTAGACCCAATTAGGCTATTGTTACGTATTTTACATATTCACTTCATTTATTGACTTTATTCTCTGCGGGAGCCTCAGCACCCCCTTCTTCCATTAATCCTACATTTTCCTCTCGACACAACATTATTCTCATGCTCTACCCCAGATCTGCAACATATGGCGCAGAATCCAGAACAGAATGTAAAGCTTGAAGGTTAACACTGGCGACACAAAACTTGATGTTGCCTTCCGTGGCACAATTAAGGTTGTGACCGACTACAAAGTGGAGCAGACAGCGCCTATCGAATAAGTATAAATTATGTGAAGCAATCTAATTTTCGTAAGAACAGATGGAAGGAATAGCTAGATGAAGAAATTCGTTACTATGGGCAGAGGAGGCAGCGGCAAAACAACTTTTGTTGCTCTCATGACCAAATACTTTATTGAAAAAGGTGAAACCCCACTCCTTCTTGTAGATGTTGACCCGGATCAGAACTTGTCAGAGATGGTTGGCGCAGACCTCAGAAAAGAAGGAAGGAAGACAGTGTCCGAGTTGCTAATTGATACTTTCTTGGATAGAGGAGGCACAATCGTTGGGGTTCCCCCATCACAGAGACTTGAAAGCAAAATCTGGGAATCTGGACTCTACGAAGGAAAACACTTCGACATGATGGCTATCGGAACAAAATTCATAGAAGGCTGTTACTGTCTTCCAGACGCAGCTTTGAAGAAGGCTCTGGAGGGATTAACGAAGTCATACACTTATGTTCTGATCGATTCTCCAGGTGGACTAGAACATTTAAACAGGAGAATAGCCTCTCAGGTCGACGACATATTCGACATTATTGACCCTTCCCAGAAATCCTTCAATCACGTAGAAAGAGCCTACAAAGTCGCTAGGGAAGTAAAAATAGACTTCAACAACTTCTATGTGGTTGGAGGCAACAGGGTTCCAGACGAATGGGAGGAAGAAGTTGAAAAAAGAACGAATCTACCATACTTGGGGAAAATCAGCTACGACAAAGAAGTCGAAAATTATGTTCTTTATGGAAAGCCCCTAATTGACCTCCCTGAATCATCCGTAGCCTACAACTCAGTGAAGAAAATCCTCCAGAAAGCAGGATATTAGGCTCCTAATAACAGCGTATTGTTAAAAACAAGCTTTTTCTGTGATTCATGCGTGAAAAGATTCTAGGTGTAAGTGTAGAATCCTTTTCCCACTTTTTTGCCAGTCCATCCTTTTTTCACATAATCTTTGATCAGAGAACATGGCTTGTACAATTCATTTTTGTATTGGTTGTACGCTGCTTCCAGCTTATCCAGACATCGAGTTAACCCTTTATTGTCAGCGTATTCGCAGGGACCTGAAGGCCATCCTGTCCCCAGCTTCATCCCCAAGTCTATGCTCTCCGGCTCAGCAACATCCTCCAATATCATCCACGCCGCCTCGTTTACAGCAACAGCCCAAGATCGGTCAATATCGTATTTTCCCGCCAATTCAGCCGATATGCGTGGTCTACCCTTCGTCCAGTCATAGAATCCCCTTCCTGTCTTCTGACCCAGCTTCTTCTCCTGCACCAGAGGCTCAGTAACTTTTAGGCATGGCCGGAATCTTTCGCCATGAGCTTCATGCAATATCTTGCTAACATTATATTCGATGTCTACTCCGACATAATCAACGAGTTCGAACCAGCCCATGGGAAAACCTCCACTGTATTTCACGGATGCGTCTATCTCCTCCTTGGAGGCTTCTCCGCGAATATAGGTCCAGAATGCTTCGTTAAAGACTGCCACAAGAATTCTGCTAACAATAAATCCTCGAGCATCCTTCTTACATAATATCGGCGTCTTTCCAAGATTTCTGCTAACATCCATTATGGTGTTTATGGTCTCGCTACTGGTGTCGTTGCCTTTAATCACTTCTATGAGTCTAGTCAGCTGTGGAGGAATGAACCAGTGCATTCCAACAGTCTTTTCAGGTCTTTTCGTTGCCTTCCCCATCTCAGTTACGCTCAATGTGGAGGTGTTAGTTGCTATTATGGTATGAGGCGGCGCTATTTCATCAATTTTCGAGAAAACCCTCTTCTTCACTTCCATGTTTTCCGAGACAGACTCCACAGCCAAATCAATATCAGCTGCTGCCTCCCCATACGATGTGGTTGTTCTGATTCTTGATAAAGCCGCTTCGGCCTCGTCTTTGCTGATTCTGTCTTTTTCCACAAGCTTGCCTAAGCTCCATTCAATCTCCTGAAGTGCCTGCTTCAAACTGTCCTTGCTTCTGCTCAGAAGATTCACTTTGTAATCTTTCATAGCGAAAGCTTGGGCTATTCCATGCCCCATCAATCCAGTTCCAATAACAACAATACGATTGATCTCGTCAGCTGTCGTCTCCTTCACCCTTTCTAGATTGGAATAAACTCATAGCTGAATCTTCCGTCAGAGGTGACTCTCGCTACAAGCCTAACCTTCATGCCGATTTTCACATCTTCTCTTTCGATGCCAGTCAGCCAAGCTAACGCTCTGACGCCCTCCTTGAGCCGAGCGATGGCAACAATGTAGTTGGATTCCTTCGAGAAGCTGGCCGGTTTCACAACTACTTGCGTGAAGGTTTCAATCTCGCCCTCCCCACCTAACTCTGTCCAAGTTAATTGGGATGAGCCACAATCTCCACAATCAGCAACTGGAGGAAAATGCAACTTTCCGCACTTGTGGCATTTTGTTGCGTATATCTTTCCTTCTTTGAGTCCTTGCCAGAACTTGGATGTTTTGCTTATCGGCAGATTGTATGTTATGTGCAACGTTCTGGCACTTTTTAATGTCAAAGGCTTATCCACGTTTTTTCATCTCCTTAATATCGTCACATAACAGTAATGGCCTGTTCCTCCCGTGTTGTGTGCCAAGGCTGTATAGTTTTTCATGGGAGCTTGTCTCCTGCTCGGTTTTATTTCCTCTCTTAACTGCTTTGTTAATTCTACAAGCATGGAAACTCCGGTGGTTCCAATAGGGTGACCCTTAGCTTTCAATCCTCCGTCAATATTAACGGGGATTCTGCTGCCCACCTCTGTCTCTCCTTCTCTAATCATACTTGCTCCTTCACCTTTTTCGCAAAAACCTAGGTCTTCATATGCCATGATTTCTGCTATGGTGAAGCAGTCATGAACTGTTGCCACATCCAAGACTTTCGGCGATATTCCAGCCATTTCATAAGCCATTCTTGAGGCCTTCACAGAAGCCTCCAGACCTACATAGTTTTCTCTTTTGGATAGGTTAGCTGTGTCTGAAGAGAATCCTATAGATTCTATCCAAACTGGAGCTTCTATTCCCAGCTCCTTCACCTTATCTTCAGATGCCAATACAATGGCTGCGGTTCCATCAGTTATTGGACAGCAATCATAGAGCTTCAAAGGCCACGCTATCACGCTTGAATTAAGCACTTTTTCTACGGTTATCTCGTGTTGGAGATGAGCCAACGGATTCATGGCTCCATACCGATGATTTTTGACAGCGACCAAGGCGAGGTCTTCCTCTGTAGTATCATACTTTGCCATATGTTGAACTGCATGAACTGCATAGTATGCTGGGAAGGTCATGCCGAAATTCTCGAACTCCCACAGGTAATAGCCGGCTCTGCCTATCATCTCCAAGGCAGTTGGGGTGTCTATCTGCCTCATCTTCTCAACTCCAACAACCAACGCTGAATTCATTTGACCGCTCCTGATGGCAGAATAGGCGTTGAATGCGGCGGCGCTTCCTGAAGCACAGGCTGCCTCACACCTAACCAAACCTGCCCCAGTTAGTCCACAGTATTCTGCTATAACAACGGCTGGTAACGGCTCCTCTGACCAGACACTCATCGAAGCGACAGCCACGTAAGGTATCTCTTTGGCTGTTAATCCTGAATCTTCAAGGGATGGTTGGACAGCCTCAAACGTCAACTCGGATATGTTAACGTCTGATCTGTCCCCAAATCTGCTGTGACCTACCCCAATAATTGCTACTTTGTTCGTGTTTCATCCCTGCCAAACTACTGATATTCTGACTTAACAGTCTCCCTCTTTTTTGTTTCTCTGAGACCCGAAAGCCTCTATCCGCTCTTTGGTCTCTTTTGCAGAGAAGAGCAGAGCAAAAAATTCTGTTTCTTTCTTTAATCCATATTCAAAGGAAGCCTGGGTTCCAGAATCTATTGCATACTTTGCAGATTTCAGCGCTGCTGGCGGATATTCACATAGTCTCTGAGCCAGTGCTTCCGCTTCAGCCTCCAGCTTATTCGGGGGGACAACCTTATTTACCAAACCCATCTCCAATGCTTCCTTGGCTTTCACTCTGTCTCCCAACATTACCAACCGTTTAGCCTCTGCTACACCAACTATTTTGGCGAGTCTTTGGGTTCCTCCCCAAGCTGGAATAATTCCCAGCTTTATCTCTGGACTTCCTAATTCTGCGTCTATGGAGGCGATTCTGAAGTCACAGGCTAAAGCAAGCGCCAGTCCACCGCCTAGGGCGTATCCGTTAATTGCTGCTACAACAGGTTTAGACAGCGTTTCCACTTGGGAGAAGACTTGTTGTCCCTTTCTGGATAATTCTGCAGCGGTTTCTTGTGTAAGTTTATGGAGTTCTGTTATGTCTGCTCCGGCGCTGAATGCTCTTTTTCCTTCACCGGTGATTATGACGCATCTAACTTTCAGGTTTTTCTCGATTTTGTTCAGTGCTTCTGATAGTTCCTGTAGCATGACTGCGTTTATGGCGTTAAGCTTCTCTGGTCTGTCCAAGATTATCCATGCTGTATTCTGTTTTTTCTTGAGCTTTATTGTTCTGTAACGGCTTGACATGGTTAGGTGCCTCAAGAGGGGTGATGTTGTTACAGGAATTTAAGATTTCAATATGTCTTGATCAGCTGCTTGAGGATGGCTAATCTTTGAATTTCGGATGTTCCCTCATAGATTTCGGTTACTCTTGCGTCTCTATATGCTCTTTCAACCTTGTAATCGCCTAGATAACCGTAGCCGCCCAAAGTTTGAATCGCAGCATCCGTTGCCCTGACAGCAACGTTGCTTGCGTATAGTTTTGCCATGGACGTAAACATGGGGTTCATATTGTTTTGGTCGATTGTCCATGCAGCCTTGTAAGTTAACAGTCGTGCTGCCTCGATTTCGGATGCTATTTGGGCTAGTTTGGCGCCTATCTGCTGAAACTTGATTATAGGCTGCTCGTTAGATTCTCTTTTTTGTGCATACTTTAGGGCAATTTCGAGAGCTCCCTGGGCTGTTCCCACGGCCTGAGCTGCGATAATAGTTCTGCTTATTGTGAAGAAGTCCATTGAATGGCTAAAACCGTTGTCCAGTTCGCCTAGGAGGCTGTTTTCACTTACTTTCACGTCTTTGAATGAGCCTTCGCCTGTTGTTATGCATCGGATTCCCATCTTGTTTGATAATTTCGTAACTGCTAATCCTTTTGTCTCTTTGTCTACTATGAATAGGGATTGGCTTCTGCGTGGGGCGTCTCTGCTGCCTGTTTGGCATAAAACTATGATGAAGTCTGCTATGGGTGCGTTTGTTATGAGAGTTTTTGTTCCATTTATCACCCATTCTTTTCCGCGCTTAATTGCCTTGGTGTCCACTGTTGTTATGTCTGTTCCGCGTTTTGGCTCTGTAAAGGCGGCGGCGGATATGCTGTCTCCATGGCAAAGGGGTGGGAGATACTTGACTTTTTGTTCCTCTGTTCCGTTGAGGAGAATCATTTCGCTTCCGAAGGTTCCAATCATGCATGCCAATCCCAGAGACGAGTCTGCCTTGCACATTTCTTCCATGGCTAAGCAAGTGGCCAGATATCCCTCTCCTTTGCCTCCATACTTTTCTGGAATGAATAAACTGGAGAATCGTTGTTTAGCTGCCTTTTTGTAAAGTTTCATGGGAAATGTTTCTTTTCTGTCCAGCTCCAAGGCATAGTCGGAGTCAAATTCTTTCTCGCAGAATTTTCTGACCGAGTTTGTTAGGTTCCGTTGCTTCTCGGTTAGGCTGAAATCCATCCGAATCCACCAACTGGTAATTTGAAGGTAATCAGAGGATAAAACTGTTCTTGAACCTGAAAAACTGCTTTTTCTACGTTTTTGTTTTGTCTGATTTTATTTGTCTCGGTACATTTTATCTAAAGTTTTTCTTAGTTGCTGTATTTCCTGTTCCAGCTCGTTTACTTTGGTTTGGAGGTTGTTGAAGGCTTCGTTGAATCTTACTTGGTTTTCGAATGCTGTGATGATGTCGTTTCCGTGGTTTTTGAAGCCCTTAATCACAAATTCTAATAGAAACAGGAATTCAGAGTCCTTCTGGCTCAGTTGTCCTCTTGCCCGAAAACCATCCATGAAAGCTTTAGCCTTTAAATACGCTTCCTCATTCTCTCTTCTGGTCTTCTGCAACCTCTGAAGCGCTTCCTCCTGACCCATAAGAACCCCCCTCTCTAACACACATTCTATTCTTTCTATACATTTAATATTTAAGCTAAACTTTAAGAAAAAAGGGCTCAGATAGCGGACTGGAAGAACCAATCTACCTAAAAAGAGCTTAAACCTAAAGTCGATCATTTTTGATGAAAAACTGAAACCACTATGTTTTGTGCTCCACCAAACTCGAACACTAGAAGAAACTGATTTGTGTTAATGCTTGATTTTTCTGAAAAAGTACTGTTTTCAACAATGAACCTCTATTAGTCTCCTAATATGCCCTCTTTCTTAAGTTCCCACAGAACATTGAACATCTTGAACTTGCAGCAGAAAAAGATGAAACAATCTTCCAAAGAACATAATGTTTTAAACTTGTGTCTGTTTTCCTTATCGCGCGCCTTGAAAAAAGAGATTCCTTAACGCTTTCCAGGTCTTTTGAGCCATAAGATGATTCGTGTTACTATCGCTGCTGGCAAGGCTATGGTAAAGAAACCCAAGATCCAAAATCCAATGTTAGAAGGAAAATTTGCGAACATCGATGGCAAGTACGAGAGGATGCCTGGATCCAACACATCTTTAATTGTCTTTTCAAATGGCATGAATGCGGACAAAAGAAATACTAGACCCATTACAAAGGAGCCTACTCCCTCGTCGAAGAGATGTACAAAATCCTTCCAAGGAGCGATTTTCCAGCTCTGTTTAGCGAATGCGAAACTCAATATTCCCATGGTAAGGGTTACATCACATAGACAGAATGAATAAAGCTTAAATGCAGCTTCAAGGACTTCTGGGGAGCTGGGTTCTATCGATTGCATTAGTATTATGCGTATTGGTATAGGCATAATAGCAACGAAGAAACCCGTTAAGAACAGAATCATGTTTATACTCCCGTAAACCGTGTAGCCGTCCTCAAAGTGTCGACGTATGACCATCCAAGACATGAAAATTACAAAGTATGAAAACCCGAAGAATCCGATCGCCGCAAACAGATCCTGTGCATTTGTAATCGGCAACTCCGTCAGAGAAAAAGCACCTAAACCCAAGGACAATCCGAAGACGGCATCAATTATAACGTATATCGCATGCCTCTCAGAACGGTGGTGCAGGGACTCCTGCGCTGCTTCACTTTTTCTCTCAGCCATCAGCTAACCTCCTGTTGAATTGATAAAACACCTTAGAAAATCACACATATCCCCCATGATCCAAGATTCATTGTGAATGTAAATAGTATTTTCTAAAGGAGAATTGTTCTTAACATTTTTGGTGACCCCAATAAAAAATCTGTGCATATTGGTAATTATCTTTCCACAGCTAGGACAATGGGTATTTCTATTGAGTAAGTAATAAGGCAGTGTTAGATGTTAGTCCCTTTTCTCTGATTTCGGTATTCCTATCCATCTTGGGGTCCTATCCATATATTCCCGATATGCATTTCCATACTTCTCAAGGCACCAGCTTTCCTCGGGAATTACCAAAGTGTTCATCAGAATTATGAATACTATTGCTACTAGCAGAAAAATCCAGGAAATGCGGGCTATGCCCATGCCTATGAACGCCAAGAAGCCACTAAAGCTCAAGGGATGTCTTGAAATGTGGTAAGCCCCTTCAGTGACTGGTTTATCCAACGGAGTAGTAGCAAAATTTAGCGTTGCCATGGTGAGAAAAATCATACCCAGTAAATAAATAGACAATCCAACATAGAACCAGGCTGTCCATAGTTTCAGTGGCAAGAAAACACCATAAATAACTGAAGCTAAAAAAATCACCGTTAAGATGTTCCCGAGTTTTTTCTCCTTTTTACTATAACGCCTCGCCTCCTCATCCCAACCTCTCGCTTTCCAATATTTATTAAGAAACAAATGGGGAATAATAAAAACGAGAAGGATGAAAATCCAAGCGTTCCATAATCCTAACTCAAAAGCTGGTATAAGTGACAATTACTTACCCCCAGAAACTTAATTCTACTATAAACATTGGTCTGCTACTTCAGTTCTTATAACTTTTGGACCAACTTTAATAGTCCACGAAGCAACCTAATGTTGCTGTTTTCTGGTGAAAAAAAAGAATGGGATAAGGGAATGGTCTTAACTCTGTTTACTCTTGGCTTCTATAGCTTCTAGATGCACAGCTAACACCCAAGCAATCCAACTCACTGTGGCTGACAGAGCAAAAAAGATTGCCACCAGAAACCAAGATATCGGTTCTAAGACCAGCGTGATGTTCATAGCATCGCTAACAATTCCTAATACAACAAATGCAATACCAATGAACCATAAAACGAAAGCTCCATCACAGTGTGCCCCACCAGCAGCCACTATCTCTTCACGTTTCATTGCACACTTTCTTAATTTCACATATGTCACCCCCTCTTTCTCTACACCAAATAGATTTCAAGTTGTACTAAAGATTATAGAAAGAGCCTTCATCGAGTTGTTAAGGTGAGTGAGTAATTATCTTTCCATATCTAGACTAATGAATAGGCCTTAGACTAGACTGGGAATGCGCGCGCTCGTGTGGAAAGTCATAAATATGAAATAAATGTAACCAAGACAAGGGAGAATGTGAAGAATGCCTTTTTGTCCTTTCTGTGGAAGAGAGATTGAGGTTGACGCCAAATTCTGCAGTGAGTGCGGGGCCTCAATTGGTACACCGACGTTACCACAACCCCCGCCCCCGCCTAAGAAGAAACCTTCTTTAATGCAACAATTTTTGTACGATGTGAAGCACATTCCATCTAGGCATCGGGGCAACCCTATTGTCTTGTTGGGCTACCTTTTCGCATTTTTAGGAGGATTAGTCGGGGTATTCTTGGGCTACTATCTCTCTACAAGACCAGATCCGGACCTCAAGACACATGGGAGAATCATCCTTACGCTCGCGGTATTGATGTTTTGCATCTATTTGCTTGCGTGGAACATCATGTTGTTGCTTTGACTCAAGAGCCAAAAAAATAGCAGAATAATTTTTTCCCTCAAACAAACCTCTACCCCCAATTTTGTGATACCCTACAATTTTTTTATCGTTTAATCCCAAGCCAATTTTTTAATTTGAAGATATTTTTTGATTGATTTTATCTGTTCATTATAAAGATTTTAGTTGAGTATGATCGATATTCGGGGGAAATAGTCGACATACAGTTGTGTGGATTTGGTGTGCTGGACATAACCCGCCTTTTGTTCAACGACGGCATTCAGCTAAACGGGCTACCCGCGTCTCCCGCAGAAATCACAGACGCCTATTCGCCCTTTCACCCTGCAGGACAGCCGTTTCACCGCAATAGTCACCCCACGATTGGACGTTCCGTTTCTGCTCAGGAACCAAGGTTCTCACCTCACGCCCTTACAGGCGCTACAGTTCAGCGTGGTGGGCGGAGTTTCCTCAGATATCAACGACATCCGAAGCCGTCCGCCAGCTCACCAACCCACAAAAACAATATTTCACAGCCATGGAGATAAAAATTTTGATTCCCCAAAGCCAAATCCGCCATTACAGCAATGCTTATATTTTCCGACTTGTGTTCTACATATTTGGCGATCACAATATGATCGAATAGATCTCCACAAAACGTGCAGCTCCTGACCACTGTTAGGAGCAAAGGGTGGAGTGAGCTTTTATCTGCTCGCAATGATAACCGAACACAGGCCAAATACGCGTTTCCGACGCTAAACAGACACTGGAGTGTAACCGAGTAGGCCCGACATGCAACGCCGTCTGGTGGATGACCAGGCTTGAGCGCTGAAGAAGGGCGCGGCAAGCAGCGAAATGCCTCGGGTAGCTGCATGCAAG
>SMTZ1_10019948_pt1 | contig 11372 bp, 8 predicted proteins | sample DeeMarSWOR136_30_FD_25667 | JGI IMG/M metagenome (IMG submission 25667)
CAATGGTAGGCACGTGGGGATTTGAACCCCAGACTTCTACCGCGTCAAGGTAGCGCTCTCCCCCTGAGCTACGTGCCTTCTTCCTCCTTGCCTACAAACATACAGGTTCCCGAAAATACCCGAATTCATAACCGATTTTTATAATATTGTCAAGAAAATTCTTAAGTTACAACTCTATGCCCTGAATACTAATTCTCCTTTCTTTTCATTCATATCTACAGAAATGTTATCACCTTCCTTAAACTTTCCTTCCAGAATCGTCAGTGCCAATTTATCCTGAATCTCTTTTTGAATCACTCGCTTAAGAGGGCGAGCCCCGTAAGCAGGATCAAATCCTTCCTGAGCAAGCCATCCCTTAGCTTTTTCAGTCATCTTTAGCTGTATCCGTTTCTCTAAAAGGCGCTGTTCAAGCTTTTTCACCTGGATCTCGACAATCGCCTTGATCTCTTCTATCCCAAGGCCATGGAAGAAGACCAACTCATCGACACGATTTAAAAATTCCGGTTTGAAGTGGGCCTTCACCGCCTCCATCACCCGGCGTCGCATCTCTTCGTAATCCTTCTCCCCTAAATCCATGATCCACTGGCTCCCGATATTGGAGGTCATGATGACAACCGTATTTTTAAAATCAACGGTTCTTCCATGACCATCAGTCAGCCTTCCGTCATCCAAGATCTGTAAAAGAATATTGAAAACTTCTGGATGAGCCTTCTCAATTTCATCCATCAGGACAATGGAATAAGGTCTTCTTCGAACCGCTTCAGTCAGAAATCCACCTTCCTCATATCCCACATAACCAGGGGGGGCACCGATCAATCGGGCGACAGAATGTTTCTCCATATATTCTGACATATCGACTCTCACCATGGCCTGTTCATCGTCGAATAGAAACTCGGCCAGAGCACGAGCTAACTCTGTCTTTCCCACACCCGTGGGTCCCATAAAAATAAAGGAGCCAATAGGCCGATTTGGATCTTGTAAGCCGGCTCGCGCCCTCCTCACAGCATTGGAGACGGCGAGGATGGCATCATCCTGACCCACCACCCTCCGTTTCAGCCTCTCCTCCATGTGTACGAGCTTCTCAACCTCACCCTCCAACATCTTTGAGGAGACGACCTCAGCCACGTCCTCCTCGTCCACCTCTTCTTTAAGCATTTTCCCTTCTTTTTGGAGCCCAGCAAGCCTCTCTTCCTCGTTCTTTAGCTCCTGCTCGAGGTGGGTCATCTCCCCGTACTGCAATTCCGCGAGCTTTGTGTAGTTTACTTCTCGTTCCGCTTCCTTCATCATCTGTTTCGTTTTCTCTATTCGCTCCTTAATCTCTCGAATCTTGGAGATGGACTCCTTCTCATTCTCCCATTGCAGGGATTTCTCCTTCACCTCAGCTTTCAGATCGGCCAACTCTTTTTCAATTTTTTTCAATCGTTCGATGGAGGCCTTGTCCCTCTCCTTTTTCAAGGCCTCACGCTCAATCTCCAATTGCATCACTTTTCGTTGAACTTCGTCTATCTCCATGGGAACGCTATCGATCTCGATCCTCAACCTCGAGGCAGATTCATCGATCAAATCGACGGCTTTGTCTGGAAGAAATCGGTCTGAGATATAGCGGTTTGAAAGCATGGCCGCAGCAATGATAGCTGAATCTTTTATCTTCACACCATGATGAACCTCATACCGTTCTTTCAGTCCTCTTAGAATGGCCACGGTATCCTCGACCGTTGGTTGACTCACATAGATGGGTTGAAATCGACGCTCCAGGGCAGCATCCTTCTCCACGTACTTCCGGTACTCATTGAGCGTGGTTGCACCCACACATCGCAGTTCCCCTCGGGCCAAGGCTGGCTTCAACATATTGGAGGCGTCGATGGCCCCTTCGGCTGCTCCTGCGCCCACCAGGGTATGGAGTTCATCAATGAAGAGAATGATGCTCCCTGCAGCCGCCGTAATTTCTTTCAGAACAGCCTTCAGCCTCTCCTCGAACTCACCCCTGAATTTGGCGCCGGCGATCAAGGCCCCTAGGTCAAGGGCCACCAACTTCTTATTCTTTAATGTCTCAGGGACATCTCCCTTGACGATCCTCTGTGCCAAACCTTCGACGATCGCCGTCTTTCCCACCCCAGGTTCTCCAATCAATACCGGATTGTTTTTCGTCCTTCGTGAGAGGACCTGGATCACTCGTCGGATTTCATCATCCCTTCCGATGACCGGATCGAGCTTTCCCTTTCTTGCCTCCTCAGTGAGATCCCTGCTGTAACGCTTTAAAGCCTGATATTTTTCTTCAGGATTCTGATCCGTCACCCGATGAGGACCTCGAATCTCTTGTAGCACCCTAAAAATTGCATCCTTGGTCACCCCATTTGTCTGAAGAATCTGGGAAGAAGCTCCTCTTTTCTCATCGGCGATGGCTATGAGGAGATGTTCTGTGGAGAGGTACTCATCCATCAATCTTTCAGCCTCTTTCCAGGCAGCGTTTAAAATTTCATTAAGCCGACTGGAGAGGTAAACCTGCCCTGCTCCTCCTCCTGTGACCTTTGGAATCCGGCTCAACTCCCCTTCCAATTGAGAGACGATCAGATCTGTGTTTGCCCCCAACTTCTGGAGGATAGGGACAACAATCCCCTCCTTTTGTTCCAAGAGGGCTAACAAAAGATGTTCAACATCGATTTGCTGATGGTTTCTTCTTTCAGCAATGGCCTTGGCTTCCTGCAAAGCCTCTTGAGCCTTTAAGGTAAACTTTTCTATTTGCATTTCATGTCACTCCTTGGTTTAATCACTACCTTAAATTAATCATCCCCCGGTGTATTTTCAATAAAGTGGGCTCAAAAAAACGCATAGAAAATTCGCTGAGATATTATATGGTTACTGCCTTATAGCCTCTGCCAAACGGGCAAATTCTGGGATCGTTAGGGTCTCTGGCCTACGTTGAGGATCGATTCCAATTCTCTCCACTCTTTGCTCCAGGTCAGCTGGGAGAGGAATGTTGGAATGTTTCAGTGCATTCACCAATCGCTTCCTACGGTAACCAAAACAGCCTCGGACCACTTCTTTAAACCATGTTTCTTCGAATCCCACCATCGGACTTTCCTTCCAAACCATGTGGATGACGGCTGATTCAACCTTTGGAACGGGGAAGAAAGCAGATGGTTTGATGAAGAAACGGATGGAGAGGTCCGAAACGGATTGCACAAAGACGGATAGTGGGCCGTACGCCTTCCCTCCTGGAGGGGCTACCATCCTCTCTGCAACCTCTCTCTGAAGCATTAAGGTCAGAGTCAAAAAAACCTTCCTTGACTCCATAAAACGAAAGAGAAGGGGTGTCGAAATCTGATAAGGAAGGTTGGCTACCACCTTGAGCCGCTGGCCTTCTTGTGTATGAAGTTGGTTGAAATTGACCTTTAGAATATCTCGTTCTATGATCTCCACGTTCGAAGAGCCAGATGTCTTCTTTCTCAGTATCCCCGCCAATTTTGAATCGATCTCAACAGCAATCACCTTTTTGACTTGACGGGCAAGAACATAGGTCATCTCTCCAAGACCTGGACCTACCTCAAGGATCACATCTCCTTTTTGAAGGTCGGCAGTTCGGATAACCTTCTTTAAGATATTTCGATCGATGAGAAAATGTTGACCCCATCGCTTTCTCGGAGTGAAACCGTATTCGGCTAGCTCTCTCTTAATAGATATCATAGCCATCACTCAATGGAAGCCGTCTCCCCGTAAGCACCAAATTCCCTGCCTACCGGCAGGCAGGCAAGTACCAACCTCCAAATAAGCTCCAATCAACAAATTCAAAACTCCAAACAGAGCGATTCGGTCATTAGAAATTGGACATTGGAATTTGTTTGGGATTTGGAATTTCCAATTTGGGACCTAGTTGTCATATAGACTGAAACGATCCCTAAATGATTAAAGAGGCAAGTTTGAGAAAGCGTTTAGAGACAGGGGTGCTCGAATGCCTCTCTTCAGATATTCGTACCCGACCACACCCACCATAGCGGCATTGTCCGTACAAAAGGCAGGAGAAGGAATATAAACACGTCTTCCTCAGGAGACGATTGGCTGCCACCCCCCCTGAAAGGACGATCTTTCTCAATCCCTGGTGTTGGGCCGCTTGAAGCGTTTTCCTCACCAGTACTTCAACGACTGCCTCCTGAAAGCTGGACACAATATCTCGAATAAGGTTCGTTGGGTAATCCTCTACAGGCGCGGGATGGGATTTCACATAATTCACCACCGAGGTCTTGAGCCCACTGAAACTGAAATCGAAGGAGTTCTTGCCTAAGGAGGGTCTTGGAAATCTGATGGCTTTCGGGTTACCTGTTTTGGAGAGTTCGTCAATAATGGGGCCTCCTGGATATCCCAAACCGAGAAGTTTCGCTACTTTGTCAAATGCCTCCCCTGCCGCATCATCTCGGGTCTGCCCCAATCTTCTGTACTTTCCGAATCCATCCACTCGAAAGAGAGAGGTATGCCCTCCCGATACAACCAATCCAATGAAGGGAAACTCTGGAGGCTTGTCCTCAAGAAAAATCGCTGAGAGATGCGCTTCGATATGATTGATCCCCACGAAAGGACATCCCGTGGCAAAGGATAAGGATTTAGCAAAGCAGAGGCCAACAAGAAGGGATCCCACCAATCCAGGGCCCTGAGTTACCGCAATTCCGTCAATTTCTCCGAGCGTCAATTTGGCCGTCTCCAGAGCTTCTTCTACGATAGGCACAATTGATTCGATATGTCTTCTCGATGCCAATTCAGGGACAACTCCTCCATATCTTTGATGGATGGACACCTGGGAGGAGATCACGTTAGAGAGGATCTTCCTTCCATCCAAAACGACGGCAGCCCCTGTGTCGTCACAGGATGTTTCAATGGCCAGGATTCGCATGGGTCCACTCAATATTACAAAATCATTTAATGTAGGGCGTGATCCCCCTGCCTACCGGCAGGCAGGCGGTACCGCCTAATCGGTGCGCTCAGGGAACGCACCATATATTTCTTTAAATTATTCATTGATTCCTCTAAGGTACAAAATACCGTAAAATTTGGACAGATGCAAAAAAAAGAAAGGAGGGAGGAAATTTCATATTTTTCCTAAAATGAGCTTTAAGAAATTTATGTCAAAAATCCTTGACGATAGAGAGACGACATTCTAATCTATCGTTAGTAGGGATTTACTAATGAATCCTGTTAAATTCTCAATTATCGTTCCCGTATTCCATGAAGCAGAAAGAATTAATGATTTGATTGGTCACTTGAGACAATTGGATTCCGAAAAAACCTGTGAGATCATTGTCGTTGACGGGGCCCGGGAAAGAGATACCCTTGAGGCAATTCATACGAACGATGTGGTTAAAATTTCCTCAGAAAAGGGGCGCGCCAAGCAGATGAATGTCGGCGCATCGGTAGCCCGAGGAAAGATTCTAGTCTTCCTCCATGCGGATACCGAGCTGCCCATCGGGGCGCTGAAAAAGATGGATGCGGTTGTAGAAAAGGGGTACATGGCGGGTGCTTTCGATCTGGGTATTCAGTCCAATCAATTGATCTTCAAAGTCATTGCGTTTCTGGGCTCTCTACGTTCCCGTTTGACCAGAATTCCATACGGAGATCAGGCTATTTTTATTCGAAAAGAATATTTCACCAAAATAGGAGGCTACAAAGAGGTCCCTTTGATGGAAGATGTGGAGTTGATGAGACGGATTAAGAGATTTGGGAATAAGATATGGATTTTCTATGATCGGGTGATGACCTCACCGAGAAGGTGGGAGAAAGAAGGAGTTATCTATTGCATTCTTAGAAATTGGATACTTCAGACTCTTTATTTTCTAGGGGTTCCAGCCGATAGACTGGCACGTTTCTATACGGTGGCTACCGAAGGAGAGCGAGGTTTAAGCAATGGAATTTCTAACGAAGAGTGATGAAATCGTGATCAGACTTGGATTCTTTCTTGGTATTCTCGTTATCATGGTACTGTGGGAAATCTATTTGCCCCGCCGTCCATTAAGCACACCGAAGTTGACACGGTGGGTTGGGAATCTTGGTCTCGTATTGATCGATTCGATTGCAGTTCGACTCGTTTTCTCAATTCCATTAGCGGGGATTGCGATCCTGGCCCAGCAACGGGGCTGGGGCCTCCTGAACCAATGGGAGTTATCTTACTGGCTGAAAGTATTAATCAGCGTCCTTGCCCTCGACTTCGCCATCTATCTTCAACATGCCATGTTTCACGCCATCCCTCTTCTCTGGCGTCTCCATATGGTCCACCATTCAGATATGGACTACGATGTCACCACTGGAGTTCGTTTTCATCCGATAGAGATTATCCTCTCAATGGGGATCAAGATGATAGTTGTCATTTTAATCGGGCCTCCTCCGTTATCGGTTCTGATCTTCGAAGTGCTTCTAAACGGAACCTCCATGTTTAACCATGGGAATGTGCGTTATTCTAAAAACGTCGATTCCATCCTCCGCCTTCTGGTTGTCACCCCCGAGATGCACCGTGTTCATCATTCAACGATCCGGTGGGAGACCAATTGCAACTTTGGATTCAACTTCCCATGGTGGGACAGACTCTTTGGAACCTATCGTCCCCAACCTTTTAAGGGGCACCTGCAAATGACGATCGGCCTTGATCAGTATAAAGAGCCCAACAAATTGACATTGCCCTGGTTGATTGCCCTTCCCTTTATCGGCAAAATGGGGAGGTATCCCCTGACCCCAAAGTCGGGCGTGGAATGATTCAAAGAAGCATGAAAATGGATGATCGATGTCTACTCTTTTTTGTAAGAAGTCCAGAAAAAGGGAACGTTAAGTCTCGCCTAGCAGCTGCGATCGGGGATGAATTGACTGTAAAACTCTACAAGAGCTTTGTCTTGCAGATGCTCTCAACTCTAAAGAAAGGGAATTTCCCTTTCTATATCTGCTTCTATCCGAAGGACGCTCTGAAGAATCTCAAGCGATGGCTGGGTAATCAATTTCATTATATTCCACAGATGGGAGCGGATCTGGGCGAGAGAATGCGGAATGGTTTCACCGAGGCTTTTCAAATGGGCTTTAAGAGAGTCGTTCTCATTGGAAGCGATATACCGGATTTGCCACTGGAGTTTATTCAGGAGGCCTTCACTTCTCTTGAGCAAAAGGATGCCGTGATTGGCCCTGCTTACGATGGCGGATACTATCTGATAGGTTTCAAAGATGAGACCTTCTCTCCTCAAGTTTTTGAGGGAATAGCCTGGGGAACAAGAACCGTCTTCGACGAAACTGTGAAAAAAATAAAGAGGTTCAGGCGACTGGCTCATATTCTGCCCTACCAGAGAGACATGGACACGGTTGAAGACCTTAAGTATCTTGCTCTTAAACGGCCTTTCAACCCCTCATAGCCTCGGACAAATTTATTTCAAATAAAGTAAGGGGTCGACGGCTTTGTTGTCTATTCGGATTTCGAAGTGAAGGTGAGGCCCCGAAGCCCTCCCTGTTTTGCCCACTTTACCAATGATTTTTCCCTTCTCCACCCACATCCCTTCCTCGACCAGATTTACCTCATTATGGGCATAGACCGTGACATATTCCTCCGAATGACGAAGGATGATCAGATTTCCATATCCCTTGATCGTATTCCCGGAATAAACCACTTTCCCGGTATTGGAAGCCTTGATCGGAGTTCCGAGCGGAGCGGTGATGTCAATGCCCTGATGTCTTTGTCTCTCACCGTCTTCAAAGAGCTTACTTATTTTCCCTTCGAGCGGCCATAGAAAATCCATCTTTCCATAACCGGTTTTTGGCCCTCTTCTCCCCATCCCTCCTGATTCGGCCGCCACATCGTCGATAACAATTTCAACTTTTAAAACCCTCTTCGCCCCGGGTATGAAAATCCGTTGCCCAACGTCAATTTTGCTGGGATCGCTAATTCCATTTAGAGATGCCACCTTATTGATATCGACTCGATAAGTCTTACAGATCCGATAGAGCGTCTGATGCCTTTCCACCACATGATAAACCCCTTTGCCCTTAACTGGACGAGAGGGATATTTTTTAGTTCCCACTCTGTGACTTGAACAGGCGTGGATGAGGAGAAACGCCGAAAGAAAGAGAATCCATAAAGAAACCCTGAACATTCTCTTATTCTTCATCCCATCCATATTTCCCGACCAGCTTAACGAACCGGCAACCCCCCAGATCCTCTTTTTTTATTCCCTCTTCCGACCTCGTAACTCGAATCAGGTCTTGAACAAATGTGTCCCCGACGGGAATGACTAATCGACCGCCCATCGCAAGTTGTTCGAGAAGAGGCTGGGGAATGTCAGGAGCTCCGGCTGTGACAACGATTGCATCGAAAGGGCTCTCTTCTACCCATCCGTAGGTACCATCGAAAATTTTGATCTCTACATTAAAATACCCTAACTCATAGAGTAACTGTCTTGCCTTAATGGCTAATGAACGAATTCTTTCAATGGAGTAAACTCTTTCAGCGAGTTCGGCCAAAATGGCAGTCTGATAACCGGAGCCTGCACCAATCTCCAAGACTTTTTCCTTTCCTGTTAATTGAAGGGCCTCAGTCATTAGAGCTACCATATAAGGTTGGGAGATCGTCTGCTTTTCGCCGATGGGTAAGGGATGGTCACTGTACGCTTGGTTCTGGAGGGCTTCTTCAACGAAGCGATGGCGTGGAACTTTTTTCATCGCTGCAATCACTCTGGCATCTCTGATCTCCCTTGAGATGATCTGCTCCTCAACCATCTTCAATCTGGCCTTTGGAAAATCGATCATCCCTCTGAACCCCCTGCCGGGGAATCAAGAATTCAAATTTCAAATACCGAATCTTTACCCTGTTAAGTAATTTCTTTCGAAGCTAACGGTTTTACTTTTTGCAGATGGATTGGGATGCGTCGCGCCTGAGGTTGCGCAAAACCTACTTAACAGGGCAGGCAATCCCAATTCCAAATTTTCAAATCTCCAAACCATCTTCATTCGTTTTGGTCAGTTCTATTTTGAACATTCGTGCTTGTTTCGAATTTCGAAATTCGTGCTTCGAAATTAGGTTTTTTAGTCATCTTTCTCTGCTTTTTTCTTCAGTTCGTTCAGGACATTCAATGCTTCGAGAGGCGTCAGCTGATCGATCTTGATCTTTTTCAATTCAGATCGCAGGGGATCCGGCTGAACAAAAAGCGAGGGCTGAAGAGGAGGAGGTTTTGTCATCCCCATCTTCGTCCGCGCAATCTTCGGCATCCCCATCGCATCTAATTCACCCTTCTCGAGATTGGAAAGGATCTCTTTGGCCCGATCGATCACCTTCTTGGGTAGGCCTGCCAGCCGTGCCACTTGAATCCCATAGCTTCGGTTGGTTCCTCCCTCCACAATCTTTCTGAGAAAAATGACCTCCCCAGCCCACTCCCTCACAGCCACATTACAATTCTTGACCCTCTCCTTCGTGAGCGCCAATTCCGTCAATTCATGGTAGTGGGTCGCAAAAAGAGTCTTCGGCCTAAGCGAGGGATGATCATGGAGGTACTCGGCCACTGCCCACGCAATGCTCAGCCCATCAAAAGTACTAGTCCCTCTTCCGATCTCGTCCAAAACGACAAGGCTCCTCGAGGTGGCCTGAGTTAATATGCGTGCCGTTTCAGTCATCTCGACCATGAAGGTGCTTTGACCTCTCATAATATTGTCCAGAGCCCCAATCCGGGTAAAGATCCGATCGACCACGCCGATCTTGGCGTCTGCCGCCGGGACGAAGGAGCCCATCTGGGCCATCAGGATGATGAGAGCAACCTGCCTTAAATAAGTCGACTTCCCGGCCATATTGGGTCCGGTAATGATGAGGATCTGATGCTCCCGGGGGTTAAGGAGCGTATCATTGGGGACAAATCTTTCAGAAAGTGTCATTCTTTCCAGCACAGGATGTCTCCCGTCATGAATCACGATTTCGTCATCCTCATCCACGACGGGTCGGGTGTAATCATAACGATCCGCAATTTCAGCCATGGAACAGAGGACATCGGTCACCGCGATGGCAGAGGCTGTTTTCTGGAGTCTTGGCGTTTCGTCGGAGACATTCTTCCGTATCTCTTCGAAAATTCGAAACTCCAATTGACAGACCGCTTCCTCGGCCCCTAGCACCTTCGTCTCAAATTCCTTCAATGCCGGAGTGACGAAGCGCTCTGCATTCACGAGCGTCTGCTTTCTCACATAGTCGGTGGGCACCAGGTGGAGATTGCTTTTGGTCACTTCGATGTAATACCCAAAGACTTGGTTATACCGAACCTTCAGGGATGAAATCCCTGTCTTCTTCCTCTCCTCTGCTTCCAACTGGAGGATCCATCCCTTCCCTTCCCGGCCGATCTCTCTCAGATCATCGAGCTCTTTGTTATAGTGGGGCTTAATGATCCCTCCCTCTTTCACGGTCAAGGGTGGATTTTCAACGATAGAGGATTCCAGGATGAAAAAGAGACGGAGAAGAAGCTTTAGATCGGGAAGATGTTTGAGCGAATTTTTCAATCCCACGAGATCTCTCGCATTGGCATATCCAAGGTAGATCCTGGAAGTCAGCCGTTCGATGTCCTGGACTCCTTTCAAGGCTTCCCTCAGCTGTTTCCTCTCAATTTTCTTCTCCTTGAGCTCAGTAACCCCCTCCAACCGGTGGTCGATTTCGGCAATATCTATCAGCGGGTAATTTAACCACTGCTTCAATTTCCGACTTCCCATTGCCGTCATGGTTTCATCCAGAACCCAGAAGAGAGAGCCCTTCTCCTTTTGGTCAAAGAGGGACTGCGTGAGTTCTAAGTTTCTTTTAGTCACCTCGTCGACGACCATAAAGTCCTGAACTTGATAATAGAGCATCGAGCGGATATGGGAGAGAGGCTTCTTCTGATTCTCCTCAGCATAGTGAAGAACCATCGCTGCTGCCTGAGCGGCTAATGGAGTTCCTTGAAGGCGGGCGGCCCCTTCGGCCTCATCGAAGGGAAGGAGCGAGTCAAATTTGGAATCTTCTAGGAGGTTGATCAAACCATTCTCAAAACTCTTTTTAAATCTCTCAAAACAGGGATGTTCTTGAAATCCTTTGAGAGATAAAATTTCTTTTGGGTCGTTCCGCATCGCTTCATTGAGAAAAGGCTCAAATCCTGAAATCTGGCAGGCTTTCAATTCCCCTGTTGAGATGTCAAGGAAGGCAACGCCAAAAACCTCTCCTTCTGCGCAGAACCCCATCAAGTAATGATTCTCTCCCGTACCTAGGTGGATCGCCTCCGTTGTCAGACCGGGAGTGAAGACCCTTACGACTTCTCTTTTCACAATTCCCCTGGCAAACCTTGGGTCCTCCACCTGATCGCAGAGGGCGACCTTATAACCTTTCTGTAACAGTTTGGATATATAGGTTTCAGCAG
>SMTZ1_10022602_pt1 | contig 11372 bp, 11 predicted proteins | sample DeeMarSWOR136_30_FD_25667 | JGI IMG/M metagenome (IMG submission 25667)
AACAAAAATTTAGCACATTTGTTCTAATTCAGTCAACGGGCTTTTGTCGCTTTTTCCTTGACAGTTGATAGCGGGCTTGTTACTATCATAGTAGAGAAATTGTGCACGGACTGGTTTTCAGAAACCAACACTGCCCTGCTAAACTGGCGCTTCATATCTTAAGAACAAGAATTGAAACAGGTATTATAAATGGCGCAAAAACGAGACTATTACGAAGTCTTGGGCATACCGAGGGATGCCGCTGCGGGAGAAGTCAAAAAGGCGTTCCGCCGGCTCGCCTTTGAATACCACCCTGACCGCAACCGTGATGATGGAGCGGAAGCGAAATTCAAGGAGATAAACGAAGCCTTCGAGGTACTCTCCGACCCCGACAAGCGCGCCCGCTATGACCAGTTCGGTCACGTTGATGGCAACGGCTTTTTCGGCCGTGGCTTTGAGGGTTTTGATTTCGGCGGCTTTGGCGATATCTTTGATACCTTCTTCAGCGGCATGACATATGCTACCCGCAATGCCCCACAGCGAGGCACGGACCTGCATTACGAAGAAACCATCTCGCTGGAAGAAGCCACCTTCGGCCGTGATACAGAAATCGAAATAACGCGCACCGAGCTATGTACCAATTGTCGCGGTACGGGCGCCAAACCGGGCAGCCAACCCGTCCGCTGCTCGGATTGCAATGGCACCGGCCAAGTGCGCCGTGTTCAGCGCAGTCTCTTCGGCAGTTTTATAAACACTACCGTATGCAATCGCTGCCAGGGAGAGGGACAGGTCATATCCGAGCCATGCCCCCAGTGCAAGGGAAAAGGGCGGGAAAAACAGAAGCGCCGAATTTCAGTCAAGATTCCGGCCGGTATACAGGATGGCACCCAGATACGCCTCAGCGGCGAGGGGGATGTGGGCTTGAGGGGCGGCTCCGCAGGTGACCTTTATGTGACCGTCGGTGTGCTGGAACATGAACTATTCGTGAGGGACGGTGACGATGTTATTTATGAGCTGCCAGTAAACTTTGTGCAGGCGGCGCTGGGCGATGAGATTGAAATACCCACCCTTTACGGCGACAACAAAATCACCATCCCTGCCGGGAGCCAAACAGGAAGAGAGTTCCTCATGAAGAACAAAGGTATTCCTCACCTGCGACGGCACGGACAGGGCGACCAGATAGTAAAGCTGCGGGTGGTAACACCGGAATCGCTGACCAAAGAGCAGCGCAGGCTTTTTGAGGAACTTTCCGATACTCTCGGTCCAGCAAAAAAGGATGGTAAGAAGCCCGGCTCCTGAGCCGTACTTATAAATGTCTGCTTACCCGCTGTTCTTCGGCGGCTTCTGACGCTTAAATAAAGAGAACAGTCGCCAGCGTCTTCCGGATAATTCATGCCTGACATTACCGCCCATCATCTCCGCTGCCACCTCGCCCGGGTCAGCGTCCTCGTAGAGAACCTGGTAAATTCTTTCCGTAATCGGCATTTCCAGGCCGAGCTTATCAGCAAGGTTGCGAGCGACGAGAGTGGTGGTCACGCCTTCGGCAACACCATTCATGTTGTTCAATATCTCCGTCACCGGCCGACCTTTGGTCAGTTCTACGCCAACGTAGTGGTTGCGACTTAACGGACTGGCACAGGTGGTGATGACATCGCCCAACCCCGCCAGCCCAGAGAAGGTAAGCGGATTTGCCCCCATGGCGACACCAAGCGCCGTAATCTCCGTCAGTCCCCGCGTCATAAAGGCGGCCTTGGCATTGTCGCCATAGCCCAACCCATCAGCAATACCAGCGCCGAGGGCAATGATATTCTTGAGCGCCCCACCCAGCTCCACACCAACAACGTCCGTATTGGTGAAAACACATAGGTTCGATGTGGTGAGCACTCTTTGCGCCTGCCTAGCCACCGACGCGTCTTCAGCGGCAGCCACTGTAGCCGCCGGCCGGCCACTTAAAATCTCCCTGGCCAGATTGGGACCTGATATCACACAGATATTGGAATGAAAGCGGGACTTTATCTCCTCGGCAATCACCTGCGACATACGCAGGCCACTGCCAATCTCCAGCCCCTTGGCAGCACTGACCACGAGCATCGATTTACCAATGTGATTGGCTACCAACCTGATGTTCTGCCGCATTGACTGGGAAGGCACCACCAGAATCACCGCCCTCGCCTCATCAAGGGCTTCTTCAACCTTATGAGTGATGAGGACTTTCGGCGGGAAGGTTATATCCGGTGTCTCATCCGGGTCGGGCCCGCTCTTCTGTAACTTCCGGGCTTCTTTTTCGGTGCGAGCCCATAAACCAACATTTATTCCCTTCTCCGCCAGGATGACAGCTAAAGTAACGCCCCATATGGTAGTGCCAATGATACCGACTTTGAGCATATCCTATTTTAGCTCAATTCCGGGCATTTAGAAAGGCCTTGGTTTTTGAAGGTGAAATTGGCAGGTTATCTCACGTCTTGACCCGCTCACCAATCCGGCGTTCTGTACCCATCAGCAGCCGGCTGATATTATCGCGGTGAACGATGATGATAAAGATAGCTCCGACGAGCGAATAAACCAGATACTCAACGGGGAACCCGTTAAGTAAAGTAAGCGGAATCAGTATGGCGTAGGCAGCGACCGCCCCCGATATCGAACCCAGCGACGCGTATCTGGTCAGGCACGCGCCAAGAAACAGGATTTCGCCACCGAACAGCGCTGCCGCCGGGCACAAGGCCAGCAACCCGCCGAAGAAGGTTGCCACACCTCTGCCCCCCTTGAAGTGAAGAAACACCGACCACTTGTGGCCGACAATCGCCGCGAGCGCCGCCGTCACCTGAGCAGTCCTGGAAAGCCACCAGAGGTTTGCGCTGCTGGTCAACACATATTCACCATTGAATATCAGAGCCCGCACCTGCCGCTTTCTTCCCCGCCACCCTTAACACATTGGTGGCACCGATTTTGCCGCTTCCGTGACTGGTAACGTCTACTTTTGCGCTTCGCTGCGCTATCAACACACCAAAGGGAATGGCTCCCATAAAATAGCCGATAAGAGCTACGGCAACCAGCTTAGCAGCAATCATGGCTCCTCCCCTCTCGTCCTGAAAATCAGAAGAAGCGGTGTTCCGACGAAACCAAATGCCTGACGCAACCTGCTCTCCATATAGCGGTGATATGAAAAGTGTACCAGTTTAGCATCATTGACGAAAAAAATAAAGGTAGGCGGCTCCACTTCCGCCTGGGTTGCGTAAAAAATTTTCAGCCACTTCCGCCTGGGTTGCGTAAAAAATTTTCAGCCGCTTGCGACCCTTACGCGGCAGTACATGGGCCGCTAACGCCTGCTGAACAATGCTATTAACCTCAGCAGTAGCCAGTCTCTTTCTTCTCTGTTCATAGACCTGGCGCGCTTCCGGCATTATACGGTCTACGCCATCCCCGTATTTCGCCGAGGTGTAGACCACAGGTGCATAGGCCATGAATTTCAGCTGGTTTCTGAGATATCTGCCCCACTCGCCGGGGTCTTTATTACCCACCAAGTCCCACTTATTGACCACCACCACCACTCCTTTGGTCGCCTGCTGGATAAAGCCAGCGATGTGCATATCCTGAGCGGTTACCATCTCCATAGCATCCAGTACCAGCAAGACAACGTCCGCGCGGTCAATTGCCCGCAGAGCACGGAGTACGCTGTACTGCTCCACACCCCTCTCAATCCGCCCCCGCTTCCGTATACCGGCTGTATCAATAAGTAACACATTTTGCCCATCAAAGTCAACCGCCGTATCTGTGGCGTCACGGGTCGTTCCCGGAGCGTCATCCACAATAGCTCTCTTTTCACCAACCAGGGCATTGAGCAGCATTGACTTGCCCACATTGGTTCGACCAGCAATGGCTATCTTCATGAGCGCCGGTTCAGCTTCAGCCAAGGTCGGTGCCGGTATTAGAGCAATGATTCTGTCCAGAAGTTCCGCAGTGCCACGCCAGTGGTAGGCGCTGATAGCGACAGGTTCTCCCAGTCCCAGTTGGTAGAATTCCACCACCCCCGTCTCAAGCTTTTCATTATCCGCCTTGTTGACCACCAGCAGCACCGGTTTTCCCACCCGACGCAACCTGTCTGCCATCTCTATATCGGCAGCGATTACGCCACTTTTGACATCCGTCAGAAAAATAATAATATCAGCCCCGAAGATAGCTGCCTCTATCTGCTCCTGAACACCTTGGGCCACCGCCGAGCGGGCATCAAATTCCAGACCACCGGTATCGACCGCAGTGAACTCCACGTCATGCCAGGATACAGAAGCGATGACCCTATCCCTGGTTGTACCCGGTGAATCCTCGACAATCGCCAGCCGTCCTCCCACCATCCTGTTGAGCAGCGTAGACTTGCCCACATTCTGCCGCCCTACAATGGCCACGATTGGCTTACCTGCCACCACACCCCTTACCCCACCTTGACGACTTCCTGAGCCAGTTTTATACTGGGGGGTTCAATGCCGGTTCGGGCAACGCTCCTTAACTCAGTAACATGCTCGCGGAAGTTCTGGACAAAAGCATTGTACTCCATCACGAATTTTTGGTACTGTTCGAGTGTCTCCTGCGGGATTTCCACCTTCGCGGCAATTTCATAAAACTGCACCACAAAGTCGTAATACTGACTGGTTATCTGCCACAGTTCGTCGAGATAAGTAGACAGGTACTCATCCAGTCTGGTGACACCGATATCACTCCCCATACGGTTGATGAAGCTGCCACACCAGCTATTGAAAATGCGTTGTGACATATCGCAGGCCCTTGCCCAGTCCCACAGCTTCGGGTTGTCGATATTGAAAAGGCTGTCGATAATGACAAATATGGACAGCGTTGAGTCCCCCATAAAACGACGATAAAAATATTCGGCCAGCTGCCTTAACCTGAATGCGGCACGCTCCAGCTGCCTTTCCCTGGCTTTTATTACGGTTACCACCAGCCCAAGGGCCAGAATAAAGATGAGCGCCGGCGTTACCCACTCAATTGGCCACTTATAGAGAACACCAAGCACCGCCAGCACCGTTATCAGGGTCGGGTACCAGCCACGATTGATGATTGTCTTCAGCGTATACATTCCGTCCCCTCCTAATCGTACTTTGTCAACGGTATCTCAAGACCGCCGAGCATCTCCGCAAGCAATGCCTTCTGCAAATGCATCCGGTTCTCCGCCTGGTCAAAGACCACGGACCTCGGGCTGTCAAGGACACCTTTTGCTACTTCCTCTCCCTGGTGAGCAGGCAACGGGTGCATAAGTATGGCGCCTTCTTGTGCCTGCATCATAAGTTCATCATCTATCTGGTATCCAGCGAACGCCCGCCGCCGCTTCTCGCTTTCGTCTTCCTGCCCCATGCTCGTCCACACATCCGTATAAACTATGTCAGCCTCATGAACTGCCTGACGCGGGTCCTCAGTCGCTCTCCATGGCATAGCTCTGTGCCAGCTCCAGCAAGTCGTCACGTACCTGATAAGCTGCCGGTGAGGCAATCCGGAAATGTATCCCGGCCAGTGCTGACGCCAGCATGAGGCTGTGCGCCACGTTGTTGCCATCGCCCACATAAGCCAAGGCCAATCCTTCCAGTTCGCCCTTCTTTTCATAAATGGTAAGCAAATCCGCCAGTGCCTGACAGGGGTGCTCTAGGTCAGACAGGGCATTGATTACCGGTACATCCGCGTACTGGGCTAGCAATTCCAAGGTTTCGTGCGAGAAGGTGCGGGCGGCGATAGCATCCACATAACGCGAAAGAACCCGGGCTACATCCGGCACCGGTTCCCTTTTCCCCAGGCCGACCTCTGCAGGAGACAGGTAGATAGCATAACCACCCAGCTGACGCATGGCCATCTCAAAGCTCACCCGCGTCCGCAACGACGGTTTTTCGAATAGTAAAGCCAAGGTCTTTTCACTGAGGGAATGACGCCAGCCTTCCTCTTTCAGTTCAATGGCGCGGGATATTAGTAACGGTATGTCCTCGCGGTTCAAATCAGCTATGGAAAGTAAGTCTTTACCCTTCAATACATCCTCCCCACTTTGCCCTACAGTATATCACGAAAAAATGTTTAATCGAAAGGTATTTTGAGTCGATTTCTTGACACATTTTACGCATCATGTCTAATATGCGTTGTAGTCAGGAGACGAACAATGGCTGAGATTATACTTGCCAGACACGGTAAAACAGAATGGAACGTGGCCGAGATATTCCGGGGCCAGATTGACATAGATTTGAGTGAAACAGGAGTGAAACAGGCAAAATTACTGGCCGAATATCTAAGCAAGTCAGCAATAGAGGCCATCTATACAAGCCCCCTGAAGCGGGCGCGCAAAACAGCCGAAATCATCGCCCAACCTCATGGACTGAAAGTAAACGCTGACCCTGACCTCATTGATTTCAATTTTGGCCAGTGGGAGGGATTGCCACTTGAGGAAGTAAAGGAGAAATACGAAGACCTGCACAAAAAATGGGTAGCTCATCCGGAGCAGGTCAGTATACCCGGTGGTGAGAGCCTGGAAGATGTTTCCCGAAGAATCGTTCGATTCAAAAACAAAATTATATCGAGTTACCACAGTGTTGTACTAATCGTCGGGCACCGCGTGGTGAACAAAGTCATGCTCTGCACAATGCTGGGACTGGACAACAGCCATTTCTGGAAAATAAAACAGGATACCTGCGGTATCTCCATCTTAACCTATCAGGATGAACAGTTTATTCTCACCAAGCACAATGTCACCTCATTCCTCAAACCCGTTACCCGAGCACCGTTGAGCGACTTTTAGCGCTATCCCTTTACATTGCTTGACAAGACAGCTACAATGTTATGGTAATCTGTTATCAACGGAGGTAAGAACCGGTGGGTATTGAATGGTTCCGTGACCTGGCGATAGTAATCCTCGGCTTCGGCGTCACCATCGTTGTCATTTCCATTGGCATTCTGGCCTTTATGATGTATCGCAAGCTGAGGCCGATACTGGACTCGGTAAAGTCTACCGCCAAACGTGTTGAGAACATTTCGACAACTGTAGAGGAAGAGGTTTCAAGGCCACTGGCAAAGTTGGCTGCTTTTGTTCAGGGTGTACGGCAGGCAGTTGGCCTGTTCAGTGGATTTACCAGAAGAAAGCAAGGAGGTAGAGATGGCTGAAAAAGATACTGGTGCCAGTTTCGCTATTGGGTTTCTTCTAGGTGCCGTTGTTGGCGTGGCCGTCGGTTTCCTATATGCACCCAAGCCGGGTAAGGAAACCCGGGCTATGCTGAAAGAAAAGGCCGAAACCGCCGCCGAGAAGGCGAAAGAAGCTGCGGAAAAGGCCAAGGAAGCCGCTATCACTGCTGAACACCGCGTCGAAGAGAAGCTGGGCAGAAAAAAACCAGGCGAATAACCGACCGGCTCCATAGTTATATATATTTTGTCTGATTCCTGAGCTTATCTTCGGTAAGTTAGTAGGAGAACTGTATCCGCAATGACTCATTTCTTCAGCCAACACTGGCGACTGGTAGTTCTAGTAGTTGGCACGGTCATTTTTCTCTGGGTTCTTTACCTCTTGAGAATGGTTATATTTCCATTTGCCCTCGGTCTGGTGTTTGCTTATCTTTTGTATCCCCTTATTACCTGGATGGAAGCGAAGTTTCCCGGACCCGGAAAATGGCAGGGATTTAAACGTGTCCTGTCCATCCTCATCGTTTTTTTCATTCTTTTCACGCTGCTGGCCATTTTTTCCTATGTAATCGCTACTGCCGTCATCGATGCTTCCGTGAGCCTGGCTACCGGTGCCCCTTTCTTCATCAGTAAAAGCCTATACCAAGTCACCGAATGGCTTGACGTCATAAGGGAGCAGTTCCCACCGGATATTCGTACCGAGGTAGACAGGGCACTTCTGGAAGCTGGCGTGGCACTGGGTAACGCCATTCGTGATGCCCTAGTCAAGGGAATCTCCTTCGCGCCGGAAACTTTCAGTCTCGTGTTTGGCCTGGCAGCTCTACCGCTTTTCCTCTTTTATGCCCTGAAGGACTCCGACAAAATAAAATCTAACTTTTACTCTTCATTTCCTCCGGGAATCGCCGAACACGCCAGAAACCTGGTCAGTATAATCGAAGGGGTTCTCGGTCGCTACATTCGCGCCCAGTTGATGCTCGGATTGATTGTAGCGTACCTGGTTTTCATCGGCCTGCTGATACTGGATATCCCATTCTCACCAGTGCTGGCCATTCTGGCCGGTATTGGAGAACTCATCCCGACACTTGGACCCTGGATAAGCGGCGCTGCGGTGGCGATTATAGCTCTGGCTATGGCTCCAGACAAGGTAATCTGGGTAATTATCCTTTTCCTAGCTGTCCAGCTACTGGAGAACAGCCTGCTGGTGCCTCGGGTTCAGGGCGGCTACCTGCGCATCCATCCCGCGATGATGATTTTCATGCTTGTTCTGGGTGCTTATCTTGCCGGCATCTGGGGACTCCTGCTGGCCGGACCGCTGACCGCCACTGGTATCGCCATCTACAAATACGTCCAGCAGCGTTACCAGGAGGAGAAGCTTTTGCAACCGCCTGAAGAGAGCTGAACCCTCTCCATCTCTTCTTTCCCGCCCCCTGCTCTGTTATAATTTAACTATGGAAAAGCCGCTTCTCGTTCTGTTCGATGGCAATGCTATCATCCACCGCGCTTACCATGCCTTCCAGACGAGCCGGTCACCAGTGCGACTGACCGTGAGCAAGACTGGCGAGGTTGTCAGTGCTGTTTACGGCTTCACTCAGATGCTGCTCAAGACCCTGAACGACCTCAAACCCACCCATTGCGCCATTGCCTTTGATAAAAAAGGTCCCACCTTCCGCCACCAGCTTTTCGACCAGTACAAGGCGCACCGACTCCCGGCTCCTCCCGAACTAATCAGCCAGCTGGAGCGGGTCAGGCAGCTGGTTGAAGCCTTCCGCATTCCCATCTTTGAACTTGACGGCTATGAAGCCGATGATATACTGGGAACGCTGAGTCACCAGGCCAGCCAGCAGGACATCGACACGGTCATCGTTACCGGTGATGCCGATACCATGCAGCTTGTCTCTCCCAATGTGAAGGTGCTCTACCCAAAGCCGGGACGGTCTTTCAGCGATACCATACTGTATGACGAATCAGCGGTCAGCAATCGATACGGCGTAAAGCCAGAGCAGATTACCGACCTGAAAGGCCTGGTCGGTGACCCATCGGATAATATCCCCGGTGTCCCCGGTGTGGGTGAGAAAACGGCCACCAAGCTGCTCCAGCAGTTTGGCACTGTAGAAAACATCTACGACCACATCGAAGAGGTAGCACCTCCCCGAATCCAGGAGACACTTCGCCAGAATGAAAAATTGGCGCGCCAGAGCAAAGAGCTCGCCACCATCGTCACCAGGGCGCCGGTTGAATTGAGCCTTGCTGACTGCCAGGCAAACCAGTATGACCGCGAGGCGGTCAATGAGCTTTTTCGAGAGCTCGAGTTTGTCAGGCTGCGCGACAGGCTGCCCGGAGTCGAATCCAAGGCCGAGACTTCTGAAACACCAGCAGTGGAAGTGAAAACCGGGCCACCGCAGGGGGATTACCGCATTATAAATACCCCGTCTGGCCTCGACGATTTGATTAACCGCTTGACAGAATCTAAGTCATTCGCCTTCGACCTGGAGACGACCAGCCTGAACCCGTTGCAGGCAGAACTGGTCGGAATCTCGTTCTCGCCGGCGCCAGCAGAAGCCTATTACATTCCGGTAGGGCATACCAGCCTGCAAGCAGTGGCACAGCTTCCCCAGCCGCAGGTCATTGAGCGGATTAAACCCGCACTTGAGGACAATAAGCTGGCCAAGATGGCTCACAACGGCAAGTATGATATGGCTGTGCTGGCCGAAGTTGGATTGAACGTAAATGACCTGACATTCGATACCATGGTCGCCGCCTATCTGATGGGAGAAAAATCACTGGGTTTGAAAGCGCTTGCCTTCAGCAAATTGAACGTCGATATGACACCCATAACCGACCTCATTGGTACCGGCTCAAAGCAGTTGCCCATGTCCCAGATTGAGATAGAAAAAGTGGCCGATTACGCTTGCGCCGATGCTGATATGACCCGCCGACTGGCCGACCTCTTTGACGGAGACCTGCGAGGGCAGGGACTCTGGCAGCTTTTTTCCGATGTTGAGATGCCCCTCGTGCCGGTGCTGCTTCGTATGGAGAGAAACGGCATCGCCCTTGACAAGGAACTTCTGCATGATATGTCCAAAGAGCTTGGTGAGCAGATTGCAGAGCTGGAAACACAAATATTTACCCTGGCAGGGGAGGAGTTCAACATAAACTCCCCGCAGCAACTGGGTAAGATTTTATTTGATAAGCTCCAGATACCCACTCCCCGAAGAGGCAAATCCAAATATTCCACGGAGGCATCAGTTCTCGAGGAGTTAAAAGATTTTGAGATAATTGGATTAATCCAGGAGTACCGCCAGCTAACCAAGCTGAGGTCGACCTACATTGACGCCCTGCCTGCGCTAATAAATGCTAAAACCGGCCGCGTGCATACCAGCTTCAACCAGACGAGGACGACAACCGGTCGGCTCTCCTCCAGCGAACCGAATCTACAGAATATACCCGTCCGCGGTGAAACGGGGAAGCAGATACGACGTGCTTTCATCGCGCCGAAGGGCAGCCGTCTGTTCTCCGTGGACTATTCCCAGATTGACCTTCGGGCGCTGGCTCATCTCTCCCAGGACCCGGGCCTTGTCCGTGCCTTCCAGCATAACGAAGACATTCACACCGCCACCGCCGCCCAGCTTTTCAACGTTGAGAGGTCACAGGTGACCGCAGATATGCGCCGCCTGGCCAAGACGGTAAATTTCGGCGTCATTTACGGCATGAGCGAGTACGGGCTGGAGCAGGCCACCGAGCTCTCACGGGAAGAAGCAGCCCAGTTCATCGCCGCCTATTTCGCCAAATATCCCAGGGTGAAAGAATACCTTGAAGCCACGAAAAGACAGGCCCGGGAAAATGGCTGCGTGCAGACCATTCTGGGCAGACGGCGCTTCATTCCGGAAATCAACTCAGCCAATCGGCAGGTGCGGGAAGCCGCCGAGCGTATGGCCATCAACATGCCGGTGCAGGGCACCTCGGCCGACATCATCAAGGTAGCCATGATTAACCTGGACCGTGAGATGGACAAAAAGCGTTTGAAGAGCCGTATACTGCTACAGGTGCATGATGAACTTGTCCTTGAGGTACCTGACGAAGAGATGAAGACAATCGACGAGCTCGTTCCTCAAGTAATGTCCTCAGCTATCAACCTTAACGTGCCGTTGAAAGTTGACACCAAGCAGGGTCAGAACTGGGGGGAAATGGAATAACATGCCCGAACTGCCCGAGGTGGAAACGGTAAAAAATGAGCTTGC
>SMTZ1_10032537_pt1 | contig 11372 bp, 8 predicted proteins | sample DeeMarSWOR136_30_FD_25667 | JGI IMG/M metagenome (IMG submission 25667)
CAGATAATCCGCGGTCATGGCTCCTATGATCGGTCCGAACGAGGCGCCGATGATCAGGAAAAAGCCCACCAGGTCCTGAGCCACACCGGTCGCAGCCAACACTGTTCCGACCGCGCCAGCTCCCAGAGTCAACCCGATCCTCGGAAGTTTGGGGAACATGGTGGAAAAGGCATTGCCTGCCAAGAAGGCACAGAAGCCTGTCGGGCAGATGCAGGCGATGACAAACACCCAGAACATGATCAAGGCCACAATCCCGCCGACTGCGCCGATAGAACCAATAAACACAGAAAAAACATCCGGATTTGCGGTTCCCATGCCGGCGTCAGAAGCAATCTGAGGATTCTTCCCCACGGCCCCCGCGATCGTCAACAAGGCAAAAATCCCTGCCACTAGCGCAGCCATAGTGATGCCGAAGAATCCTCCAAGGACCACATCCTTCCTATTCCGGTTGTTCATCGTGAAATCCGCGCCCGCTGCGCCTGCTGTCGCAAAGAATCCCGCTGCAGCCTGCAGCGCTGCAAAGGCACCCAGGGCCATGAGAGGAATGACGACCAAAGCACCTTCAGGAATCGATACAGATGAGCTAAAAGTGGACAGCCCCTCCATATTCGCAAAGCCTGCAATAACAATGATCAACAAGCCAGCATGAAACCCCAGATGACACAAACAACCCAGAAAAACACGGAGTTGGGGCCTGCGTCTGAACCCACGGCAGACATGAAGAATGATGCCGCCGAAAAAGTGAACACCGCATGCCAGCCGATCTGCAAAAATCCCATAAGCAATCCCGGGATAAGAATCCCGCCTTTGGTTCCAAACGTCGAGGAGCCCACGACGTACAGCGGCATGCCTGTCTGCATTCCCAGCAGACCCGGCACATAGAACAGCGCAAAACAGAATAAAGCGCCTAGGAACAACCCGACGATTCCGGCCCACAGGCTGCCGTACTGGAGCGCTCCGGCCATCCCTGCCATGAACGGCACAGAAAGAAAAATTCCTGCGTACGATTGCGCGGTGTTCTTATACCATGCTGTCCGGTTTTCGGCCGGATTCGGTGTTGCAGATTTTAAATACCCCGGCAGTGTCCCATTACTCATGGTTTTCCCTCCTTAATTTAAGATGAGCAGACTCCCTCCCTGATTGAATACGATTGCCTGCTTATCAAATTCCTCCCAATTCCCCATAATTATATAAGAATATTTTTTTTGAGCAAGCACTAATTATTCCTATTCTTTTATACCTGAACCTGACTTAAAAGCATCACATGGGCTGGCCAACTTCATTCATCATGCGAGTTTTTCCAATGCGATGTGCAATCAGCTGACTTTTACTCTGAGTGTTGATTTTTCTAAATTACTTGGAAAAATCTTTTTGGTTAATTAAGGGGAGATAGGATGGGAAATACCTGTAAAAAATCTACCGGTTCAAAAAAATCACATTTACACTTGACATAAATAATAACATGCGTTATATTACGTATGTTATATTTAAATCAAAATAAGCACTGGAGAGAAAATCCATGTCACCACCAAAAACAAAGTTCACCAAAGAAAGAATATACGAGGCCGCGTTTGTCCTCTTGAAGGAAAAGGGCTGGGCGTATGTCTCAGCCCGCAACATCGCTAAGCAGCTTAAAGCCTCGACCATGCCCATATACTCCACTGTGGATTCAATGGAAGAAATCGATAAGGAATGTAAATCACGCGCCTTAAAAGCCATGCATGAGTACCAGCTCGAGCAATACACGGATAATCCCTTCCTCAACTCGGCCATAGGTTATATCCTTTTCGCTCGGGATCTCCCTCATCTCTTCAGGTTTCTCTACTTCGAACGGCCCGAGCCGGTCTCCGGGCAGGAGCTGAAGGAGTTGAAAAAGCGACTTCCCAAAGAGCTGCGTGACCTGGCCCTTGATTATTTCAGAAAAATTACACCCAAAGAGCTCAACGATGTGGCTCTCTTGAGCTGGATCTTCACCCATGGACTGGCCGTCCTCCTCTACAGCGGCGTTCTCACCAACATTTCTAACAAAAAGATCGTCAGTGTGCTCGAAAAGGCAGGAGATGCCTTCTTTGCTCTCGAGAAAACAAAGAAAAAGGAATCCAGGAAAAAATAAGCCAGGAGGTTTCGATGAAGCTCAAAACGATCTTGCGCATTGGTGGCCAATGGATTGGGCTCTCCGTAATCATGTTCATCCTTTGGCTGGTCACTATGGGAATCATGACCTCGTTATTCATGGGAGACACGGGCTCATCCTCTTATGCATCCGCAGGTTTTCTATCAGGCATGGTGGCTGTCTGCCTTATCAACTCGGCTGTGATCATCTATCTTCTTCTTCGCTCCCGATGGCACGGAATCAAACTCATCGTTTTTGTGGCGCTTGTGCACTATGTCGTTCAATTTTTCATGGGGGGAGTCGAAGCAATCCTGTTTCAAACGAGCCTGAAGATCCCCATCCGATTGGTCTATGCCCAGCTCATCAGTGGAGTCATTTTCGCCTTTCTTTTCGCCCTTATGGCTGTCCTCATCCTGGGCAGGATGAAACCGCCGAAAGAAACTCCGGAAGCCCCGAATACACGGCTCATCATGCCCAAGGGTGAATTCATACTAAAATTTCTTGTTCTCAGTCTCATCATCTACCCGCTGTTGTATCTCTTGTTCGGTTATTTTGTGGCCTGGCAGTTTCCGGCTGTCCGGGAATTCTACTCTGGCTCGACTGTCCTTCATCCGTTTTTTCAATTCATCCAAGGTCTTTTCAGCACAAATTCGGCCCTGGTATTCTGGCAGATGGCGAGGGGAGCTGTCTGGGTTCTGGTCGCCCTCCCGGTTATCCGAATGATGAAAGGCTCTGCCCAGGAAACAGCGGTTACCACTTTATCGAAACCGCCAGCTCCAATTTTCTGTGGGGGATGCTCATCGTCTGGCTGCTGCACCGTTCGCATAATAAGCTGGTGAAATTTGCCAAAATTGAAGCCTAAAATCCGGATAAAATCAGAGAAAAGGGGCAGATGGATTGAAGAGGCAGGATTTATATCATTAAAATTCACTGATGATAGACGTTTAAAAGGGGAAAAATCAGGTGATTCCCAGCTTATACTTTAAAGCGTTCAGTGTGTTTCTCATGAGCATGGTGATGGTCATGGGTCCGACACCTCCCGGCACAGGTGTGATCCATCCCGCAATCTCTTTGGCCGCATCGAAATCCACATCGCCTTTCAGGATAGCCACCTCCCTGCCGGTTTTCTCGCTGATCTTGGTCCCGACTCTGTTGACGCCGACATCAATGACACAGGAGCCGGGTTTAATCCATTCCGGCTTGACTAAACCCTGTACTCCGGCAGCCACGATCAGGATATCTGCCCTTTTGCAGTGAAATGCCATGTCCTTTGTTCGGGTGTGAATCACGGTTACCGTGGCATTGGCATAGTCTTGTTTCTGAAGCAGCATGATGGCAATCGGTTTACCCACAATATTCGAGCGCCCGACCACCACGACCTCCGCTCCTTCTGTATTCACGCCGGCCCGCTTGATCATTTCCTGAATTCCCGCAGGAGTCGAGGGTGGGAATTTTACCTCGGAACCACCGATGACAAGCCTTCCCATGTTCACCGGATGAAATCCATCCACATCCTTGTCCGGATCGATGGCATTGATCACCTTTTTTTCGTTGATGTGACTCGGGAGGGGGAGCTGAACCAGAACACCGTGGACTGTTTTATCTTTGTTGTATTTATCCACCAGGGCTAATAGTTCCTCTTCCGTGATGGTTTCGGGCTTGTTGACCTGGACTTCCTTAAAACCCAAGTTGTTGGCTGTTCTGATCTTCCCTGTGACATACGAAACCGATGCCGGATCTTCTCCAACCAGAATGGTCACCAACCCGGGGACGACACCGTGCTCCTCGAATCTCCTTTCCCTTGATCAGTTTAGCTGTCATTTGACTCTCCCTTTTTTGTAGTGGATTTATTTCTCCCAAACATTCTTAGTTTATTAATTCTTTCGCTTTCATTCTTACTTATAAATTTATTGTTTTGCTTACAGCTAGCTTGGTTGAAATACACGGGAATGGAAGAAGCGACCTTGAGGATTTAGCCTTCCTGAATCGTTCCTAGAGGGAATCCGAAGAATTCGGACGGCGAGTATGTATTGAGTATTGAGCTTGAACGAGGTAGAGGGAATAGTGAGGAAAGAACACTGAATTCTGGAGATAACCAGGAACAACCGCGCGAGTTACGCAGCCGCCGAGAGGGACGTTGAAGGAATGGCGTAAAAAATCTGAAGGGAGCGATGCCATTTCTGTGTATTTCACTTGTTCAACCAGCACTAAATTGAAGATAATCAATTTATATTTTATTGCTCTAAAGCCATTCATGAATGATCTGCCACAATACTGGAAAACTTCACAAATCCAACAAGATTCTTTCGAAGTGTGAATACCACAAATGACAGCCTATTTCAAATCCCTTTATCAAAAAAAGCAAATTGTTGAAAGTTATAATATTTTCAATTGATAACGATATTCCATTATGGTATTGGATATGAGGAAAGAAAACGGGATTTTTGTTAAAATCCAAAGGAAGCTTGGATGTTTAAAAACTATTTCAAGGTCGCTTACCGCAACCTGATCAAGCACAAATCCTATTCATTGATCAATATTTTCGGGCTTTCTCTCGGTATCACCTGCTGCATACTGATCCTTGCCTATATCACATATGAACTCTCTTATGACAGCTATCATAAAAATGCGGATAGTATTTACCGGATCGCATCGAAGAGAACTACGATGGGCAGAACACAAGAATTTGCTGTCTCTCCTGGGCCGGCCGGACCGACAATGATTAAAGACTTTCCGGAAGTTGTCGATGCAGTCAGGTTTATGCCTACTGTAAAAAGAGCTTTCGCCTATGGAGATAAGAAATTCTTTGAGACAGGAGTTCTTTATGCAGACCAATCCGTTTTTAAGGTGTTTTCTTTTGAATTGATGGAAGGCGACCCGGAGACAGCTCTCGAGGCCCCGTTTACCATGGTTATAACTCCGGAAACGGCTCAGAAATACTTTGGGAACGAAAGCCCAATGGGCAAAATAGTAAAGTGGGACAACAATTTTGACTACCGGATAACCGGAGTCGTGAAATCTCCTCTCCCGAATTCACATTTCACGTTTAATGTTCTGGCATCGTTTTCAACTCTGATCCGGTATGACCCCCGATTAGGGAGTTCGTGGAATACGAGCTATCAGACCTACTTACTGCTGCAGGAAAATACCGATCCTAAAGAGTTTGATCAGAAAATGGAAGGTTTTAATGAAAAATATCTTGGACCGATGTTAAGGGAAAGGGGAATAGAACTGGAGACCTATCTTCAGCCTCTAACAAGCATACATCTGCATTCCCATCTTGAACGTGAATTAGGAGCCAACAGTGATATCAGAATCATTTATGCTTTTGTGGCCATAGCCATAGTGATTTTACTGACCGCCTGCATTAACTTCATGAACCTCTCTACCGCCCGTTCGGCAATCAGGACAAAAGAGATCGGACTGCGAAAAGTTCTTGGTGCGGAAAGGAGCAAACTGGTCCTTCAATTTCTCGGGGAATCTTTTATTTTTGCCATGATATCTCTGGCGGTGGCCATTCTTATGGCGCAACTGCTTCTTCCGTATTTTAGAAATCTTGCCGACCGGGATATCTCGATTGATTACCTTCAAATGCCGTACTTCACTGCCGGTTTAGTGGGGATTGTGTTGTTTGTCGGGTTTGTTGCGGGCAGCTACCCGGCTTTTTTCCTTTCTGCATTTAAACCCATTGCCGCACTGAGAGGAAATATCCAACACAGTTCAAAGAAGTCTTGGTTTCGTTCAATACTCGTTGTTTTTCAGTTTGCTGTAACAACAATTCTGATAATCTGTACCGTTATTATTTTTAGCCAGCAGAAGTACATGAAAAACAAAGACCTCGGTTTCAATAAAAAAAATCTATTAATCATAGCCATTCAGAATAAAGAAGTGAGATCAATTATTGAATCTTTTAAGAGCGAACTCCTGAAGATCAGAGGAGTTGCGAGCACCGGTGCGTCTTCAATGGTTCCCGGAGAAATGTACTTATTTAACTCTGGCATTTATCCTGAAGGCTTTTCCAGAGACCAACAGTTCAGAATGGATAATTTTCTTATTGATCAAGATTTTATTGATACATTTGAGATTGAAATCGTCAAAGGACGAGGATTTTCAAAGGATATAGCAACGGATATTACAGATTCCGTGATGATCAATGAGACGGCTGCCAGAAAATTGGGATGGGACAACCCGGTGGGAAAAACAATTGAAATAGCAAGATCCATAGACAATCCAATCAAGAAAACAGTTATCGGTGTTTTCCGGGACATTCATCAGAGATCACTCTACGCTGTGGTGGAACCAACCTTTATTCAATACGTCAGCAATGAAGCGCCTATAGAAAACAGAGCGAGGAGGCTGGCGGTCCGACTGGATACCGAAGATCTTCCCAGGACAATGAAAGAAATAGAGCAAAAATGGAAGGAAGTCTATCCCGACCATCCGTATTATTCATTTTTTCTTGATGATTATTTTGACAGTCAACATAGAGCCGAAGAGAGACTCGGCAACATATTCCGCGCATTTTCTGTTCTTGCGGTGCTGATCGGATGTGTGGGACTGTTCGGACTTGCGTCTTATATGTCCGAAAAACGGACAAAAGAGATCGGTATCAGGAAGGTGCTTGGCTCAACAGTGGGTTCCATAGTGGTTTTACTCTGCAGGGAATTTCTACTTTTTTCAGCTCAGCACGTTTATCCTTACTGCATTCTTAACTTTAATCATTGCCTCGCTCACAGTTAGTTACCAGTCTGTTAAGGCCGCAAGTGCAAATCCGGTCGAGTCTCTGAGATATGAATAAGAGGACAAAATAGTAAAATCCTAACAATATAACCTGATTTTTTTAGTATGATTGAGTTTAAACAGGGAATACTCAGGGGAGAAATCAGATGAAAAGACGTTATTTCGTGCAAACCATTGGTCTGGGAGTAGCATCACTGGCTGTTCCCGGTTGTTTGGGTGGAAAGAAAGCCTGGGCCAAAAAACCCAACATCCTGTTTGTCATGAGTGACGACCATGCCTCCCATGCCATGAGCTGCTACGGCAGCCGGATCAACACGACACCGAATATTGACCGCATCGCGAAAGAAGGGATCCGATTCGAGAACTGCTTCTGCACCAACAGCATCTGCGCTCCCAGCCGCGCTGTTATCTTAACCGGAAAACACAGTCATCTCAATGGTGTGCACGACAACGCGCTTAGGTTTGACGGCACGCAACAGACATTTCCCAAGCTCCTCCAGCAGGCCGGGTACCAGACGGCCATGATCGGCAAGTGGCATCTCAAGAGCGACCCGACGGGCTTCGATTACTGGAATGTCCTTCCCGGGCAGGGACACTACTACAATCCGGACCTGATCGAGATGGGCGAGAGAAAACAGTCTCCCGGTTATGTCACGGATATTGTCACGGATATCGCTCTTGATTTTCTGGAGAACCGGCGCGACAAGACAAAACCCTTTATGATGATGCTTCACAACAAAGCCCCTCACCGTAACTGGCAGCCGGCTCCACGCCACCTGACAAAATATGATAAGGTAAAATTCCTTGAGCCGGATACACTGTTTGACGATTATTCAACCCGCTCCTCAGCCGCATCCGAACAGGAGATGACTCTCCGGAACCACATGCAGAATGAATATGACCTGAAAATGGGCCCTCCACCTGCCCGTCTGAACGAAGAACAGAAAACGGCCTGGGAAGCAGCGTACGGGCCGAAAAGGGAAGCCTTTGAGCGGGAAAAACCGGAGGGCGAGGAGCTGGTCCGCTGGAAATACAAGAGATACATGGAGGATTATCTGGGTTGCATAGCCGCAGTGGATGAAAACATCGGCCGTGTCCTGGACTATCTGGACAAATCCGGCCTTGCGGAAAACACCATCGTTCTCTACACCTCAGACCAGGGCTTCTACCTGGGTGACCACGGCTGGTTCGATAAGCGGTTCATGTATGAAGAATCCCTGCGCATGCCGCTTGTGGCCCGTTTTCCCGGCACCATCAAGCCTGGATCTGTGAATGAGGAGCTGGTGTCAAACCTCGACTTCGCACCCACCTTCCTCGATCTTGCTGGTGTGGACATTCCACAGGATATGCAGGGGCATTCCCTGGGAAGACTTCTGCAGAACCGAAAGGTCAGGAATTGGCGCCAGTCCGTGTATTATCACTATTACGAGTACCCGGCAGTGCACATGGCCAAGCGGCATTACGGAGTCCGGACCAAGCGTTATAAACTCATCCGCTTCTACCATGACACTGATGCCTGGGAGCTGTATGACCTGGAAAAAGACCCCCGTGAATTAAACAATGTCTACGATAACCCGGACTATGCCGGTGTCGTTCAAGAATTGAAGACAGAGCTGAAACGCCTTCAGGAGTTCTATGGGGACTCGGATGAATTAGCCCAGAAGTTCATTCAGGAAGACCTGGAGAGACGCAAGAAAAGATAAAATAAAAGGGGTCGTAAAAGGGGTCGCATCTCAACATTCGACATTTGTCCATTTTTTTATGCCCAATTCGTTATCAGGGAGAGTGTAGCTCTGCCTCTTGGTGATATTTTAAGAAATGTCGAATGTTGAGATGCGACCCCATTAATTCTCTTTTGAGGAAAGATAGAGGAACAGAATAAACCCCCCCAGGCAGATCCCGAAGATCAGAATCATGGTGATTATCGCTTCAATCGTCATTTTTATCCAGATAAAGCCTTTTAGTGATGAGCTTATTGAATATCATGAAAACTCCAAGGGCGGCGGCCCACTGGAAGAGTACGGTTCCGATCGATGTCTTTGAAAATATGTTCCACCAGTTTCCAGGGCTAGTAGAATAGCTGTCCCAGAACCACCAGGCCAGCATGGCGATTATCTGAACAGGGAGGAAAAAAGTCACCAGAAAATCAAACCACCGGCCCAATCTGATTTTGTGTTCAGGACGGGTGATGATCTCTTCACGGAGTTTTCTTGGCCCAACCTTGAGCACAAGAACGAGAAAGAACGAACCGCTCACCACAAGCCCCATCGCCCAAACCCAATCCTGGTTGTTGAAAAAACCCATACTCAGGGCAGAAGGAAGTCCCAGAGCAAAACAGCAGATCCCAACAATGACCACCGCCTTTTTCCTGGTGAGTCCGGTATCCATGAAGATTCTTGAAATCAACTCCAGCTGAGTAATGAGGGAGGAAAATGCCGCAAAACACAGGGCCAGGAAGAAAAGTGCCAGAAAGAAGTTCCCTGATGGGATTTTGGAAAACAGGATGGGGATCCATTTGAAGGTCAATCCTTCATTTCCCTGTTTCATGATATCCATTACTTTTTCCTGGGCTAAATTCTGTCCGGCGAAAAACGAAAAAACCGTGGGAATCACGGCTGCGGCGGCCAGGAGTGAAGCCATGTTGTTTCCGAATCCCAGTGTGGCCGTAGTCAGCAGCGGATTTTCTTTCTTCCGGGAGTAGACTCCCAAGGTCAGCATCAAACCCCAACCCGCCCCAGTGGACCAGGCTGCCTGGCTCAAGGCGTTCAACCAGACCTTGATGTTTCCCAGTTGTGAGAGATTCGGAGAGAACAAGAAGTTTAAACCCTGCACAGCACCGGGAAGAGTGAGGGACCGTCCCACCGCGATCAGAAGGAGTACAAACAGAGAGGGAATGAGAATCTTGTTCGCTCTCTCTATTCCTTTGACGACTCCGAAATAAATGATGGTGCAGCCGACGAAAACGGCTAAGAAATGGAATCCTACCGGTTCCCAGGAAGAAGAGAAAGTTTCCCAGTATTGGATCGGCTCTTTCCGGATCAATCCTTGAAAACACGTGGCGAATAAGTATTTGATGCACCAGCCTGTGACAACCGTATAATAGAAAGTGATCGCCGCTGTCACAAAAGCCACGAATGTCCCCATCCAGGCATATTTTCGCCCCATCATTTTCCCGAACGAACCGATAACGCCCATTCTTATCTTTTTGCCCAAGGCAAGTTCCACGGTTAATAGAGGAATGGCCCAGATAAAGAGAAACACAATCCAGGCGATCATGAAAGCTCCGCCCCCGTACTGGGAGGCAATACGCGGGAAACGCCAGAGGTTTCCCGTGCCGATGGCCATGCCGATGCCGGCAAAGATGATCCCCCAGCGAGAAAATGTTTCGCTCTTTGTCATGATAAGAACATCACTTTACCTGTTGTTATTTTATGTGTCAATACGTAATTGGGAACCTTCCCCGCAGGTATACTCTTTTTATAAATTTGTATGAAAAGATATCAGGAAAGAAAGGCTGTTCCTTTCGGGAACGTCCTTAGATGGAAAAATACAATTGTAACTTTCATGATTTTTTATTAACTTAGTCCTGCAATTATTAATGTGAAATTGCCCAATGGCATTTTTTCACCGGAAATTGTCCAGGCCGGAAACGAAGACAGGTCAGCCCATGGTAAGAGTGAAGAATTTTAGAACAGAAAAAACTTTTTTATTCACTTCTCTGTTCAATAGGGTTGACCTTTCCTTGGCAATCGGAGGTAACAAATGAATAAAAAAATTCTGGTCTCAATGAACATCATCTTCTTGTTTTTAATCACACATCCTCTCATTGCAGGAAGCTGGTTTGAAAAATCCGAGCATGCGGAGAGGCGAGCCAAATTCATGGAAAAAATACCCGATGGCGCAGCAATCATTCTCGGTGCGACGACTCCCGTGTCGGACAGACAGTTCTTGCAAAACAGCGATTTCTTCTATTTCACCGGCTTGGAGATTCCGAATGCTGTCCTGGTCATGGACGGGAGGAGAAAAGAGAGTACTCTTTTCTTCTCGATCAGTGAACGAGAAGCCCTGGGAGAAGGCATCTCTCTTGAGCTCGTGCGCCAACCCGAAGTAGTGACGGGGATAGAGAATGTTTTGCCTATCGAACGGCTGTCCTCCACTCTTTCGAGGCTGAGCTTGCAGACCGATGTTTTTTACACATTCTTCAGACCTGAGGAGCTGAGCCGGGAGAACACCAATGAAAAATTCCGCGCCTTACAGAATACTATGACCATGAATATTTGGGATGGAAGGCTGACACGTGAGCTCCAATTTGTGAAGCGATTGAAGGAAAAATTTCCCCATATTACGGTCAAAGATTGTTCTCCTCTGGTCTGGGACCTTCGAAAGATAAAGTCGCCGGCAGAAATTGAGCTCTTGCGTCAAGCGGCCCAAATCGGAGTCAAGGCACACATCGAATTAATAAAAGCCACACGCCCTGGAGTTTCGGAAAAAGAACTGGCGGCCCTGTTCGAGTATGTCT
>SMTZ1_10013403_pt1 | contig 11369 bp, 9 predicted proteins | sample DeeMarSWOR136_30_FD_25667 | JGI IMG/M metagenome (IMG submission 25667)
AAAAAACCGACATTACCAACAAATTCCTAAGACTGCTAATACGCATTTGTAATCCTCCTAAAAAATCCGTTAACACTTACCGTCCTCCAGCCAATGGGCCACCATAAGTGCAAAATCCTTGAAATTGAAAATGCAGTCGCCGTCTATATCTCCTGCAACGATTGTTTCACAAGCCAGCTCACCAAAATACGATTTGCTGGACTCGCCTGTGTCACCGTAACGTAATATAATCTGCATATTCAACTACTCAATACCCGCCAGCCAGTTTTCGACAAATACATGAAGGTCCGGCATATTGATGGAACTATCATTAGGAATGCCTATGTCACAAGCGGGATTCCATTGAGCATCTTCAGGGCCGGTCAACCAGGCCAATGCAAATATGGCAAAGTCGCCAAAATCCACCTTGCAATTATAATCAAAATCGCCCATATAAGCATAGTTAAACTCGTAGGTGCCCATGTCCACGATGCCGTTGTCGTCACAATCGCCATCTATAATCCTCGGGTGACCGTCCAGGTCAGTGTCCACCTCGACGGGTATTGCAGCGTTGTTGCCGTTGTCGATACAGGGTGAACCTTCCATCAGCCGCAGGTTGTCATCCTCAGTGCCGACCACGTTGTCAGGCCCGTCAGCATCCACGAACATCGGGTCATCCCCGATGTTGCTGATTCCACCTAAAGTGCCGCTCCAGCCCTGCACGCAACAATAGTTTATTACCGGAATGCTGCTTATATAGTTACAAATCTGAGCCGACTCATCAGTCGGCCCACCGTCCGTATTGCCCCACAGTATACAGTTTGTCAGCGTCGGATTGCTATAGAATCTATTATAGATCCCACCAGCTTCGTTTGCCGCCGAGTTGGAGCTGAACGAGCAATTGACCAGGAGTGGGCTGGAGTACTCCGAGTTGTGTATACCACCTCCCATGTATTCCGTAGAATTGCCGATGAAAATGCAGTTAATCAGTGTGGGACTACTTCCTTCTGGGGGGCCAAAACCCGAATTACCCATCCCACCGCCTCCACCATCACCGAAGTTACCTAAGAATATACAGTTGGTCATCTCTGGAGAGCTTTCCCAGTTGCATAATCCACCCCCCAACGTGGCAGACGCGTTTTTGATGAACCTACAGTCGGTTATTATTGGCTTGCACTCACCGTCACCATGTTCATAGTTGAACATCCCGCCCCCGCCGAATTCGACTGCCGAGTTGCAAAAAAACGTGCAACAGATAACCTTTGGATTGCACAGGTAATCATGCCCATTATTGAACATCCCACCGCCGACGCCTGTGTAATCACCGAACGAACCGTTGGCATTGCCGGCGGTGATACTGAAACCATCCAGGACGGCCGTCTCGTCGATATTGATATTGGTAACGACATGGTAGCTGTTTTCCGACCGGGTCGCCTCGGTCAATAAATCGCAAGGGTCGTTCACAGCTACGTCGTTGCCGTCGAGGTCTCCGCTCAGAATGGTCTCGTATTTTTGAATATCCCGTATATTGGGGTCCGGCTCTCCGAAGCCGGCGTAGCCGCCCTTGATGGTAACGCCTTTCTTGAGTTGAAACGTTGCTTCGCGGTCGCCTGTCCCGGTTGGATTGTCAGTATCTTCATCAGGTTTATAAATGCCTTCTGCCACCCGGATTTCATCGCCGTACTTTGCATCAGATAAGGCATCCTGAAGGTAGTTGAACGCGTCCGCCCAGTTCGTGCCGTCATTCGCACCTGTTGCATCGGCATCCACATAGATTGTTACCGGAAAGTTTGCTTGTAGTGGGGCAAAATAATAAATCGGCGGCTTGGGCCCGCCTTCCCTCTCAGTGGTGGTGTAGTACCCTTTGCCATCGGCATCGAAACAAATTGCCTCACCATTTACTTCCGAAGGAAACGGCAATTCAACACTGCATTCAGTACCCGAAAATGCCTCCCATAGATTCGTTCCTTCCGGGCGAAGCCATATAGAAGCGTGGTCGTCATCGTCTCTGACGATTATCATACTACCATCCAATGAAATATCACCTCCCGAGGTCTCATCCCACGGATACGGAAGATTACAAACGTGTTCCATAGTTATGGTTGCCGTCGTTGATTGTGGATACGGTGCTCGATATACACGCGGCGGGTAGTCTTCTTTCGAGATGATATAGATATCTTTGGTGACCGGGTCCAACATCAATGTTTCAGCATCCCGATATTGGTCTCCATCGGGATATTCCAGATTGATAGTGTCAACGTCGGTCAAAGTTGTTTCCACAGGCGGCTGCTGCGAATCGACCATCGGCTCAGCCACACGATAAACCGTGATATACGGGTTAGGGGCTCCTCCGCCGCCTATATTGCCTACATACAGATAATCAACACCATCAACCGGACCCGGGCCGATAGCGATATCCTCCCAGTCCCGGTTGGTTGCGCCCGAAAGGTAATAAATGCCGAGATGCGTCCCCTCCGAAGTCAAGGCCCATACCCGGGCCTGGTTACCGCGATCATTATGCACCCAAAAAACATCTGTATTCTTTCGACTCGCCGCAATGCCGGATATCTCGCTCAGCAAATCATTTGCAACCGTGCCGACCTGCAAACCCACTTCAAATTTCGGACACTCGGCCTTCACCGCCAGGCAAACCACCGACAGAATCAATAAAGAAACCCCCCAATTCCCTTTTCTCATCCTTCTCCCTTCTAAGATGTATAGCAAGAATTTTTTTAACCACGCAGGCATCAAACACACCTTTTAGATGCCATTCAACAATGCTCTTCCCTGGCAAACTGTCCCCATGATCAGTGTATCCCGCCTTCTCGCCCTGCAAATAAGCGAAAAGTAGGTTTTGTGCTGTTTTCTCTACTAAATCCATATAAATTATCTACTTATTTAGACTCTATTATAGCAAATCGAGTGACGAAAAATTTTAGTTTTTTTGTAAAATCTTTTCTAAATCACTAAATTTAGGCTAAAAACATATAAAAAGGACGTGTTCAATCGGTCTTTTTATTCACTTTCAATGTACCCAAGCGATATCGGCGCTTGCCGTCACTATCAGGCAATGGAAGTGCAATTTGAGGTGTCCCCGCACGTGTTCCGATCGAAATGTAAAGTTCATAGCTTCCCGGCCGCCGAATGCCCGGCCTGTAATTTGAACGAAGAAGTGGCGACAGCGGAAAAACCATTTCCTGTTTGAGAATCCCCGCCTTGCCGGGTGGCCCTACCGGTAAAGAACGAACATCGAATCCCTTATCAACATAAACGCCGACAATACCACCTTTGGAATCCTTCAAAGTTACAGCAGGATAACCGCCGGGCAAACAAGGCGCGACGCCGGCATTGCGCCACTTCGCCGAAAACTTTAAATTCGAATCAAGACCGACCTCGCTCGGCCAGGATGCCTGGACCAATTGAAGCCGGTAACCAAGCCGAAGATTTATCCGCCTGATTAAATCACGATTCGCCTCCATAAATTCCCGAGGCCACCAGTGGATTGAAGCGTAACTGGCATGATAGTCCTCGACCGCCTGCAGGTACAACGAGCCGTCCTCCCACGCCCCTCTTCTTTTCGATGAGCCGAAGTGCTCACACTCCAGAACGACCGGCACCTTCGGCCAGAACATCTGAGCCAAATCCGCGTGGAAATACGCATTTGGCTTGGGCTGGACAAGAATGCTGTCGTCGCGCAGAGTAAGGCCGCGCTCGCAGGCATATTTTATGCTGGCCTCTCCCCTGTCGTGACTTACAAAATCATCATTGGCTGCCAGAAGTGTCTTCTTGAAATGCTTCAGATGCAAATCGATATGCCTGCGAATGGTCTCGGCCGAATATGGCAGCTTTGTGCTGTGATAAGTATGTCCCTCCCCCCAGACGCCGAATGAGCCGATATCAATAAACGCCACATCCGGACTGCCGTCATACCGGGTCGCAAACGCAGCTAAAAAATTATCCAGCTTTTCCAAAAAGACCGGGTCATCGTAATCAGGCTCCCAGTACGGCCCATCCTTCATCATAGTACCCGGCTTGAAGTTATAGCCTTTCGCGCCAGCTTTTTGGACCCATTCGGGAGTGGCGTAACGCATCCACGACTCACAGCACGAAATTCGGAATGCTATCTGCTTGCCCTTCTCTATCCACCTATGGGCCGGCGAATCAACAACCGCCCAGTAAAACTTGCCTTCCTCCGGCTCAATATAAGACCAAGGTATACGAAGGTAGATATGCGTAAGGCCGGGAAAATCATCCAGCGTATCGGATGGCTCCAGCTTTGAGCCGTAATTAGTAGGAATGTTGGAATAATAATGAAAGCCCCAGCCCATCCCGGGATTCTCAAGCGCCGCCCCTGTATCCTGCGGGCGAATCACTGTTCGTTGTTGCTCCGCCGACAAACCCGACCAGCTAAACAACAATACTGCTAATACAAAACAACAACTCCAACTTCTGCAATCCTTCATCACATATACCTCCCTACAAACAATGTTGTCACTTTCAACAAGCTTTTCAGGTTTTCTTCTTTTTCTTTGTTGTTTTGCGCTGTCTGCGCTGTATCGTCCAAACCGGCTCAATCATTTGTGAGTTCCACCGCTCGTATTCATCCCGCATCTCTTTGAGAACATCCGGCTTTCCCGCCTTCAAGTCTTTTTTCTCACCAATATCAGAGGCCAAATCAAAAAGTCCGATTTCGTCTCCCATTTTTACCAGCTTCCAATCCCCTTTCCTTGCCGCGTGGTTCTTGCCGCTGCGCCAAAACAGGGCTTCGTGGGGAGGCTCTTTCTTCTCACCGCTCAAATATGGCAATAAGTTTACGCCGTCGAGTTTACGGCCTGATGGAAGCTCCGCCCCCGCTGCCGCCGCCGCCGTCGGAAGAATATCAAGCGAAATCACCGGCTTATCGTACGTGCTGCCGGCCTTTAAGCGTCCGGACCATTGCACCATAAAGGGTACACGGATGCCGCCCTCATACATCGTGCCCTTCGTAGCACGCAGTGGGGTATTGCGTGACCCGTTCGCAGGAGTCGGGCCGCCGTTGTCGTTGATAAAGAATAGCAGCGTGTCTTTCTCCAGACCCGATTCTCGCAGCTTCGCTAACAGCTTGCCGATGCCCTCATCCATGGCCGTCAACATCCCGGCATAGATGCGACGCTTTTGCTCAGTAATATGTTTGAAGCTGTCCTTGTAACGCTCCGGCCCCTGCATCGGCGTATGAACAGCGTTATAAGCAAGATAAAGGAAGAAGCGCTCTTTGCGGTGACGCTCAACAAACGCAACCGCCTCGCGCGAGAAGGCATCGGTGAGGTATTCTTTCTCATCGACCGGCTCGGTCCCGCGCAGGATCGGATTGAATGTCCCCAATCCCGGGTCAATATAGGAATGACCGCCGTGCAGAAAGCCGAAGAATTCATCATACCCGCGCTTGAAAGGATGAAAGTGCGGCGCCATTCCAAGATGCCATTTACCCACGGCACCCGTTACATAACCGGAGGATTTAAGTACATCCGCAATGGTGACCTCTGTCAGCGGCAGCCCGACCTGTTCTCTTAAACCTCCCGGTGGCGGGCCCGTATTATACTCATGGCCGAACCGCTGCTGGTAACGACCGGTCGCAAGCCCTGCACGAGTCGGGCTGCACACAGGGCACGAGACATATCCATTCGTAAAACGCACACCCTTTCGCGCGATGGAGTCAATATTCGGCGTCGGTATATCTTTGCAGCCCTGGCAGCCAATGTCGGCGTATCCCATATCATCGCTGATAATAACCACGATATTCGGCTTCTGACCTTTCACCTTCCTTCCTGGGCCCGCACTCGCGCAGCCCGAAAATACTGACAGCCCGGACGCCGAAACCGCCGCAAAACCCATCTTTCTGAGAAACTCTCTTCTAGTTTGCTTTTCCATACTTGTTCTCCTTTTCTCTCTTTCAATTTCCTTTTGTCTCATTGTTCACCTTGGACTTTCGCTTGGTCTTGTTTGGCGATTTGCCTTTGCAAAAGCAGGATAGCCACGGCAAAAGCCAAACCGAAGGAAACGTCACCGGTAACAAACCAGACGAACCAGCCCAAGCCTCCTCTGACAAGGGCAGGAACACCTGGGATTAGAAATCCGATAACCGCCATCAGCGACCACAGAGCAACTAAGCGGATAGGATCGGCGTAGCGACGTACGTCGGTGGAGAAGACCACCAACATTAAACCCAGAAGCACGTAAAACGCTGAGAGCAGCCTCGCCAGATAGGAAACAAGCACCCCAACAGGAGTTCCAGGTTCAGCAAGTTCCACCCCTCGGACCAGCCAGGAATGAGGCATAAAAACAGCTATTATAGCCGGAAGACTCACGATACCAACTATAAGAAGCAGCAGCTTCAAGGCTCGTTCCGCACTATTCATGATATACTCCTTTCAAAACCACGGTGACCCTAAAAGATGCCCGTGATATCCCTTTGCGAAAAGCCATCTTACTATATAGGCATAAAAGAGCAACCACAATCCCGCACAACCAGATACAGCCCGGCAAACCACATCAACAATCTGACCACAGTTCTCACTACGCAGGGGTGAATTTTATCATTCTAAGCCGATTTTAACTGCTCAAATGCCGCTCTGGATCCCTATTTTGCGACTTTTTGCGAAATGGAGTTCCCCTTACAGCCGATATTTAAGGGTGCAGAATTTGTAATCTATTGCAAATAGAACCCTTAATACGTATTATAAGGTAGTAAAGCTGACTTATATGGAATCAAATATGGACAGCAATAATCCCAAAATCTCGATTGTTGTACCGCTGCTAAATGAGCAGGACAATATCGGTCCCCTCTATGAACAAATCACACAAAGTCTGACCGATAAATACGACTACGAAACCATATTCGTAGATGACGGCAGCAGTGATAACAGCTTCAATATATTAAGCGAGCTGCAAAAGGCCGACAATAGAGTCCGCGTCATTCGGTTCCGGAAAAACTTCGGTCAGACACCGGCACTGGCCGCCGGCTTTGCCCACGCACGAGGCGATATCGTAGTCGCAATTGACGCCGATTTGCAAAACGACCCTGCTGATATACCCGCAATGGTTGAGAAGCTCGACGAAGGATTCGATGTCGTAAGCGGCTGGAGAAAAAAAAGACACGACAACGCCATCACAAGGCTGATTCCTTCCAAAATCGCCAACTGGCTTATCGCCAAAATCACACGGGTCAAACTGCACGACTTCGGATGCACGCTTAAGGCCTACCGCAGGGAAGTCCTCGCTGAAACAAAATTGTACGGTGAAATGCACCGGTTCATCCCCGCTCTGGCAAGCTGGAACGGAGCCAGCATTTGCGAAATGGTGGTTAACCACAGGCCGAGGACAGCCGGCGCCGCCAAATACGGCCTGAACCGAACTTTTAAAGTCGTTTTGGACCTTATCACCGTTAAATTTCTCGGCTCATTTTCCACAAAACCAATCTACATCTTCGGAGGTCTGGGTGTAATAAGTGGAATAGCTTCAGTAGTCACCGGCCTGATCGTGATCTACCAAAAAATCGCCGACGACTTTTCAATGAACAGAAATCCCCTCCTGGTCCTGACGGCCATGCTGGTTACCGCAACTATTCAGTTCATCCTGATGGGCCTTCTCGCCGAGCTCCTGGTCCGTACGTATCACGAGTCACAAAATCGTCCGACTTATGTCATAAAAGAGATTCTGGAATCACCGGCGGGCCGTAGCGACGATACTGGAGACAAGAAATGAGCAAACCTGCTCGAAAGAGAACACTGCCGAAAAAACATCCTATACCTCAAAAACGAGAATCCACCCTCCTTGACACTTTCCAAAGCAATAAGAAGTATTTAATAGTGGCAATTCTTGTGGCAATACCGTTCACACTCGGAAAATATTTTGAGCTCAGCACACCAGGTCCTTACGACAGCGGTGCCTATGTCTACTCAGCAAAACACGTACTTGACGGCGCGGTCATTGGTGTTGACGAAAAGCCCAGCGCCCAGTTGGGGACACTGCTGGCCAACATGCTGGGTGTATGGCTCTTCGGATTTAACGAAACCGGCCCCAAGCTAATTCAGGGAATCCTGCAGGCGGCCGCCCTCGTCCTTATGTTTATCGCGTCGCAGTTCGGTAACGTCAAGGAACAATTCATGATTGCATTTATGGTGATGGCCATAAGCTGTTTTGTTCTGCGCCAGCTTGGCGGAAGATGGTGGTGGGCAGCTCTGGCCGGCGCCTTCGTGATATGGGCCCCTTTGTTCAAGCAGACAGGCGCCTCAGCTATGGCCGCAATAGGTCTGTTTGTCCTGATTCAGCCGCTCTTCAAGCACAGAAGCTGGAAACAGACAGGCTCGGATATAGGATTGTTGGCCGCAGGTGCGATAATTGCAATAACACCTGCATGTATCTGGCTGCAGGCATACCACGACGGCCAAATGTTACCTTATGCTTTTGTATGGAAGCCAATAATCTCATCCTTTACAAGTTCCCCTAAAGAGCCCGAAGCTAATCCCGCAGAATCCGAAACAGAACAAAACAATACTCAGGACAAACCGGAGCAAAGAAGTCTGCTTATGAAGCTGTTGCCGGGATATGTCTCCGAAAGCTGGGAATCTCTGGAACCCACAGAAAGAAAAGAGGTGGCGAGAAGGATTTTTCGTTATTATAAGCTCTTGATACTTCCAATAGCCCTTGCACTGGCCGCGATTGCAATAAGAATCGTTCGGCTGATTCGCAGGATTGCACCGGCGGAAAAAACTGCAAAAACTAACTACGACCGCTTTGTCTTTCTCTTTGCCGTGTGGTGGCTGCTGGATATGGCCTTCGTTTGGATTAGCCCGCGCTCCTATGAGCAATACTATCTGCCGTTAAACGCCTCCGCTGCAATGCTCGGCGGATACTTCATTGCCACTTATAACAAACTGCTGGAAAATCCCGTAAACAGGAATATATGGAGGGTCGTTGGTATTATAGGCATTCTCGTAATGATAGCAATGTCGTGGCACATATTCTTCGGTATAGAAAAAAGCCCCCATTCAGATACAGACTACGGAGGAAAACGAAGGGGGTATGCCCAGAAGCTAAAAGAAATAGCCGACCGAAAGAAAGGGGCAAGGGGTGCATGGGAAGTTCTGGGCGATTACATTCGCAACAATTCCACAAAGAACGATACGATTTACGTCTGGGGCTGGGTGCCGGGAATATATGTACAGGCACAAAGATTAAGTTCGGTGCCCGAAGCCTTTGAGGGAACAATGCATACACTCTCTCCGGCAGTGCTATCGAAAAAAATCCAGGCAATGGTAAGCACCTTTGAAAAAGAACCCCCGAAGTTTATTGTTGATACACACAAGATCCACTTCCCGTGGGACAGGCCACCCTTAGAGCTGTGGCCGACTACACCAAAAGGACTTTTACCAAACGACGAAGTAACTGTCGCCCGCTTTGATACGATGTATTCAAAACTGCTCAGGGAAAAAATCAATCCCGCACAGGAGCGTATTTATAAGCAGCTTACACGATGGAACATCAACAGTCTTATGGATATGGCCGATCCCGATGAGGCACTTCGCTACGAGGCAATGAAGCCACTCAGACAATATGTTATGAAAAACTACAAGTTCGTAGCTCAGCAGTTTGGACAAAATCTTCTTTTTGAGCGGAAATAGCTGCAAAAAGAATTACCATACATAAAATTACAGACAAGATGGATGGATAAACAACTAATAAAACAACAGGAAATCTATGACAGAAGCTGGCGCAGCAGCCTCAAGTCTGGAAAGGAGGAACGAGGGAACCTGCAGACAAATCTGGAATTCCTCACACAGACCGACCTGTTGCAGAAAAACTATAAAATCCTGGAAGTCGGCTGCGGCATCGGAAACATAGTCTTTGAGCTGACTAAGCAGGGATACGATGTTATCGGCAGAGATATCTCAAGTGAGGCAATTGCCTACGGCCAAAAAAAATACCCGGATATCAATATCGATGTACAACCCGCTGAAGAGCTAAACCTTGAAAATGAGACCTTCGACATTGTATTAAGCTTTGATTTATTCGAGCACGTTGTTCAAATTGATAAACATATAAGCGAAGTCTCCCGCGTTCTCCGTCCCGGCGGGTTTTACATGTTCCAGACGCCGAACAAGTACAGCAATATTATCTTTGAGACGTTAAAGACCAGAACACTGCAGTGGCGCAACTACCACCCGTCACTGCACTCACCCGGGCAACTGAGGCGCCGTCTGTCCCGGCATGGATTCGATGTGCGGTTCGTCAAAATGAATCCTGTAAACGAATTCACTATAAAGAAATTCAAACAGCTCGGACCTTTAGGCAATCTCTTGAAATATATAAACTTTTGCCGTTTGCCTCTTGCCCTTCAGACAAATTTGTATGTCATCGCCAAGAAAAAAGAAACCGACAAAAATAAAACCAAAGGTAAGGTTGGCACAGCCGGACAATGAAGATACTTATGCTAAATCACGAATTTCCGCCCGTGGGAGGCGGCGCAAGCCCGGTTACCTTTGAACTGTCAAAACAGCTCGTTCAAATGGGCCACCGCGTTGACGTGGTCACAATGCACTATCGCGACCTCCCGAGATTTGAAATTAAAGACGGAGTGTATATATACAGAACGCCCTCGATTCGAAAAAGACCGGATATCTGTTATACGCACGAGTTAGCAACATACCTGCCTGGTGCTTTGATCAAGAACATCCGGCTGGCAAGGAAACAAAAATATGACATTATCCACTGCCATTTTATCTTTCCCAGTGGCCCGCTCGCCTGGCTTGTAAGCAAATTTACAGGCATACCTTTTATCATTACATGCCACGGCAGTGACGTACCCGGATACAATCCAGACCGTTTTAAGTTGATGCACAAAATGCTGCTGCCCCTATGGCGATTTCTACTTCGCAGAACATCACTGTTGACCTCGCCAAGCGAATCTCTGAAAAAGCTCATTCTGGACAGCTTCCCGGATGCTAAAATAAACATCGTACCAAATGGAATTTACACAGACCGGTTCAGTCCCGGCAAAAAGTCTGAGAGCATCCTAATGTGCAGTCGGATTTTGCCGCGAAAGGGCTTCCAGTTTGTCATCGAAGCGGTTAAGGATATGGAGCTGGATTGGCAGGTACACGTCGTGGGCGAGGGACCCTACCTTCCTGAACTCAATAAGCTTGCAGAGGGCTCGAAAACGCCGATTAAATTCTGGGGCTGGCTCGACAAAAAAGACCCAAAATTTTATGAGCTGTTCAACACAAGCTCGATCTTTGTCTTTCCATCTGAAGCCGAAAACTTCCCGGCTGTGCTGCTGGAAGCAATGTCCGCTGGTATGGCGATTATTACAAGTACGGCCGGCGGCTGCCCCGAAGTCGTCGGAAAGGCAGGAT
>SMTZ1_10029460_pt1 | contig 11369 bp, 14 predicted proteins | sample DeeMarSWOR136_30_FD_25667 | JGI IMG/M metagenome (IMG submission 25667)
TTGAACACTCGATGAGGCTTGGATGAGCTAGGTAAAGCCCGTGACACTTTCTACTTCAATGTTCACGGCGAGGTAAACACCAGGAAGACCGTGGAGCTAGCGTATGAAAGAGCCACCCTGTTGGACTTGGACAAAGTAGTGGTCGCCTCGGAGACCGGCCTAAGCGCCATCGAGGTGCTTAAGGTCTTCAAGGACATGGAGGTGATTGTAGTGAGCTCCGCCGCAGGCACTAGGGTGGAGGGGACCACCATAGGAGACCTTCGCATAGGGATACCCGACGAGGACATGCACAAGCAGCTGCTCGATGGGGGCGCCAAGGTCATCAGGGGCACTGACCCTTTCTGGAATCTGAGCGCCCACTCTCAGCTCGTGGACACTGGGAAGCTCGGGATGATGTTCCTAAAGACCCTCAGCTCCGGGCTCCACGTCTGCATGACGGCGGTGCTAGAGGCGACGGACGCCGGCTATCTTGCGGCCGGGGAGGAGGTGGTGGCGTTGGCCGGCAGCTGGGTAGGCCTAGACACGGCCATAGTGGCCAAGGCGGCGAACAGCATCCGCTTCTTCGAAGGCTTCGAGGTGCTTGAGCTCATATGCAAGCCCCGCCGCGCCCGCCACGCCTGGCCCGTGGACCAGAAGACCTGGGTCGGGGACCTGGAAAAGTATAAGCGGTTCACGATCTAATTCATATATGCCTGACCCCAAACTCAAGAGGGGATTTTATTGAGATTCAAAGATAAATCTATCCTGATTACTGGGGCAAGCGGCGGGATAGGCGGAGAGACCGCCCTATGCTTCGCTGGGCAGGGAGGCAGCGTCGCACTGAACTACCTCACCCGTGAAGAAAATGCGGAGAAAACCGCGGCGAGTGCTCGTGAGCTCGGTGTGGGTGCGCTCGTGGTACAAGCCGATGTGTCGGTGCCAGAGCAGGTCAAGACTATGGTTGACACGGTGACGAATAGGTTCGGTGGACTGAACGTACTCGTCAACTGCTCCGCCCTCCACCCGCCCCCCATGTTCAACCTCAAGGAGCCGGATTGGGAGCGCTGGAAGAGAATGATGCACGTGAACGTCATGGGCATCATTGCTTGTAGCCACGCGGCGGCTCCTCACCTCAGAGATAGCGGCGGTAACGTCGTCAACGTCGTAATGGACTGGGACGCGGGAGGCATCGGCTACACTCTCACCAAGGCAGTAGGCACGCCTCTGACGAGGGGGCTGGCGAGGGAGCTGGCGCCCATAAGGGTTAACGCCGTCTCCCCTGGAGCCGTGGACACCTGGGGGATGACCGAGGACGAGAAGAATTACTGGTTGGACCGTACGCTGCTAAAACGGGTGGGTCGCCCGAAGGACATAGCCGACGCCATACTTTTCCTAGCCTCCGACGAGGCGAGCTACATCACCGGCGCCACACTGCAGGTGGATGGTGGCACACGGCTGCTAGTTTAGCTTCTCCAGCGCCGCCGCCACGATTAACGGGAAGACCACGGTGACATCGCCGAAGATAGTGCTGGTCTTGGACTCCAAGCTACCGCCCTTCAGCTTCCCCCAAGTGATGGACTCCTTGAGAGGGGCGCCGCTGAGGCTGCCGTCATCGACGCGTGCGGTGCTTATCTGGACAGCGGCGTCCAGCCCCTCCCGCAACGTGTGCATATACTGGGTGTGGTGCTTGGGCGTGCCCCCGCCAAGTATGATGGCCCCAGACTTCTTTGCGTCGTAGACCATGTCCGCCAACAGGTCGAAGTCCTTGAGGGGGTTGAACTTCAGCTTCTTGCGTTTGCTGTACATCCATAGCGGTATTCCGAGCATGCTGTCTAGGAACCCGGGGCTGAAGATGGGCACGTTCATCTTTGCCGCGGTATATATTACGCTCTCCTCGTCGTGGAGCCGTAGCCCCACCTCCCTGATGAACTCGTGGAAAGCGATGCCAGTTCTCCTCTCCTCAGGGATGTCGTCTAGTATGCCACCGATGAATCCCTCCAGATCCACGAAGACCTGGCTCTCGATGAATATGTCGTACGCCCTGTTGTAGCCCTCCTCGTATAGCTCCTCGTCGTCCACGTTCACCGTGCCCACGAGGTGCCCTCCGCCCATGGCCTCCACCAGATCGTGGACCATGTTGGCTCCGTTGGTGACGACGGCGTCCACGTACCCATCCTTTATCAGGTCTCTGAACACGAGGCGTAGCCCACCCGGCACCAGAGGCCCGGATAGCGTGATGAAGGTGGTATAATCCGGGTCGCTGAACATCTCAGCGACGATGTCCACAGCTCGCCCCACCCTGCCTGCTCCGATGACGCCAGCCTTACGCATCTCCTCGGCGAACTCGCCGACGGTCATTCCGCCGCGGAGCCGCATCTGGTGTACTCTGTTCATCTGTGCGCCTTCAGTTCTTGACGCGTTGGATCTTGATCCTGCCCATAATTATCCAGTACTCGACGTCCTTCCCCGCTTCCAGCTTGGAGGCGATCTCCTCGTCCGTGGGGATGGCGATATCCATCATGTCGTAGGTCTCCAGGTCCATGAGCTGGACGCTTACGGGACCCATGCTCACGACTTGGCCGCTCCTCTTATCCACGATGGGTATCTGGATATTGGCGTCTGTGCTGCTGACGAAGCTTTGCTTCCTGCCGTCGAATATGCTGATGGCGGTGCACCTGAACTTGGCGCTCCCGTGCTTCCCCGGCTTGCTCTTCTGTATCGAGACGATCTGGCTCGGTTCGTCGTTGATTATCGCGTAGCTTCCCTGCTTTAGTTCCCCGACCTTAGCCATCTTGAATGCCAAACATTAACACCTTTCTCTGGTTTTACACTCAAAGAGTGGTTAAAAAGTATAAAGGTAGCGAAAAAAAGGCAGTTCAGCTCATTTGTCTCGTCTAATCTTGGATTTGTTTATGGTGAATGTGACGGAGGAGCCTACTACCTCTGCGTCGGGGATTACCCCCATGACCTCCTTGAAGAAAGCTCCGATGTACTCCTCGATGAAGATGCTCCACCCTTCGACCTGGTTATGGCTTAGGTGGATGATGTCTCTCTCTTTTCTCTCGTAGTACGTCGTCCTGAACCACCCGCTGTTGTCTCCGAGGAGCTCCGTGATGTACCAGACAGCGTTCTCGTATGTTAGGGGCAGCCCCCTTTTCAGTATAAGCTCCTTGGGTCGCTCCACCCCCGTCGAACTGGCGATGGCTCTTATCTCCCCTTCTTCGAGGGTCGACAGCAGCTCAGAGAAGGTGTGGGGAGAGATCGTGACCGCTCCGAGGTTCTCGAAGAACCTGTAGCTCACGGAGTACTTCCGGAGGATGCGGTCGACCAGCGTGTTAACGCTGATGCCTTGCCTATCCGCCTCGTAACGTAGCACCTCGTCGTACGCCTCGTTGATGCGCACCGTCCGCGTGACCGTAGAGTCCTTGGCTATGGGGTCATAAACCGACATGGTTACGTTTGAACACAACCGAACACACTTATATACATTTTTAATTAGGGGAAGGTAACTGTACACGCTAACCTTAATAATCGCTCTGAGCTTGTCTCGCGGAAGCACCTTTTATGTTCGGAGGCGACTGAAAAATAAGATGCCCTAGCTGCGGAAGCCAGAAACTCATACGCGACTACGACTCAGGCGAGGACGTCTGCGGCTCGTGCGGCCTCGTCGTACAGGCGACAATCATCGACACGGGCCCCGAGTGGAGAGCATTCAACACGGCGGAGAACAAGAGCAGAGCGAGGACAGGGCACGCGCTCTCCTATACAATATACGATAAAGGACTTTCAACGGTCTTCCGACCAGATAAAGACGCAAACGGCAACAGGCTGGACAACGAAACACGCATCAAGATGACAAGGCTCAGGCGCTTCGACAACAGGACGAAACTGGACGAGACATGGCAGAGGAACCTGAGCATCGCCATGTCCGAGCTGGACAGGATGTGCACACACCTACACATACCCAAGAACGTCAAGGAGCGGGCGGCATTCATCTACCGTAAGGCACTCAAGAAGGACCTGCTGAGAGGCAGAAGCATCGACGGATTCGTCGCCGCGAGCCTCTACGCGGCATGCAGACAGCTCAAGATACCGAGGCCGCTCAATGAACTATCGGAGATCAGCACACGGGACCACCAAGAGATAGCCCGAACCTATAGGCTGCTGATAAAGGAGCTGAACCTGAGGATGCCCGTGGACGACCCCATGAAGTTCGTACCCGGGATAGCCTCAAAGCTCAAGCTCACACAGCGTACCGAGCGACACGCCATCGACATACTAATGGAGGCACAGAAACGGCAGGGACTCACCGGCAAGGACCCCCGCGGACTCGCCGCAGCGGCGCTGTACAAAGCCTGCATCGAGACACAAGAGAAACGGATACAGAAAGACATCGCGGAGGCCGCCGGCACAACAGAGGTCACTCTCAGAAACAGGCTCCGAGGAATCGAGAGCCTACTCCACGACTAGACTACCTTATCACCGGCTCCTTCTCCAAACCATGAACGGTATATTTCCTCCACCCTTAGTAACACGACTGCTTTGCACGGGTAGTGGACGTCTTTCCTCGAACGCTCCATCTTGAAAGCCTTATCGTACTCTGGGCCTTCGGTCAGTACTGTGGCGCTGCACTTCATCTGGTACGACTTCCGCTTCTCGCTGCTCCAAGCCAGCAGCGACGCCACCGGGTTCTTGTCTAGGTTTATTCGCGTCTTCTTGAAGAAGTTGTCCACGACGAGGATCGTCTCGTCGTCCTCCCACCACCATGAGCCGATATAGGCGGTGTTCGGGACGCCGGACACGCTCGCCGTCCCCATCGGTATTACCCTCTGCCTGTTGAAGATCTCCCTTATCTCCACCGGAACCTTAACCATTTTCCCTAGATGAGTATGAAAGTTAGCTAAGATAAACCTGTTCCTCCTCTCCCCCCTGTGGGCTGTAGCGTAGCTCGGGGTCGTCGAGGCTCTCTACCACACTCAGGTAGGTGGACTTCAGACCTTTCTCCCTACGCCTCAGGCTAGCCTCGTTTATCACGTGGTCGATGTGGAACTGTGGCAGATGTCTATACGTCGCAGGCTTGACCACCCTGAAGCCCTGAAGCTTGAAGGGTCTTCTCCCCTGGTTACCGTCGTCTTGATCCACAGGCTCGCAACTGAACTTGTAGCGGTTGTACTCGATGAGGCCGACGCCTCTCGGGACGATGCTCGGGGAGACAAGCCGCATTGGGGTGAGCAGGTAGTTGTAGTTCACCTCGATGCCCCTCAGCACGTTGTAGCCAATGACGTACTGCTCCGGTTTCTCCAGCTTGAAGCCCATGCATTCCTTGTCTTGGATTTTCCTTCTCCTATAGTCCAAGTACTTCAGGCCAACGCCGACGACGTCTATCACCTTCTTGTTGTCCAGCTCGCAGTACCTGAGGAGCCCGAGGTGGTTGAGCGTCACCTCCTCCTCCACCGAGTGGCACAGCTTGTTGTAGAGCCAAAGCTTAGCTACCTGCTTCAGAAACGCGTGTAGAGCCGACTCCCCCACTCCTATGACCCCGATAGTTGACTTAGACTAGAGCCCGTACCTGCGTCACCATGTTTAAGATGCACGCAGCCGGGTGATGGGGAGGGTCAGATAAAAAAGGGTCAGAAGACGAGCTCGAACAGGCTGTTCCTCATCTGGTTCGTGGTCGTCTCGCCTATCCGTTTGACGCCAGGGCTTCGTAGCGCCCACTCGGCGTACTTCTCTTCCGTGTACTCGACCCTCATCGTGTACGGAGGGTCGAGGCGGAAAGGCTCAAGGGACCCGATCTTCTTCATCGCCCGCCGAGCCGCCTCCCTTACCACGTCCTGGGCCTTCGCGGGTGACAGCGAGACCGCCTTCCTAACAGACAAGGCGCCCAGCTTCTCCTTCTCCTCGAGGCCCCACTTGACGACGGCGGCCTCGACGCCGCCGCTGATGAACACTGTGGGCACGCCGTGGACACCGAACACCGCCATGTTCATGGCTATCTCCCCTATCCTCAGCTCGTTGAGCCAGATGTTCTCTATGAAGGGCATGAAGCTGTGGGCGAGAACCCCCTCCGATCCAGCCATGCCATGGAGGCCGTGTAGGAGCATGGCGTCGAAGCTCTCGTCGTAGCCCGCCGGGCCGGTGTCGCCCGCGTGCATGACCAGCCTGCACTCGGGGTGCAGGTGCTCCACATCTATCCCGCCTGGGAAAGTCCCGTGGCCGGGCCAAGCGTAGACCTCCGAGGCGCCGCCCTCCAGGACGCCGTCCACGAGAGCGTTGAGTTCGATGGTGGCCATCCTGATGGCCTGCTGATAGTAGACGCCCTCCTCCATGCACTGCTTCTTGAAGTCCACCACTCCGGCGACACCCTCAAGATCGCAGACAACGTAAACCTTCATGGCTCATCCTTCACATCCCAATAAAAAAGGCTCACGGACCCAATGTGTAAACACGAGCCAGATAGAGTTAAGTAAAAAAGGGAAGATCATACGTCTTGGAAGCTGGGGGAGGCCGCGCTGCTGGTTTACTCCTTCAGCTTCTCAAGTCGCTCGTTCACTATAGCCAACTGGGACTCCAGGCGGTCTTTCGCTTTCTCAAGCATGACCACCTCCTCCTCTACGGAGGGGAAGCCGTGGCACCTGGATGTGCAGCATTGGCCCATATGGTGTCTATACATCTCTCTTCCTCTTGCTAGGCGTCGCCGTCCGGGAAACGCGTCTTGTAGTATTGCTCCAGCTCGTCGAGCAGCCTCTTACGTCGGAGCATGTACTCCAGTCCGGCCTTGAGGCGTCGTCGGCCTTCATCAGTGACCTTGTAGACTCTCCTAGTCCTTCCCTCCTCGCTCAGCTCCTGAGTCGATGATAGGTCGCCGTGCTCCTCCATTCTGTTTAGTATGGTGTAGAGGGACCCAGTGTTGAACCGGCCCTCGCGCACGTATCCCTGACTCTCCAACTCGTCCTTCAGCTGGTAGCCGTGCATGGGTTTGTCGTTCAACATCATGAGGGCTAGGAACTGTATCCAACCCCTTTCAGGGAGCGGGTGTCTGTGATGGCGTCTGATGTTTTCGTGGCACCCCGGACAATCACACATACCTAACAATGTTATGCATAACATTATTCATTATAAATGTTACCTAACATCGTTAAGTATAACAGATTTACTGATGGGCTCAACGAAGACCGTCAACTCGTCGCCAGCCTCCGCTTCGACGATCTCGAAGCCCTCTTGGACCTCGTCCAGAGAGTCCACCCGGCCCCTGTCGAGCCTGCATCCGAAGGGCCCGCACTCGACCACCCTGATGCTCATCGTGACTGAACTCATGGCTCAGGCTATAAACTCGACTCAGCATGACAAGGGGGGGTCCCAAGTGAAACTAATTTGCGGGTAATGGGTGCCGCCTCAAACCGTTCATACAGTTTTATATAGGATCGGCTGCACCTTTTCATGAAACGTTTCAGAGTTGATTCGATTGGACGCTAAGGAAGCGCTAGACAAGATACTCATGCCGGACCCCTTCAAGTGGGGCTACATGCTGCTCAACGCCATCAAGCAGAGCGGCTTCGAGGGCGACATCTACCCCGTCAACCCCAGGGCCGAGGAGATCCAGGGGCTAAAGTGCTACGCCAGCGTCAGGGACGTCCCCGGCGACGTGGACATGGCCTTGGTGGTCGTGCCGGCCCGCTTCGTGCCTGGGGTCTTCGAGGACCTGAAGGCTAAGGGCACCAAGGGAGCGGTGGTCATCACCAGTGGCTTCAGCGAGGCCGGCGAGGAGGGCAGGCAGATGATCAGGCAGATACTGGAGACGGCTGACGGCCACACTCGCTTCATCGGTCCCAACTGCATGGGCGTCACCAGTAGCGCCGCCAAGCTCAGCGCGTTGATGATACCGTTCCTCCACGAGAGCGGCGAGGTCGCGTTCATCAGCCAGAGCGGTGGCTACGGGCTCCAGCTCTACCTCAGGGCCTCCGCGATGGGCGTCGGCGTCAACAAGTTCATCAGCAGCGGTAACGAGAGCGACCTCAAGGGCTGGAACTACCTAGAGTATTTCGGCCAGGACGACGACACCAAGATTATCACCATGTACATCGAGGGACTCAAGAACGGCCGCAAGTGGTACGAGGTTGCCAAGGAGGTGACCAAGAAGAAGCCGATAGTCGCCATAAAGGTGGGCGTCACCGAGGCTGGCAGCAAGGCTGCGGCAAGCCACACCGGCAGCATCGCCGGCAGCGACAAGGTATACGACGCCGCGTTCAGACAGGCGGGTGTCATTAGGGCTTACGACGCCGCCGAGATGTTTGACTTCGTCAAGGGGCTGCTCTACTGCCCGCTGCCTCAGGGCCCGAACATCGGCATCGTGAGCAACAGTGGCGGCGTTGCTGTGGAGACGGCGGACAGGCTCATCCAGAACGGAACGGCCTGAATGTGCCGACGTTCAGCGAGGAGGCCCAGGAGGAGGTTAAGCAGCTCATACCGGAGTTCGGCAACCCCAAGAACCCGGTGGACCTTACCGCGACGCTGAACATGAACAGCTTCCTCAACGTCCCGGACATTGTGCTGAAGCAGCCCGAGATACACGGCATGATAACCATCAGCCTGGGCACCAGCATCATCAAGACCATGTTCCCCGACGTGCCCGAGGAAGACCTCCAGGGCATGTACGAGTGGATCAACGGCACCCTGCTGAAGACATACAAGAAGTACGACAAACCTGTCATCGTCATCGACCCGGCGGCGGACGTCGCGGGGGCATCCGCCAAGATACTTGAGAAGGAGAAGGTGCCCGTCTACACGACGCCCGAGAGGGCCGCCGACGTCATGGGCGTACTCTACAGGAGGAAGTTGTACCTCGAGAAGGTGAAGGCTTAGCCCTCACCCACCCCAGCCACGTTTCAGACTAAACTCAGATAGCTAGAACGTCTGGATGCTGGAGTTGTCCTCGTCGACGAGCATACCCCGTATCTCCCTGGGGTCGGCGTCGTCCCTCTGAAGCAGCGTCAGGTGCCTCTCCATCTTCTGGGTGTTGTCCCGGATGACTTTGATCATGTCGCCGCTGAGCTCGCACTTCTTCTCGGCGACGTGTGTCGCCTGGTTGATCATTATGATCTGGTTCCTAATCTCCTGCTCCGCTATCCAGACGCCCTCTCGTATCTTCTGCTGCTCCGTGAGCTTCATCTCGTACCTGATCCTCTCCTGCTCCCTAACGAAGTAGACGAGCATGAAGACGCTGAACACCATGGTGGCGAACACCAGCTGCTCAAGATAGTATTTCTCGGAAAACATGCGCAGCCAGGGCACGTCGAAGTAGCTGAGGTAGACGGTGCCGAAGAACGTGGCCAAGCTGAAAACGTAGCCGACGTAGATCACCCTGTACTTCTCCATAACCTCCTGGAATATTGTCTTGAACTTGTCTAGGTGTGACCGCATCTGCTCCGATGCGCCTACGGCATCCAAGTCTTGTACCGTCTTTTTTGAGCAGAACAGGCGTTAAATCGTGGTCTATGTAGGGGCTCACCACCTACAATATTGCCGGCTACGCTACCACCCGAATACCTTGTTGAACGCCTCTCCCACCGAATCGACGAGGCCGTTGGCGACCCCTGAACCTACTACGTCTCCGGTGTACTCCCGGAGGAAGCCGTAGAAGACGCCGACGCTGAAAGAAAAGAAACGAAAAGAAACCCCAGCTCCACGATACGCTGTAGACTCCCTGCAACGGCCGAACCATGTTCAACGCCCTGTTCAGCCCGTACAGAGCTGAGGAGACCAAGAGGCCCGGCCCGAAGGCCACGCCCTCGACGCTCCAGGGTCGACCATACTCCTCATTCACGGTGGACTGAACGTAGCCGCGGTAGAAGAGCTCCTCACCGAAGCCGCCGAAGACCAGCTGCCACAGAATCGTGGAGAACACCTTAAACGTCAGCCTCCCATACACCGCTCCAACGAGCAACGGGATCGATAAAAGCACGGCGGCCATGAGCAGGCGGGTCCTCGTGGAAGAGAACGGCTTGTATTTAGCCCCGGTGAGGCGCCTGAGGAGCAGAAACAGCGTCACGAACATCGAGACCGAGAGGACGAGGGAGCCGTCCATGTAACGGTAGGCGGCCCCCTCAGATGACAGCAGCGTGAGTAGTATCTGGGGCGCGACGAGGTATAGATATCCCTTCAGCCCCACGTCCAGGCTGGTCTCCCACCTCCTCATCGTCAAGCCGTAGGGCTCAAACTCGCGTTTCTGGAGGACCATGACCAGGATGGGCAGCAGCACCGTCAGGAAGCCCATGAAGTAGCTCCACCCGAGCACCCGCCGCTCCCAACGGACAAGGCCCGAGACTCCTGGCAGATAGACGGTTGCCAGATGAAGCACCGAGAAAACGGCCATCACCTCGACGATAGAGCGCCCTCTCATAGTGACACGTATCCCTGAGACAGATTTAGGGGTTTTCAAAGGATTTAAAGCCGAGCCGTCAGGTGTAAGGCTGTATGTTCGACGGCGTCAAGCGTGCCTACGTGCTACAGATCGCGTACATAATGGAGGTCGTAAAGGAGCAGGGTACAGACGAGGCTCTGAGGATGCTTGACGACGCCGCGAAGAGGCAGGGCGCAATAATAGCCCGGGAGATGATGAGAATGCTCCCCGAGGGCTTGGGCGCCCTCGACGCGGGTGCTGAGGTTTACCGCAGGTTCATGGCCGACGCCGGCGCCGAGATAACCGAGCACAAGAGAGATGGGGAGAGCGTCACCTTCCTCATACGGAGGTGTCCTTTCTACGAGGCGTTCCTGGACGTGGGTGTGGACTGTGGCATGTTCCTTAACGGGCTCTGCGGCAACCTGACACTGCCCAGCATACAGTACACCCTGAACCGCCTCGACGGGAGGCTCCGGGTGGAGCCGGTGGTGACCCGTGAGAGCGCCGAGGAGCTCTGCTTGGAGAGGGTGTACCTAGCCGAGTCGTAACTCAAATACGGTTGCTCCCCTATTCTACCATAATGGCTCATTGTTTCACGTCGGACATACTCGTTATAGGCACGGGCGGCGCGGGCCTGAGGGCCGCTGTGGAGGCCCACGAGAAGGGGACGCACGTGTTACTGGTCTCCAAGGCTCCAGCTGGCTACAACAACTGCACCATCGTCGCGGGCAGCGGCTACCTGGCGGCGGTGGGTGGTATGACGCCTTTGGAGCACCTGGAGCGGACCCTCGGCGTCGGGAAGGGCGTCAACGACCCGAAGCTTGTTGAGGTTTTGACGGAGGAGGGCGGCGGACGCGTCCTTGAGCTGGAGAAGTATGGGTTGGTGGTCAACGTGCGCCGCGGAGGGATACATGTCGGCGACGAGGACACCAGACTGGGCCTGGGCATCACCCTGCCCATGGTTGACTACCTGAGGAAGCTGGGCGTCGGT
>SMTZ1_10006968_pt1 | contig 11367 bp, 11 predicted proteins | sample DeeMarSWOR136_30_FD_25667 | JGI IMG/M metagenome (IMG submission 25667)
GGTTATCGTAACGTTTCTTCCAACATCGTCTATAACGCTTATCGGACCAGTGATTGCTTCCTCAGGTTTGTAGAATTGTGAAAAAACAATAACTCCCGTGACTCCAACTATTATCAATACTATAACAAAAGCGATTATTTTCCTTGACATTATTTCCACCATCCCAGTTTGTTGGTTAGATTGTCGCGCCCGCGCGCCAAGATATGTTTTGTGTTCTTTCCCATTGTTTTTCACATCTGTTAGGATGGATAATCCATCCAAACATCTATATAAAACTTACGAAAAAAACCATAATCAACAGAACCAGAAAGAGTTCAAATGTATCCAACGCAGTTAGATAAAAGGCTAGACAATTGTCACATTGAGATAAGCCATACCGTTCCCAACTTTCCTCTCTACAGCCTTTACCTTGAAGGATTTTGCATAGAGGGGACACTCAAGAACCAGCGTATGAAACTCCCCGTTCTCACCCAAAGGGTCGACACCTCCAATCTTCGACAGAAAGGTGGCGCCAGTCTCTTTACTGATTGTGAATCCCAGCCACTCCTCCCCCAAAAATTTTAGGTCAACACCCGTAATCAATGCCTTGAATCCTAAACCGAATATTTCATGGAAAAGCTCTGAGGTATCTCTCCCATAGAGAGGCTCAAGCAACTTCAAACCAACTTTACTACAGACATCCTGAAGGTATGTCAGATGCGCCTCAACAAAGATGTCACCCGCCACCAAAGCATCAACCTCTAAGCCCTTGAGCGCCTCAACGAAATTTTCCATTCCTTGATAATCCACGATTATATGATTTCTCCCCATGGACCTTGCTAATATCTTTAAGGCTTCCATATTCTCCGCATGAGGAGAGGGGCAAGGAAGACTCGGAATCAAACTTACCAGATGATCAACCGTGACACCCTGCTTTTCTACAAGATGCACAGCATAGAGAGAATCTTTGCCACCAGAAAAAAGAGCCGCAGCCTTCATGAAACTAACATCCTCCACAAACTCTTCCAATAAACCCTGAGAGTTATTTAAGAACTGGGGTTAATCATTTTCTCCAGCACCTCTAACGCCTCCACGAGCCTAGATCCTAGTCTGGAGATTGAGTCTCTTGGAACATAATAGAGGCTGCCGCTTCTAACAGCACTTATGCTCTTCCACCCCGTCTTTTCTTCCAACTCTGAAGTATGTTTGTTCTTTTAGGCTGTTGGTCTACTTTACAGTAACAGATTTGGCTAAGTTTCGTGGCATATCTGGATCGCAGTTTCGCTCGATTGCCATGTAGTAGGCGAAGAGTTGCAGCGGAGTGACAAAAGGTATTGGAGACAAGACTTCAGGCAATTCTGTTTCTATCTCTATGTAATCGTCAGCCAACTTTTTTATTTCCTCATCACCCTTCTCAACTATGACGATTATGGAGGCACCGCGAGCTTTCATCTCCATAATGTTGCTGATTATAGTTTTATGTGTGCCGTCCTTTGGGCATACGAAAATCACAGGAAATCCCGGCTCGATTAGACTGATGGGACCGTGTTTGCTTTCTCCTGCGGGATAAGCTATTGAAGGAAGATAGGCGATCTCCATGAGCTTCAGTCTGCCCTCAAGGGCGACAGCAGAGCTTATTCCCCGTCCTAAAAAGAAGAAGGCTTGCTTGCCTCGATATTTCTTCGCTAACTGTTTCACCTTTTCTTCTTGACTCTGGATAGTAAGCTCAACGATGTCTGGTATCTGCTCAAGCTTCTCCTCAATGTCCTCAATCTCCACATGAGAAATCTTTCCCCTCTTCTTGGCGAGCCTTATGGCGAGCTGAGAGAGCACAGAGAGCTGAGAGGTGAAGGTTTTCGTAGCTGCTACTCCTATCTCTGGACCTGACTGCTGACATATGTATACTCTGGCAACACGTGTCAAGGTGGAGCCGACAATGTTTGTAAGTCCAAGAACCGTAGCAGCGCGGAGCCTAGCGCTTTCAACCGCTTCTAATGTGTCAGCGGTCTCTCCGGACTGGCTGACGACTAGAAGAGTGCTGTCGATGTTCACTGATTTCCCATGTTGTTCAACGAACTCTGAGGCTACGACAGGATGAGTTGCCAAGAAAGACAGCTTAGAGAACATGTAGGACGCTGCCAAGCAGGCATGGTAGGAGGTTCCGCATGCCACCAAGAAAACTTCTCCTGCCCGATCTAAGAAAGTAGTCATCAACTCCAAGTATTTGTCCTGTAAGCGGAGGGTGTTTTTTAAGCGCAAAGGTTGCTCATGAATCTCCTTCAACATAAAATGTGGATAACCCTGTTTCTCAGCCATTTCAGGTGCCCAATCTATAATCTCAGGCTCTCTAGTGACCAGTTGCCAATCAAGGATCTTTCGGATTTCGTATCCCATATAATTTAAAACAACAAGTTCTCCGTCTTGAACGACAACAGACTTGTTTGTCTCCGAGAGAAAAGCGGGAATGTCAGATGCAACGTAGAGGCTGTCTTCTGCTATTCCAAGAACGAGCGGGCTCTCTTTTCGGGCACAAACAATCTTATCAGGTTCTTTAACAGAGATGACAGCGATAGCGTAAGAGCCGTCTAACCGTTTCACAGTCTCGCGAACAGCATCAACAAGAGACAAGCTTGCCTTCAACTTTTCTTCAACAAGGTGCGCGATGACCTCGGTGTCAGTTTTTGACCTAAAAGAGTGTCCCAACTCTTCAAGTTCAGTTTTGAGTTCCGCAAAATTTTCGATGATTCCGTTGTGAACAACAGCAATTTGGTTGTTACAGTCTGTATGTGGATGGGCGTTAACTTGGTAGGGTGCGCCGTGTGTTGCCCATCGTGTGTGACCTATCCCCAGTCTGCCAGGAAGAGCGTCGAGGTTGTGTATTGTGTGAACAGTGTCAATTTTTCCGCTGTCCTTTTTTATAAAAAGCTGACCATCGTCAATGGTTGCGATTCCCACGGAGTCATAGCCTCGATACTCAAGCTTCTTTAAGCCTTTGTGAATTGCCGATGCAGCCTCGCCTGTTCGTAAGATGCATCCGAATATGCCACACATAATTTATTCCTCATATTTCTTAGCTTATATATTAAGAGGGTAGACAGTAATCTGGTTGTACAGGCTTTAGTTAAAGCGGACGGGCGTCTATAAGCATTTTTAGGAATCATGTTTTAGAATTATAAGGGAAATTGTAAGGGTTTCTTGAAACAACACATATACTGTACAGGTACCGTTAAATTTTGGCCATAACGGTTCACCTTACATCATAAGACTTCATGCTTCACACGCGTTAACCACAAAAAATATGAATCTAGAAACTCAACAAAGAGGAAGGAGAGCAGTTTGGTTCTCGCAGACTTCCTTTACCCCGGAGAAACAATAGTATTTCAGAGCGGAAAGATTGAAAGCCTTAACGACAATTTTTTCTTTTACATAACTGATCAGCGAATACTGCTTCATAGACGACGGGGAGTTTTGTTCAAAAAGGACAGAATCATCGCAGAGAGAATCGAGAACATTCGAACAATGCAATATGGTGAAAGGGGCATATTTCGAAGGAGAGGTGTTTTGCGCATCGAAATGTTAAGCAAAAAAATGGATCCGATAGTAGGAAAAGTGGCGGACATAAAAGCCATATGGCAAGAACTGCAGAAATATATCAGAAAAGACCTGCCCACTTACTGAGCGGTTATAGTCTCCAGTCTAGACATATCAAATAGCGGATAGAGATTATTCCCTTCGTAATCCAAGAAATATGCCGAAGACAAGACTGATTATGAAGGGTATGTGTGCAAATAGTGGAGTGAGCAGGTTTAGCGCTGGATTAACGGCGTTAACGAAACTTGACACTATTTCGGATAGTCCGCTGTAATCTACGTTGATTACATTTGTGTAAGCCAAGAATATTAGAGAAAAAACAACCACCCCGACAATCAAGGCAATTTTAATGAGTTTTCTTATGGCATAACCTATCAAAAATCCGCCGATTCCACCTATGCACAGCTGAAAAAGGATGTGAGTAAACGACTCGCTAAGTGTCAGGGTCAGCATTCCATTTTTCTCTACGTTCTACGCATCTAATAAAATTAACCATTTAACTGACTCGAATATAGTTGTTCAGACGACAAGCAAATGTATCTAAAACATATATTATGTCTTAGTAATGCATATGTGAAAACAAAAAACCTGTTTATAATTGGCTCGTTCAATACTTAAATTTAAACGAAACAGGGTTAGAAGATATTTGTCACCGAAACTAGGATGTAACGACTGAAAATAGAGCAACGGTGGAAAAGGCAACCGCAAAGGAGGAAGAGAACGAGTTCAAGCGTGCCAAATCAACAGCCCATAAACGATAGCTTCTCAACGGTGTGAAATGTCACAGCAATAACCATTAAAAAAATATTTATAACATACTTAGCCATAATTGCAAGCATGAAGAAAAAGCGTTTGCTCAGCAATGAAAGAAAACAATTAAGGGCTAAGGAGATAGCGATTTTCGAAGACCCGGAGATACTCAGATCCGTATTGAACAAACTCAGCTGGAAGATTCTCCAACTCCTCAGTGAAAAAGAGATGTATCCCATGGAGGTCGCTAGGAAACTGAATGTGCACGAGCAGAAGGTTTATTACCACATCAGAAAGCTGGCGAAAGCTGGCGCGATAAAGGTTGTTAGAGAAGAAGAAAAGAAGGGAGCTGTCGCAAAATACTACAAAGCCACGTTTCCAGCCATGGGAATAGAACTCCCCTTTGGTTACCAAAAGATCAACAGGTTCCCAGTCACCAACATAGATGAGAAAATGAAGCAGTTCCTAAGTCCCCTCATTAAAGAGGGCACTTTTGACGGAAAAATTGTGGTGGGAAGCCCTGACCCTCATGGTCCATTCAAGGCCAAAGCCAGAGACGGACACTACGCCGCATATCTAACCCTCTTTCTGGGTCAATTCGTGGATTTACCGGAGGACTTTTCAATAAAACTGGATGTTGACGTGAAGGCTGAGAAGGAGGAAAACAACAACCTAATCTTGGTAGGTGGACCTGGAACCAACCTGATTACCCAAGAGTTCAACGAATTTTTGCCCATCCGCTTTAACATGATGCCCTCTGAGCACGGGTTCCTTTTGGGAGGGCTGGTTTCAGAAAAAACCCAGAAGGTTTACACCGCTGACAGCATGGGGGTAATAGCAAGAATACCTAACCCATGGAATATGGAAAAGAGCATAATTGTTCTCGCTGGCAACAAAGCGGTTGGAACTAAGGCATGTGTGTTAGCTCTCACGAAATTCTGGAGTAAGACACTAAAGAATTTTGGCGAAGAAAAATTTGCAGTTGTGATTCAGGGATTCGATCTTGACGGCGATGGAAAGGTTGACTGCATAGAAGTTCTTGAATAGCGTCTGCTGTTTCTGAGCACACAAAGTTATTCTGGTTTGAAGGCTAAAAGAATATTTGGGGGCACACTATTTTTTGTAGCATGGACTCTGTAACTGTTGTTTTTTCTGCGCGTGGGCACGAGAATGTGCAGTCAACTCACAAAACAGCCTTCGAGGTTACAATGGAGGCGACTCTTACGAAGCAGGGCGACTGCATGATAGCTGTGGAAGCGTCGAAAGCTGCAGCGGATTTGCCGTTCGAATTCAAAGAAGCCGCAAGAAAAGAGGGAGCACGAATAACAGTAACGATTGAAGCAGGCGAACTAAGGGAGATAGTGAAGGCAAAAGGAAGCCCACAGTTACAGTTTACTCACCCCACGGATTTAGTGGTGAGAAAGAGCGGTTATGTGTGTGGTAGAACGTTGGCGATAAGGGCAGACAAGGCTGCCATTGACTTTTCAAGAAAGCTTGTTGAAAAACTGAAAGACCCCAATCAAGAAGTCAAAGTCACGTTGGCTGTGGAAGGTTATTGAATTTCAGCGTCCACAACCACCTGCCAAGTGTAAGGAGCAACCTCTCGGACTGTCTTCGCTAAGAGAAAGTGCTTTACTTGTCTGTTGTTTTGGCTCACGGCTTCGGTTAACCGAACTTTAGCTGCTTCCTGCGGGTCCGAATCCTTCACGAAACCGTAATAATGAATAATACCTCCCTCCGGCTTTAGGGCTTCACAGGCTACATCCACAAATTCTAATGCAGTTTCCGGCAGGTTCATTATTACACGATCAGCTTTCCCAGATAACTGTTCTCTGACCACTTGCTTGGCGTCACCAAGAACGGACATAACCTGTTTTTCGACACGGTTCACGGCAACATTTCTTTTCAGCAGAGATACAGCGTCTGGGTTCACGTCAACAGCGTAGACCCGCACATTTTCGTGGTTTTTTGCGATTAGAATGGCGAAGGGTCCAACTCCGGCGAACAGGTCAACAATTGTTTCTCCATCTTTTACCTGTGAAGCAACACGGTTGTGTTCAGTAGAAAGTCGGGGAGAGAAGTAGGCTTTGGCAACGTCAACATGATACACGCAACCATACTCCCTGTAGACGGTAGCAGTTTTCTCGGCTCCAGCTATGACTTCAAAGTCTCTCAGGCGGTAAATTCCTTCAACGGCACTGGACTTGGCTAGAACCGTGCTGGTCTGCTTGTGTGCCTTCAGTAATGCTTCGCCAACCTCCTTTTTGTGCTCTGCAAGCTCTGGGGGAATCTCGACTATTGCGATGTCGCCTACAAAATCGATGGCTCGGGGGACGCTTGCCAAGAGTTTGGGGGGCAGTTTGTTCGCAAGAAAATCGAGTGGCACTAAATGGCGTTTCTCCCGCTCAGCAAAGACATGGACAGAGATTTCGAAGCTGGGTAGTTTCTTCTTGAATTTATTGAGAACAGCAGGTGAGGGGTCAGCAGTTAAGGGTATGCACAGGCAGTCTTCTATTTGCTGAATCTTTAATTTGCTGTTAAAGAGGTTAAACTCCCTGACTAGACGAATAGTTTGTTCTCCCAAGCTTTTTGGAACCTTTAAGCATGCTGCATCTGGCACTGTTTCTCATAAACTAATAGGTAAAACAGCACTTAAATTCGTAGAGTCGAAACAAAACAACTTAAACCCTATTTTTTGTTGCGCCTAAGCAAATAAACAGCCAGCGCCAGTTCTGAAGCTGATGCTCCGCCCATACCCAAAACTGCAAAAACGTGACTAAAAGAAATGAGGTATACCACAGCATAGGCAGCTAATGGAATAATCAGGGTTGTGACGCCGACAATCAGTTTTTTTAAATCATGAATTAGCGCAGCTATTTTTCCTTTGGTTACAGAACTTAGAAATAGCTGAATCTCAAAGATGCTTGCCGAAGCTATCGCCAATACGACAAAAAATGGAATAAATATTGTAAGGGGCGAGGTCAGGGGCTTCAGGAATGACGTGACAAGCAAAACGAGGGGTACAGGAACATAGGTTAGTGTGGATATCAGCGCCTTGGAAGTTATGATGCTGTTAACATTCAAGGGCAACGTCTTGGTGTACTCCAGCCCTGTTCCCTCTGCACTCAACAAGGCAAGAGGCATAAGCAAAACAAAGATTCCGCCCATGAACGTCGAGACAAGTAACATGGAAGCCCGCAGAACCTCAAAGTTTGCTATCATAAACAATACAATAACAGTTTCTAGGACAGGAAGAGCAAAAAAGAAGGCGGTTGCAGGATTTCTTGAGGAAATCTTCAAGTCTTTCAGGACATAACCAAACAAAGGATTGCATGCTTTTATCGAGAAATCTTTCGCCGTCTCTCTTGATATCTTAACGTCAGTTCCATGGGATATGCGCTTCACTGTTTTTAGCATCCAATTTCCTGCAACCCCAGCAACTATGACATATCCCACCATAGAGACTGGCGCGATTAATGATGTAGACCCTGCAGTAACGGGGTGACCGATGTTAGCGATGGTTATGCCAGCTGAGAACGGATGCAGGAAACAGAAGAGCACATTTATGATTTGGTTGGAGCTAAGAAGAGTCATTTCTAAAGAGGGCACGATATACCATGGCAAACTGATCAAGAGGCTTACCCCCATAAGCAGTGACCCCCACATAAGAATGAAAACCAAACGCAAAACAGAGCTGCCCCTAGATCGTCCTCCACGAGACAGATTCTTCGTGAACATTCTTGAGAACCAAAGAGCCACTGCAACAGCAAGCACAGCATTCATCACAGAAGCCACAAGCATAGCCAGAACCGCAAAGGGAGACCCAGTATAGTAAGCCACCAAGATGACTTGGCTTAGTATTGACCCCACAACCATGTAATCCACGGATCTGACAAAAGAGAACAGGGTAATCAGGGAGAAGTCACGCTGTTCCAGCGGCAAAGTGGATAACAGGGCGGAGGTTTCGGCGCTAACAAATGATGAAAGCGTCTGAATTGCATATAATGCCGTGAAGCCAAAGGTGACGGCTAAACTCAACGAGATTGCGCTTGTTAAGCCAAGGATTGGGGAACCAAAAAACTGTGCTGTGAAGGGAATAACCGCAGCCAGAACGTTAAATATTGCTACTAGCGATTTGTCGAACTTGGCTATCCTCAAAGCCTTCTTGGTTAGCTCATAATCGTTCTGTGCGTCTGCGCCAAGGCGACCTCTACCGAAGCCGCCCCACCACATGCGACCTCTTTCCTCAGCTATGGACTTGTACACGACCTCCTTGTAGGGTAGGCGACTGAGATGCCAGGCTTCAAGCAGCTTCATTCTTGAAGAATGCCTCCCCCAAGAGTCGGGTCTTGTCAGCAACTTCTGTCTCTTCGTTCGTCAACTTCAAGAAGACTTCTTCCAGAGTTTCGCTTTTACTTCCAGTTTTACTTTTCAGCTGGTCAAGAGTTCCTTCAGCGATTACTTTGCCTTGATAGATTATTCCAATTCTTGTGCAGATATGTTCAGCCACTTCCATTATGTGGGTAGAGAACAGGACAGCACCTCCTTTTTGTGTATGTAAGGAAAGCAGGTCTTTGACTATGCGGCTGCTTTTGGCATCAATGCCACTCAAGGGTTCATCCAGAAGAAGAACAGGAGGTTGATGAATGAGAGAAGCAATCAATGCCACTTTCTGCTTCATTCCCATCGACAAGGTAGCTATGGGCGCGTCGAAGTATTTTGCCATGTCGAAGGCATCTGCCAGTTGGGTTACTATGCGGTTGGCTGCATTTTGATCGATTTTTCGTATAGATGCCACGAACTCCAAGAAATCCCGAGAAGAAAGAGAATCGTAGAGTATCGGTTTTTCGGCTATGTAGCCTATTCTCGACTTGACCTCGATGGGTTTTTCTACTGGATCAAAGCCTCCAACCTTAACCCATCCTGAGGTGGGCTCCACTAGACCGGTAATGACTTTGATGGTTGTGGTTTTGCCGGCGCCATTTGGACCCAGTAGACCATAGATTTCTCCAGGCATAACCTGAAAACTTACGCCAGTTAGGGCTTGAACTGAGCCGAACTGTTTAGTAAGTTCAGATGCTTCGATCAAAGGCGTGGACACGCGAACAGTACACCTGTTTTTTGTAGGTAAACTCTTTGGAGTGTGCCGTTACTGAAAGTAATGTTTTGTTAATACAGAATTCAGATTCACACACTATCACCTGAGTGCTAAGTGTATAAACGATGTGGACTGCTAGAGTGATAAGCAAAAGTTAAATTTCCTAGAAGAGCATTAATTATCATGAATTCTGAAGAAAGAAAAAAGATCATTGCAAAGTCGCCTATTTCGTTCAAGTATTTGAAGCGCTTCAACACTTCTGCAGGCGTCCTGCATCTGGTGCAAGGAATAATAATGTTGGTTCTGGGGCTTCAACTTGAGTGGTCAAGAGACATATACACTTTCTATATGAAAATAAATATCGTCGATTTAGGTCCACCCCCCGTTTTCGGTGAAGTGCTGCCAAATCCTCAAATTTTCTTCAACATAGGTTATCTGGGAGCGATTCTTGCCTCTTTTCCTCTGATTTCTGCAATAGCACATTTCATGATCGCGTATCCAAAAAACAAGAGCTACAATGAATACCTGAAAAATGGTATGAATCCTTACCGGTGGTACGAATACGCTTTCTCAAGCTCAATAATGATAGTGCTGATTGCCCTGTTCTTGGGTGTCTGGGATTTCTGGTCATTGGCCATGATTTTCGTTCTGAATGCAATGATGATAATGTTCGGTTACCTAATGGAAGTGGTAAATCAGAAAACCGAGAAAACAAGCTGGTCAGCATTCATTCTAGGCAGCATCTCTGGCGGAACACCTTGGGTTGTGCTTTACGCCTATTTCATAGCCGCTGTCAGGTCCACTGGCTTGAATCCTCCAACCTTTGTCTACATGATTCTCTTCATCTACTTCATCTTATTCAACATCTTCGCCATCAACATGGTTCTGCAATACAAGGGCGTTGGACGCTGGAAAGACTACCTGTACGGCGAAAGATTCTACATTATACTCAGCTTCGTAGCAAAAACAATCCTATCATGGCTAGTATTCGTCGGAATATTCGCACCCTTCTAACAGCACATGCTTCAGGAAACTGAAGCACCCCCACCTTTTTTTGAATACGGCTACAGCAATCAGGGAGATTTTAGTCCAATTTCCTGCGTAATGTTCTCGAGTTTGACGGCAACTAGAGAAGTGTTTGTTGGAGTTAATGAGGACCAGCCGTCTCCCTTTTTGAAGCCGTGGGCAGGAAGGAAGTTTGGCGAAAGCTTCTGTTCTCCTTCTTCCGCAAGTTTCTGCAGTGCCTTGGCTCTCTCTTGAGGGTCAGTGACGACTTTGAGGGTGCCTCTTAGGACAATGAAGCTGTATTCGCTCAGGTCTTCCCGATACTCTTCGATCTCAACACAAACACGTTTGTCATTCTCAAGCAACTTCATCTTCTTGCCGTAATCGGTGAAGTGAAAATACAGAGACCCATCCAACACAACATACTGAAACGGAGCCATGTACGGGTAATCGTCTCCCTTGAAGGCAATACGACAAAGCCGCTGCCTTCGAATCAACCGCCACATCTCTTGTTTAGTCATTTTCGGCAACTTGAAAACAGTCACAACAAACACCTCACAGAAATCCAGATGAATAATATATAGTGTAGAATACGTTTTTAGCGCTTGCGTTTGCGGGCGCTGCGTTTTTTAGTAGGTTTTGACCACCCTAACATTTTTCTTGCTACAATTATGCCAACAATTAGGAACACTATGACTATCACCCCTATGGCAGCTATAAGGGTGTAACGTGGTTCAGTTTGCCCTGTGTCAGGATCACCGTTGGAGTCACCGTTTTCGATTTCCGAAAGTAAGGAATCTATTTCTGAGCGTAATGTTGACTCTGCCGTTAGCCCAATGTGACTGTGTCTTTTGTACCCTTCAGCGTCAACTATGACTAAATGTGGTATAGGTGACACCCCATATTTGTAGGCAATGTTGTCTGTATCACGAGCCACTGTCCAT
>SMTZ1_10006969_pt1 | contig 11367 bp, 13 predicted proteins | sample DeeMarSWOR136_30_FD_25667 | JGI IMG/M metagenome (IMG submission 25667)
CTTGCTCATGTAAACTCATACTTGGTTCATCTAATATGTAAATAAGAGAATTGAGCCCAGCATCTAAATGAGTCATAAGAGACAATCGTTGGAGTTCACCCCCACTTAACGTTGGTAAAGACCGATTTAAGTGAAGATATGAGAGACCAACATTAAACATACGATTTAACCCCTCTAATAAACTATTTAGCATAGATTTCCCTTGTGGACTCTTTATCTGTAATCCATCCAAATTATTCAAAAACTCTATTAGCTCGTCAATAGTCATCATAGCTAATTCACCAATATGCTTATTCGCAATTTTTACTTCTCTGGCTTGGTCATTTATACGATATCCCTCACAATCTTCACATTTTTTGCTTGACATAAAATTATCATGGATTTTTTGGCGTCTATAGGTACTTTTTGATTCAGATAGTGCTCGTTTTACGTGTGGTATGATTCCTTCAAATTTTCTTTCTAAGATTCCAGTGAATGTTTTCGAATCCCATTCAAAAGGTAATTTTTTATCACTCCCATATAAAAATACTTTCTTTACATTATCTGATAAGTCTTTATATGGTGTTTTCATATCAAAATCATAAAATCTTGGTAATTGTTCGACAAAATGAATTTGATCAGCAAAAACGGCTGAACCTGCCTTAGTTATTTGAAACAAATTTCTATTAGTGTCCTGAACGATTAAATCTTCTGTAATATCCATAGTATAACCTCTCCCTTTACAAGCTAAACACATACCAGAAGGTTCATTAAATGAAAAATGTTTAATTTGTTTCCTTTCTATACTCATTCCGCATATATCGCATTCTAGATTGTTATTAACGGGCTCTTTGCAAATAGGACATATTAAAACACCTTCTGTAGCATAAAGCATCCTGAGTAAACCATAGATTCCTGTTTTAGTGCCAACTGTAGAACGCGGGTTAAATACACGCGTGGTTCGTTGTTCCACTGCTACTGTAGGACTTAAGCCTTCTATTAAATCGAATGGTTTCTCATCTTCAAATTTAGGAGGGAAACCAATTGATTGCAGGTAGCGATTCATACCTTCTTCAAATAGGATATCAAACGCTAAGCTTGACTTACCAGAACCTGAGATTCCTGTGATTAAAATAATTTTGTCCTTAGGGATATTAACATTAACATCTTTAAGATTATGAATTCTTGCTCCAACAATTTTAATTTCATCCATATGTTTATTAATCACCATTTTAATTTGCTTTTTGCATTATGTAGAAACCACAATCAAATTCTTTTGGATTTTTTTTAACCATCTTTATTTCTCTTTCATACTTTTGAAGTTTTTCAAGATCTTTAGCGTTGCCATATTTTAAACGTAATTCTTTTATTTTTTTTTCTAGTGGTGCATAATAATCAGTCCACCAAAAATTTTCAGGCAATAAAAACTGGTTTATAAGATTAAAACCAAATTCTGAAAAAGTCTTAAATTTATTTTTAATCCATTTAATCGTTTCACCCATAATCAAGTATCCATTAGACTTTAGTAACCTTTTACTTTCAGTTAGACTCTTCTTTAAATCAAGAATGTGTAGGACACCCTCATCCCATAGTATATTAAAGTAACTATTTGGAAAAGTTGTTCTGTATAATGAAATATTCATCGTCTTTACTCGATTTGAAAGTCCCTTCTTTTTGATTTTTAAATTGAGTTTATCTAGAGCATCTTGATCAATATCGATTCCAATAATTTCTCCATCACTTAATTGTGCTAATTCTATAGTCGGGATCCCCGTACCACATCCGATATCAAGTATAAACGGCTTATCCATTTTAGGAAGCATTTCAAAAGCTTTCCTTGTGTACTTAAGTAATCTTGTTCTTAGTTCTTCTAAGTTCAATTGATTTATAATATCTATACTCATTATTTTTCAACTTATTTTTTAACTATAAAATCTTTTTAAAACTCTAGTGGCAATTAAAGTAATCCACTTACTTTCCTTTCCTTTTTGCTCAACATTTGCTTGCATACGCCCATTGAAAGTTTTTTCAAGAAACCAACGACTATTTTCATTCTGTTTACTTATAACTAAATCAATAGCATCTTGCATTCTTTTATCCTTATAACCTAATTTTGTTAATAAATCTAGAATTTCTAAAGCATCGATTTTCCACAATAAAGGAAAACCAAATTGAGTCCATTCTTCCTTCGCCACCACATCCAGATTATGACTTTTTTTGTAAATATGGTGATTCAGCATAAATTCTGCTGCTTTTTCTATAAAAATATTTATTCCATTTGATCTTTTATGTGGAGGGATTTCAACTAATGCTTTTAAATTTTTTACTACACCCATATGACATGTATGCTTTCCCCAACAATTTTTAAATCTTTCATACGGCCAACCTTTAGGAGGTTTTTCTATTCCATCATCAAGTCGTTGATATTTTAAAATCGATTCAATTCCATGTTGAACTCTTGGATCTTCTAAAAACCCAAATCTTATTAGTGCCCAAATCATGTTTCCAGTCAAACATGGGATAACTTGACTTTTAACTCCACCATTATTCTCATCACCATGAAAAGAAAACCCACCGCTTTCACGATTTTGCGAATTTTTAAGAACAAATTCACATGTCTTCTTAATTTGATCGTTTCTTCCATCTGCATTAAGTTCTGCCAATAATATAAAACTCCATACCGTCCCTTTATATTTTGTATACACATAAAAATTCTCCTTATTTACCCAATATCCTCCTTGATTTTGTTTGCGTAGGATTTTAGGTACAACCCCTTCCATCATAATTTTCTCTTTTGAATCAATAACTTCACTATTATTCTCACTTCTATCCATAAGATCTATTAAAGCGAAATAACGTACCGAAGGGTTATCATCTTCTAATAACCATTCAATTAAATCTTGCTTTAGATAAGATTCATTTATTGCTAATCTAACCATTTTATATTCTACTATTTTTTATTTGGGTTAATTTTTTTACCACAATCATAGCATTCTTCATCGTGGATGCAAATCTCACCCTTACATTGAGGACATGTATAGAGTTCCTTTTGCTCTTGAAGCCAAGTTTCAACTCCAATCTCTTTATTACGTTTTAAATTTTCTATAAGATTTACATAATATCTTTCTCTGTAACGTTTATCAATTTTTTTCAAATTTTGGCATGGGAATTTCTTACATTCGAAACAGTAGTTAATTTCATTTTTCTGTAATAGAGGACAATCTTTCCGGATAAAAACACAATTTTTATTTCTTATTCGGCATCCCTTACAACCTAATTTAAAGCCTCTTTCTTCCAATATTTTTTTTTTTAACACAAGATAATGACGACATGCGCCACAATAGATACCACAAGGCGCTGCTAAGTTATTCTTCACTCTTAAACACGTCTCAAATCTTTATTTTAGATAATTTAGTGAATAGCTCTTCTTCTTTTGAAATAATAAGTAATGCGATATTATGAAGTTCACCAAAATCCACATGATTTATACAGGCTTTGTTATATTTATTTGCCGCATTCTTTAAAGTTTCTGCTATCAGAGTCCAATTTTGAGCAGAATTGTCGATAATAGGAATACATTCTTCGAGAATGCTGAATTCTTCGTTATTCCATGCCAAAGGACCTCTTTTAAGCTCAGGATGGGTTAATAATTCTTCTAAGAACTCTTTATAGATCTTTCGGAACAAACCCCCTCCTGTACCCCATATTTCAATGTATCCATGCGTAAGCTCAAACATTAATCTTGCTAAGGATCTATTATTTCCTTTCGAATTTGTAATGGTTTTATTTAATTTATCCCCCCATGTTAGCACAGAATTAGCAAATTGCCTTAATCCTTGGATGCCATTAGAATTCATGGAGGGGCGTAGCATGTTATTCACAACTTTTTGAATCGCTAATTTAACCCCTCCAGCTAAAGGTGGGTGTTTACCATCGGTGCGAGGTGTCATGGAGAATTGTGTATTGTTTGGATGCATAAAGTTCGGGCCATATGTCGAACTCCTCGCGATCTTAAGAACATCAATGGGAACTTCTTGAAATCCTTCAAATTCTGTATCACCTATATATGCTACTCCCCTCTCTTCATTATATCCGCCCAAGACTACCGCATGTCCCCCAAAGTGAGCCTCCTCCACATCCTCATCAAATCCTTCATATGGCATATATGCAATATCCACTCTTAATATAAGTGGAATGTTTTGGTTTAATATCCTCTTAGATTCCTCCCAAGCTTTATCTGCATTCGTGAATGATTGTTTTCTTAATGTAATTCCTAACAATCTGCATGCCAAACTATTAGGTTCAATCGTTCCTTGCTTACCTCCTAAGAAGAATGGGATATCAGATTCAGGTATAAATGAAGTCTGACCTGTAGTGTCAGAAAATCCAAATCCCATCGTCGCGTCCAATCCAAAAGCCATCGGTTCAGACATTGGAAATCCATAATACTCAAATAAATCTCTCATTGAAGATGATTCGCAATGATGGCCAATTCTATGTATAAAATTATTTATTATATGATTCAGAGCTAACATCACCTTTTCCCTTCTTTAATTCCTCTAAAACCCAATTTAAAAATTCAATATCAGTTTCTAAAACTTTTATTGGATGTACAAAAAGTCCTCTAACATTTAGGGGCATCTGAGAATTTTCTTCTAACATTTGTTCCAAAGCTTTCTTATTCTCATCAATTTTTTCTAAAGAATAGGATATTGCTTCAAATTGTTCCTCTTTGGACAGTAAGGGAATCAATGAAAATGCCATATAAAAGTCAGGGTCATTTTTGCCTACAAAATCCCTAAGAACTTTAATAACTCTATTTTTTAATATTTTCGATCCAACACTCGTAATTTGATATACTTTTCGAATACGATTATCAACTTCTTCTCTATAAGAGTCAACCAATCCAAACTTTTCTAAATTATTCAAATCACTATAAACGGAGGATTTTCCTATATTTGTCCATTCTCTCATTCCTCTTTTATCAATCCTTTGATTAATACTATAAGCATGACTAGGAAATTCTGCTATCAAACCTAAAACTACAAATTCCCTATGATTTAATTCATATTTTTTTTCTAAAACCATTTTGAAGATCATTCACTTTAAAAAATTATTTTCTATTCTCTATAAATAATATTACTTATCAAGAACATTATTGAACAAGAATATATAAATATTTGTATTTTTAAAAAAATCAATCATTTAAGAAATTTGAAATTAATACTCTACTTTATTAAATGAGTATTTTGCTGTATATAATCCAATATTTATTCTCTCAATTTCATTCCAATCTATTCTACTTGTTGTTTCCTAATAATTTCTACAAAATTCAAAATAATCTCCTACTGTCCATTTTATAGCCTTAGCACAATAGAACATTGCTCTGTGAATACTTCTTTTCGCTCATTCCCATACTTGAATAGAATTTATCTTTTTCTGATCTATTCTATTCATCCAATGATGATTATATTTTCCTTTATTGTAAGGATATTTAGTAAGGCAATCAAGATCCCAATACGTATCCCAAGCAGCATAGATCGTAGCACCTACAGGATTCAGTCCCACAATATTATCTATATTATCTAAAAGACTTTGAAATTCAAATAAACCTATAGAAGGTGAATCCTTGTATTTTACCTTTCTATCGGCTGATCTCTCAAATCTTAAATGATTTCTATAATGTTCATAAGAACGATTCGTTTCATTATCACCTGTTTGCTAGTAAGAAGTAGGATCAGAAATATAATGGCACATGGCTCCTAATAAGTAAGTGGCGTATTTACATCGTCTTTGCCGTATTGCACATCTAGCCTCTTCTGCAATCCTTAACGCTCTTATAGCAGAAGGATAAGAATATGGCTTTATCTCTTCTCCTATTTTAAAATATGCATGGTGCTTCACAACATCTTTGAATTTATTATCATACGGACGATTCAAGTTAGCAATATCGATCCCATCGATAAATCCTTCTTGTGTACCTGTATCTGGAACTTCTGTCCCAAAATAAAGATAATTTTCTAAATTCATTAACCAGGTCCAACTATTATCATTTAAAAGAATATAAGGGCAACCATATGGATCTTTTTGTACTAAGATATATAGAGCACCTCTTGCTATATGATCATGAACACCGTAATTGCCTAAGGAATAATAATGAAGGATATAATTTTCTACTCTCTTAGTTGGTTCTCCACCATCCCAACAATTCAAACAAACAATTATTGTAAAAAGAAATAAAACCAATAATATTAAAAACGCACATTTAATCATATTCTATTAATTAAAGAAATTGAACATTTTTAAATAAAAACTGGGTAAAAAAAATTTATTGAATTGATATTTAATATTCAAAAGTTAATAGAACTAGTTTAACAATTATTTTTGTGGAATAATCAAAACTTTCAGTGATTAACTTCAAATTTAAAATTTTTAATTAATTTTTTACATTAAAATGAATAGTGGTGATGGAAATTGGATATGAAAGAAATTATGGAGAAATGTCAATTAACTGAAGAAGAGATGAAGGAATTTCTACACTTAACTAAAAATATAGACCATAAAGAAGATCACAGTCGTGCTTATAGAACCATGATGAATCAAACCAGGAGACAATTGCTAAAATTCATTGGAACTAATATAAGAACATCTGAAGAAATAATAAGCAATTTTCTTGAAGTAAAAGATCAAATAAAATATCATTTATCAATGTTAGAACAATTATTTTACATCATAGATACTGAAAGTGGTTGGAAAGCAACTCCAAGAGGAATTGGTTTTTTGTATAATGCAATAATGGGAGATTGAGTTTTATAGGAATTTTCTTTATTTACTCACCTTTTTCTATAGGTAAAAAATGTTTTAGAGGTCATTTCCCATTTTCCTTATCAAATTGTTCACTTTAAATTTCAAATTAATACTAATTTGAAATTGATTCTTCTCCTTTAAATTATATAAATAAAGAAAAAAAATGAAAAAGAGTATTTTTTATCCTAGAAATCTTTTTTGTAGAGTTTTCCCATGGAGAAAGAATGACAATAATAGAAAAATAAGACCAAAGGTCAATAAAATCATAAAATCGATTAATAAACCATAAGTACCAAATGAACTATTTCCGCCCAGTCCTGTATTGATTATATCAATAAAATAAGTTAATGGAGATACAACAGCTAATGGAGTTTGACTTATTGGCATAAAAAGAGGGCTAATAAAAATTAATGGAAATTTAATGAAAATTGTTAAAATCATTGTATTTGCTGGCATATCAGTTGGAGGCACCGATAATATCAAACTAAAACTCGAAAATGATAAAGCTGCTACAATTATACCTATAATGATGATTAATATACTTATGGAAGGTTGGATAGATAAGAAAATCATTCCTAATACAAGAGGAATTGACGAAAACAATACTGCAAATATAGAAGATCCCCAAACACTGCCTAGTAAAACAGTTTTTATTGAAATTGGACAAGTTATTAATCGTTCTAGTGTTTGTTGTCTCGTTTCCCATGGAAATACAACAGGACCAATGGATGTAGATGTTAAAAATAAAACCATGGATATTAATCCAGAAATCAAGTAAATTGGTTCAATACTCCGTCCAATTGTAAAAGCAAAAAAAAGTATGACCGGAAATAAAATTCCTTGAATTACTACTGGTCCTTTATTATAGTAAATTCTAAAATCCTTTTTTGCAATAGCAAAAGATCTTCTCAATTGATTTAATACTTTTTTAAATTTAGAATTTTCCAATGTAAAGGGGTTTTCCTTAATTTTTTCCACCTCCTTCAATTAACTTCAGAAATGCATCTTCTAAAGTTGGTTGGTGTGTATTTAATTGGATTATCTTTTGGTTATTCGATTTAGCAAGGTTGATTATTTCATATAAGGCTTCATTAATATTATCAACAATAATATGATAACCACCTTTTATTTCTTGAACCTCTTTAATGCCTATTAGATTTTTAATTTCATTTATTTGTTGTACATTCTCAAAATAACAATCAATTGCTAGATATTCTTGTGTTAATTTCTTTAAATTATCGGGAGTATTCAACTCAATTATATGTCCTTTATTAATTATAGCTATTCTATCACACAGCTCATTTGCAACCTCCATATCATGTGTTGTTAAAAAGAAAGTAATTCCTTTTTTGTTATAATCTTTGATTAGTTGCTTTATCATACGAGCAGATTGTACATCTAATCCAGTTACTGGTTCATCAAGAAATAGTATTTTTGGATTACTCATCAAAGCCATGCATAATAATAATCTCTGTTTCATTCCTTTAGAATATTTTTTTGCCTTGAAATGACGCTTTTCATATAAATCAAATTTCCTAAGCAGCATTTCAGCTCGTTTTAACCGCTTTTTTTTTGGCATTTGAAATAATTCTCCAATAAATGTCAAATTTTGAAGAGCAGTGAGATCCATATAGACATTTGCCATTTCGGGAACATTTCCGATAATTTGTTTGATTTGTATTGGATTATTCCATATATCTTTTCCAAATATGTTAATTCTCCCTTCAGTAGGTTTTAATACACCTGTTAACATCCTGATAGTTGTGGTTTTTCCTGCACCATTTGGTCCTAAAAAACCAAATATTTCTCCCTCTTTTACTTCAAAATTTATATTATCTACAGCTTTAACGATTCTGTCCTCATTTTCTTGAAACTCCGTATGTTTTCTATTTTTTTTTCCCCGTTTTGATATTTTAAAATATTTTGATAAATTATTTACTGTTATCACATTCATAATTACAACCTTTAGAAATATTAAGAGAAAAAATTTAAGAGTTTGATTATGATTAATCTTCCTTATTTTCTAAATTAATGTGTTTTAACAACTCTGATAGTGGTTGATCTCCATGACACTTAATAATTTGATTTAACGTACATCCTTGTGGATGATTCTCTTTTATCTCGGGTTTATCGCAAGTACAATCTTCTGTTTTTTTTATTTCCATTTTTTAATTTCCTCTAATTCTTTATTTTTGGTTATTTTTATTTTATAAAATAGATTTTCAAAATCTAAATTAATTATCACAATATAGTTTTCTAAATAATTTTTAATCAGTTAAACTTTAGATTAAACTAATCAAACCATATATTTAAATATTTCTAGAATCTTTATATTATAGGATTTTGATGGTTTAAGGATATGACGAAAGAAATAGATCTTGAAGATATTGGTACTTATATAAAAGCTCTACATTGTCAAATTCGATGGGTTTTAATAGATATTTTAAGAGATGGACCAAAATCTTCCGATGGAATCTTTAATCATCTCAAAAGTCTAAGTGAGAAGATAGAAGGTAATAACCAATGTCATGGTATGTGTGGTCAAGGAGATTTTAAAAATTTAAAGAAACCATCTTTATATTATCATCTTAGAGAATTAGAAAGTGTAGGTATTATTAAAGCAGATTATAAGCCTAGCGAAAGTAAAAGAGCTCCTGAAAAAGTATGGAAGTTAAATTTAGATAAATTAACTATAAATTTGAAATAAAGTTAATCCTATTCTTTTACAAATTTAAAACAAAATGTTATTAACGATTTTGTATTAAATTCTCTAGCGATAAAGAGAAATTTGTATTTTAGTTAAATTCATAAATTTTTATTATGAATGATGAAGCAGAAGAGATTTTGACAATCATAGCTGAAAAAGCACATTTAGAGGAAGGTATCGAAGGTGTGCGATCAATTCTATTAACAATGTATCGTTTTCCATCTCTTAAAAATAAAAAAGTAGCCCAAAAAACAGGAATTGCTATTCCGTCGCTAGCAGCTGTTAGAGGGGAATTAGTTAAGTCAGGAATTATAGAAAAAAGAAATTTTCTTGGAGATAAGGGAAGAGAATGGGTGAAGAAAAACCTTAATTTGCTTTTTGATTATGATCCTCTTCCGGATAGCTTTAATAACATAATAAAAGAGTTACCAGATGAATTCACTTATCTTAATAATCTAAAAGATCTGCTTACGAGTCGACCACGTCCAGAATTTGCGCTCGATCAATCTCATGCAGATTTCTCAACAATTGTAAAGAAAGTTCTTTACTTATTGAAAAAAGGAGATCTTGAAGGAAGGAAAATTATATTCCTAGGTGATGATGATGTAATATCATTAGCTTTAGGATTAACAAATCTAGCTAATGAAATCACTGTAGTGGATGTTGATAATAGAGTTTTAGAATTTATTTGTCAATCGGCAGAAAAACTCAATTTTGAGAATTTTAGTGTCTTAAATCATGATTTAAGAGAATCTTGCCCCAGTGAAATTATGAATAAATACGATGTAGTTGTAATGGATCCTCCCTATACTAATGAAGGGTTGAGATTATTCTTAAAAAGAGCAAGACAAGTTGTAAAATCGAGTATCAAAATTGAGCATAAAGTCTACCCCATTATTGGAAAAAAGTGCCTTCTTAGTTTTGGAAATAAACCTCCTGAAGAAATGAGGAAAATTCAATCATCAATATTAGATCATGGTTTTATTATTAATGAGATGCTTCCTGATTTCAATCATTATAAGGGTGCTAGTATAATTGGGAAATTCAGCCATCTCTATTACCTACAATCTGTAATAACACCGAATGATAAATATAATCTTGACTTTTCCTTACATCCTATATATACTTCTGAAGTAAAATCTGGAGGTGAATATCCATTTCGACCTGTTGGATTTCACTTTGTGGGAGAAATGCACTTTAAGAAACAAGCTTTATTATTAGAAAATGAAAAAATAGAAAAAGTATTTCTTAATTCTCTTTTATATGCAGAATTAACGATTTTAGACATATATCATCATAATTACCAACCATATGGATATAGTGCTATTGCTATATTGAAAACTAGTCATGCAGCAATTCATACATGGCCAGAACATGGATATGTTAGCATTGATATTTTTATATGTGAAGCTTATACTAAAGGATTAAAAGTAATTAAATTCTTGAAAGAAAAATTAAATCCTACGAAATCTGAATTTTCTTATGCTGAACGTGGTAAACAAGCTGAAATCAGATATGAACCAATTGAATTTTAACAAAACAAATAAAGATAAGTAGGAATGTTCTAATTTATTAGCCAGATCTGTGGATATAGTCTAATTATTCATTTAACTTTTACTAGCCTTTAATTTTAAACTAACGACTCCAAGATATATACCAAATGCCCACCCTCCAAACAGCACAATCCATTCTAGCAATGTAATAACAGATATATTAAATCTAAAAACCCAACTAAATATAAATATAAAACTTATTAAAGCTAGTAAAAATCCTAGAATTGAATGATATTTAGCAAGCTTTTCTATAAGTATTATTATAATCCCATAAGTAACATAAGACATCATTCCGAAGAAAAATGTAACAATAGCGGCTAT
>SMTZ1_10006970_pt1 | contig 11366 bp, 12 predicted proteins | sample DeeMarSWOR136_30_FD_25667 | JGI IMG/M metagenome (IMG submission 25667)
TATCTTTAATATGTATGAATGAGGCCTTGCCGAAATTCCTGATAGCCATTATCCTGCCGGCCATGGAAAAAGATCCGCCCTGCCTTTCCAGTTCTTCCTCTCCCATATGACCGAACCGTTTCGTAACCTCCAAGGCGGTGATATCATATTTATAACCTGCAGGATATAGATTGACCCCCATCTCCCTCAGGGCTTCAGCCTTTTTTATCCTCTCTTCAATTACAGTGCCTGTCTTTTCCATAATTAGATTAACTAAATTTAAATATTTCTATCCTTAATAATGATGTTATTTAATTATTTTAATAAGTTGAACATATCTTATTAATCTAAATAGAGTTGATAGTCAAGGTAAAAGTACTTTAAAATATAGGTAGTTAGCCTGAAGGCCTAACCATATGACTAAGCTCATAGCCATGAGCGAAGTCGAACGGTGTTGAAGGTCCAGAGGAAGATCATGTGGGATTCTTTGTAGATTATTTTTTCAGTTGGACAATGGTCGCTCCCCAGCCAGAAGGGCCTGAATCAAGCCTTAAATCCGTTACCATTGGATGTCTTCTAAGGATGGAATGGATCCTGTCTCTTAGAATACCTTTTCCTTTTCCATGGATTATCCTTACCTCGTAGATTCCTTGCTCAAGGCAGGCGTTCAGATAATCCTCTATTACGTCTGCGGCGTCTTTGGGCGCGAATGTGTGAAGATCCAGGACACCGTCAATGGGGATATGTATCATTTTATTATCATTCTTTCCCATCTCGGTCACTTTAATCTCGTTCCAGATTTGCCTGATCCTTGAATTCCAGCAACATTTCTCTCTCGAGATCCCTGTAATCATCTTCAGTTTCAAACTCCACAACGAGGTCGCGATCGTCAAGTAGTTTCAAATAACCGTATCTCTTGATTACCTCTATCACCTTTTTTACGTCCACGGTGACCCAGCCATTCATCCTAAGAACCAGTTCGTCTCCTTTAAATGCTCTCTCAATTGTCAGATCAACTTTACGCTCCTTGGCCTCCCACCCGATAACAGCCGGCCTGATAATTACTGGCGTAACAGGATCATGCATGGCTGCGCATCTTAACCAGAGTCTTGCCCTAATCATTTTTTATCCCTCAATATAAAATATAACCTTAGGCTATTATGGTGAATGGAAAGAGAATATTCCTGCGAAGCTTTATTATTAATATGAGACCTTAAAAACGAGATTTAAACCCAAATTTCGTCATTCCCCGCGCAGGCGGGGAATCTATTAGTTTCACATAGTTCCTGGATTCCGGATCAAGTCCGGAATGACGGATGAAGGGATCACACAAATGTCTAAATTTTTTACCATAAAATTGTAATTATTGCTAACGGGATATTAAATTCGATCTTTTTTGTTGACATCATAAAATCCGGTATCATAATATTTAAATTCGTAACATGAGGTTTTACAAATGTCAGGGCTAATCAGATTTGGAATCTCTCTGGATAAAGAGCTTTCGGAAAGTTTTGATGAACTCATCAGACGCAAGGCGTACACGAACCGTTCCGAGGCCATTCGTGACCTGATTAGACAGGATCTGGTAGAACAGGAATGGCTTCATGGGAGCGAGGTCGCGGGCGCTATTACGCTTATTTACAATCACCACAAAAGGGAGCTTCTTAATAAGATCACTGATATACAGCACGATTTTCAGAATTCAATCATCTCAGCCCAGCACATACACCTGGATCACCATAACTGTCTGGAGATAATAGCTGTGAAAGGTAATCCTGCAGAAGTGCAAAAACTGGCATCCATGCTTAAAGCTGTGAAAGGCGTTAAACACAGCACATTGAGCATGTCCACAACGGGCAGGGCGTTAACATAAAACCGTATTATTTTTTTGCCCATTAGTAACACGATTATTTTTTTTGTAACAATAAAACACCCCGCCTTCCTCTCACGAAAGAATCCGGCGGGGTGCGCCACTTGGCGATATTGCTATAAATACCAAGCCCGGCCACAGGAAGGATTATAGTATCATTCCTTAAAATATCCTTCTGACAAAAGGGGTAATGATTAATGTCCCTATTGAACATCGAGGGAAGACCAGATGAAAGGTTCGAGAAATTCTGGGAGACGAAGGCGATCAAATATCCCGGTCCCTTTGACGAGAAGACGCTCGAAAAAACCCATAATGTGATCTCCATGGCCGAAGAAAAGGGCGTAGAGATCCAGGGAAAGAAGATTCTTGATATAGCATGTGGAACAGGCATCTATACCCTACCCTTAGCCAAGCGGGCCGCGCATGTTACGGGACTCGATTCTTCTGAGACCATGATTAAAAGGCTTAAAAATGAGGCGGAGAAACATCATATTTCAAATCTTGATATCATAAAGGCATCCTGGAGAGATACGGATATCGAAAACAGGGGTCTTAAAAAAACATTCGATATAGTATGGACATCCATGTCCATGGCGGTAAAAGATAAAGAAGATTTCATGAAGATGGAGGCTTGTAGCCGTGATTGGTGCGTCTTTATCGGCTGGGGAAGGACAAACAGGAACCACATTATGGAAGAGGCATTCAGGATTCATAACATTCAGTATGGCCCCCATCCCGGAGTCGCTGTTGCCTATACCATTCTTCAAGATTTAGGGAGATCCCCGGTTCTCAAATACTTTAATGATTTCTGGGACTGGGAAGGGACATTAGAAGAGGCCATCGAGGATATATCAGGATATATAGAGACGCGCGGCGCCCTAACTGATTATGATAAACTTAAAGGCTTGCTGAGTAAATATGAGCAGGATGGCATGATACGCCATCGGACCGATGTTGAAGAAGGGATTATTGTCTGGCAGGTAAAATAAATGAGTTGCACGGAGAAAATAATAGCGGCCGGACAGGGCAGGATCGTAAAGGCCTATATGGAAAGCCTTAATCAAAAGATACTCCTGTTTTTTACACTAACTGTACTGACCTTTTTAGTAGCCCTGTACGCCATGGCCCACGGGGCCTATGATATCTCCTTTACGGATGTCCTGTCCGCCTTAACCGGGAGATCAAAATCAGCCGCCGGGGTGGTAATCATGGATATCAGGATGCCGAGAATAGTCTCCGCAATAATAGCCGGATGGGGATTATCCCTTTCAGGCCTCTGCATCCAGTCGCTACTCAGAAATCCACTCGGCTCACCTTCAACTCTGGGTATCAGCCAAGGGGCCGCATTCGGGGCTGCTTTTGCCATTGTCCTGTTCGGATCACAGGTGTTTTCAGCAACTGTGTTCGCCTTTGCCGGCGCCTTTACAGCCGGCTTGATCATACTTATCCTTGCAACCATAAAACGCCTTTCAGGCGAGGCTATTATTCTTTCCGGAGTCGCCATGGCATCTCTTTTCGCGTCAGCCACAGTTCTGATTCAGTATCTCGCTACAGAAATAGAGCTTGCCGCTGTTGTCTTCTGGACCTTCGGCGACGTGGCCAGGTCCAACTGGCTTGAGATCGGTATAATGACCGCCGCGACCCTCCTGACAACTGTCTATCTTGTTTTACGCAGATGGGATTTCAATGCCTTTTCAGCCGGAGAGGAGACTGCCAGGGGATTAGGCGTCAACGTAACAAGGATAAGGTATGTGGGGATATTTATGATATCCCTAGCTGCGGCGTTAATCACGGCCTTTCTTGGTGTCATTGCCTTTGTGGGGCTGATCGCTCCTCATGTCGCCCGCCGCATTATCGGGGATGATCACAGAATGCTGATCCCATTTTCAGCGATCATCGGTGCGCTGTTGCTCCTGGCGGCGGATACGATAGGACGACTTGCTCTGGGATCAGGCTCTCTGCCTGTGGGCGTAATTACTTCCTTCCTTGGCGCGCCCATGTTTCTGTATCTTCTCATCAGGGGGTATCAATGAAACTGAAAGTCGCAGGCATATCATTCGCTTATAACAACCATCCTGTATTGGAGGATATAAGCTTTACCCTTGAATCTGGCATGGTGATGTGCGTTCTGGGCGTCAACGGGGCAGGCAAATCGACCCTTTTAAAATGCATGAATCGCATCCTGAAGCCAAGGAAAGGTGCCGTGTTTATTGGCGATGAAGACCTTCATTCCATGAATGGAGACGATATCGCCCAAAAGCTTGGATATGTGCCTCAACGACATCCTGACAACAGATTGAATGTCTTTGAGAGCATCCTTCTGGGAAGAAGGCCCCATATGGGATGGAAGGTTACAATGCAGGATTATGAGATAGTAGAAAGGATCATCCATGACATCGGCATCGAGGATCTTGCCATGCGTCCGGTATACAATCTGAGCGGAGGAGAGCTTCAAAAGGTGGTAATAGCCAGGGCGCTTGCGCAATCACCCGCCATCCTGCTTCTGGATGAACCGACTAGCAATCTGGACCTAAAAAACCAGATGGAGGTAATGAGGCTGGTCCGGCGTATTGTCAGCGACCAGGGCCTGTCAGCGGTGATCGCTATTCATGATCTGAACATCGCTCTTCGTTTTGCCGATATCTTTCTTTTTCTTAAGGATCACAAGATATATTCGTTATTCAACAGGGATAAACTTACAGAAGGGACCATTCGGGACGTATATGGAGTTGAAGTCATGTTGAAGGAAGTGGGAGACCACATGATAGTTGTACCCCGTTAATTCTTAAGGAGTAACGGATGAGAAGACTCCAAATTATAATATTAATTCTTTTACTGGCTGTATTTGCAAGACAGACATCAGGTTCTTCAATAACTATCACCGATATGGCAGAAAGAAATGTGACCATTCCATTTGATCCTAAGAGGATCATATGCATAGGGCCAGGGGCGTTGAGACTTATTGTATATCTCCATGCTCAGGATAAGGTTTCGGGAGTGGAGGATATGGAAAAAGCTAATCCTGGAGGTCGGCCCTATTGGATTGCCAACCCTGAGTTGCATGATCTGCCCACATGCGGACCAGGCGGACCTTCCGGGATTAACAAGAAGCCTGACCTAGAGGCAGTCATGAGCGTTGCGCCGGATGTGATATTTGTAACTTATATGGATAAGGCTTTAGCAGATGAAGTACAAGCCACTGTGAATATCCCCGTTATCGTGTTAAGTTATGGCACCTTTGCAAATGTTGACGAGACCGTATATGAATCTCTGAGGAAAGCAGGCAGGATACTGAACAGAGAGAAGCGTGCTGAAGAACTGATAACATATATCAATTCTTTGAGAAAAGATCTTGATAAGAGGATCTCAGATATCTCGATATCTCATAAGCCACGGGTATTTGTGGGCGGTATAGGCTATAGAGGCTCCTATGGTATAGAGAGCACCGAAAAAGATTACATCCCGCTTAAATGGATCCATGCCTTTAACCTGGCTGAGGAGATAGAGGGAAGGATAGGCGATCATGTCCTTGTGGACAAAGAGACACTGCTTAAACTGGACCCTGACATAATTTTTATTGACGGGGGCGGGCTGGCCCTAATTGAAGAGGACTACAGGAAGAAAAAGGATTTTTACAATACTCTTAAGGCGTTTAAAAACCGCAGGGTCTATATGCTCCTTCCATTCAACTGGTACACGACAAATATAGAGACAGCCCTGGCGGATGCCTACGCGATCGGCAAGATATTGTACAAGGATAATTTCGAGGATATAGATCCTGAAAAAAAGGCCGATGAGATTTATACATTCATGATTGGGAAGCCAGTTTACAGGGATATGAAAAAGGATTATGGCGCTATCGGGGAAACAGCACCCTTTTTAAAATGATAAGGAGACCTTTTATGAATAAAAAAATATTTCCGGAAAATATTATCCGGGTGACATTCTTTATTGCCGCAATATTCATAAGCGCCGGGATCTGCCTTGGACTTGGAATGGATTCCGGCAATTTGAATTCAGCAGGCCTAAATTATAATAAATGGAAAGCTATCGGAAAGTCCGCGGCGGATAACGCCTTTGCAGCAATGAAAAAGGCGGGCTCAAAACCTGAAAAGGGAAGCATCATTGTCTTGACAAACGCGGGTTATGCGGAGGTTAACGGCGCATCCACGCAAGGCGCACTTGATGGACTGAGCTATGTCACCGGAGCGGCAAGAGGCGACAACACACTTGTTGAGATACATTCCTCTCCATGGACAAAGCCGTGGTTTGCCGTTTATGACAGAAAATCAGGTTTTTGTTCATATATGGAAGTAAGCTTATCGTCATCAGGGGACGTTGTCTTTGACATTCAAGCGCTTGAGCAGATCAATTTTGACCACCTGAGTTCCCATGCCGAAGAGTATCAGGCAAAATTCGACAAGAAGGTATTTGGAGGAAATGAGTTCCGCGTGGTCTCTATTGTTAATGCCATTGTGGAAGGAGCACCCTCCTGTGCTGTAAGGGCATTTGAGTTTCATGACCATTTTTGCCCCGGCGTTACATCCGGGATCATAATGGCATCCTGGCTGAAAAAACATTTCGCTCCTGAATGGGGCGCTGATTATTTCATTCAGGCGATACAGCCCTGGTGCAAGGAGGACGCACTGATATCGCTTTTAAACGCAACACCCGGCAAAGGCTCCTATTCCGTGAATTATCCGACGAATGCGGACTTGGAAAAGCTCCTTCCCTGGGCAAAGGACGCATCAACAGTAGCATACAGGAAAAAGAAAGATGGTAAAAGCTGGGATGGCATTGCCCTAGCCTTCAAGTGGGCAACAAAGACCCAGTGCCCGAAGACGGGGAACGACATCGTGGACAAGGTATGCACTGATTTGTGGTATCTTAATCGTATTGAAAAGCCGGAGGAGTTTGTAAGCGTGGTAAAATCCTTTGAACTCCCTGAAGGTACATCACCAAAGGACTGGGCTGCACCAGGGGCGAATCCCATGGAAAAGTTGGGTCTTATCAAACAGTAATTATTTTTATTCCTTAAAAGAGGAGAAAGTATACGAACGGACAACTGATAATGGAAACAGGTGAATTCAGGAGATGCGCCAAGTTTTACGATCATATATGCCCGGTGCTTTTAATAGGGTACAGAGACTTCAATTCGCCGATTGAAAAGTTCAAGGAAATCCCACCGAATAAAAAGGGGGCATGGACATAGCCAAGACGGATGCGTGCTCCGCAGATTCGCTGCATGTTTTGATAGGCCGAACTTTCGGCAAAGTCAATTTCCTATACACGGTCCCTGGCAAGATACTGCTGACAATCCTGAGCCGCTATATCTGCAAAAGTGAGAGATACTTAGTGAAACAACGTTGAATACCAGACATATGCATAAGTGTATAATAGATTTTATCCGTCGCAAAAAATAAAAGGGGGTATTATTTATGGTGGCTGTAAAAAAGAATATGATGTCCCGTCTGTATATGGGCATTGCTCTGCTCGGGATTATATCCTTTTTATTTTTAAACACAGGTGCAACATTCGCATCGGCAGAGGACTCAAAGCAATCAGAGGATAATATGATTCAATCCGTAGTTTCAACAATTAGACTCACGGGCGGGATTAGCGCTGGTTACTTCTATGCATCCAATCCCGGCAAAGACACATCAGATGACGCATTTCTCCTCTCCAACCTTCTGGTAGAAATTTCTTCTTCAGATGAGACCCTTCCAGTGGGTTTTGTGGGGGCAATTGGCGAAACATCTACGCCTTCTATCCTTGACACCCCTGAGAATAATACTGATCTCAAGATAGAGTATGCGTCGCTTACATTAAAATCTATCGATAAAATGGGGATTGAGGTGGGATTGCTTCAGCCTAATTCGGGTTTTGAAAACACCTATACCTTCAATAATAAAAACATCATCCTCGGCGCGGTCGCATCCCAACAGCCTTATAACGCCTATGGCGCGAGAATCAATTATGATGTGAACAAAATCTCCTTATGGGGCGGATATTATAAAGACAGGCTTGATGATGAGGAATACAATTCACCTGATTACGCATGGGAGATCGGTGTCAGTGGCTCGATAGCCGAGAATGACTTCAGTATCTACAATTATCACATTGACGGTCAGAGAAACCTGTTAGGTGCGGTTATAGAACGTTCCATTAGGAATATTGATCTTGCATTCAATATCGATTACTGGAATTGGGACAACCGGATGGAAGGCATATATGGAAGCAAGTCATCCATAGGTGCCGCATTCTATATCTGCCCCAACCTTGGAAATCTTTCAATCCCGTTCAGGTTTGAATATATCGCCCAAGACAAAAGCCAGGTCTATATAGAGAACCCTGATACTAATAGCATATATGCGGTAATCTTCAGCCCTACCTGGCATTTTAATGAAAATATTTATGCCCGGGCTGAAATGGCCTATGTCAGGGCTGACGGGGCATTCACCAATGAGGAGGGAATCCTGAAGGACAATAGGGTTAATCTGGCCTTTGAAATTGGATTTATTTTTTAAGAAAGGAGTAATGATATGCATATGGCAGATGCCTTGATTTCTCCCGCGGTCGGGACCACTATGTGCGTAGTCTCTGCGGGACTAATCGCCTACAGCTGCAAGAAGGTGAGGGAAACAGCGGATGACCGCAAGGTCCCACTCATGGGCGTATTAGGCGCCTTTATCTTTGCGGCCCAGATGATAAATTTCAGCATCCCTGCCACAGGATCAAGCGGGCACCTGGGGGGAGGGATGATCCTGTCCATCCTTCTTGGTCCATACGCCGCCTTTCTTGTCATGGCCTCGGTTCTTGTAGTCCAGGCCCTGTTTTTTGGGGATGGCGGACTTCTGGCCCTGGGGTGCAATATCTTTAATCTGGGATTTTTCCCCTGTTTCATTGTCTATCTGCTTATATATAAAAAGGTCGTAGGTGATGAACCTACAAAGGGCAAAATAATAAGCGGTTCTCTTATAGCTGCGATCGTAGGTTTGCAATTGGGCGCCTTGGGAGTCGTCCTGGAGACACTATTTTCTGGAATTTCTGAATTGCCCTTCAGCACATTCGTACTATTAATGCAGCCGATCCATCTCGCTATCGGTGTTGTGGAAGGGGTTGTGACCGCTGCGGTGGTTATCTTTGTCTGGAATGCGAGACCGGAGATATTAAACGCCGCCGCCCATTCAAAACAGATCGGGCAGATGAGTATCACAAAGGTCCTTTTAGGTCTTCTAATTGCCGTTGTAATAGTGGGAGGGGCATTAAGCTGGTTAGCCTCTACAAATCCGGATGGATTGGAATGGGCAATGTTTAAGACGGCCGGAGTGGAGGAAATGGAGATGGATCACGGCGTCCATAAGACCCTCTCCGCCTTCCAGGAAAAGACCGCTTTTTTGCCTGACTACAATTTCAAGCAAGGCGAGAGCCAGCCCGAAGCCGAGCCTGATACAGAGCCGGCATGGCCTGCCGTTGATCCTGGAACCTCGGTATCCGGTATAGCTGGTGGAGGATTAACCCTTTTTGTTATCCTTTTGATTGGATTCTTTCTCAGGCGCCGAAAGGCAGTGTAATGAATAAAATCGGCAAAAATTATATGGATATCCGCTATATGGATATCATGGCCTCCAGCGACACCTCACTGCATGGCCTGGATCCCAGGGCCAAATTAATAACCACACTGTTATTCATAGTGGCCGTGGTCTCTTTTGACAGATATACGATCCTCGCCCTTATTCCGTTTTTTATCTATCCCATAGTATTGATCTCCGCCGGAGGCCTGCCTGTCGGATACCTTCTTAAAAAGATATTGTGGGTATCTCCTTTTGCCGTCCTTGTCGGTATCTTTAATCCCATAATGGACAGGGAGATTATTTACCATATCGGTTCAATCGGCATCTCAGGGGGCTGGATATCCTTCTTTTCCATCCTCCTGCGTTTCCTTCTTACATTATCCGCAGCCCTTATATTGATTGCTCTTACCGGTTTCAACGCCGTTTGTCAGGCATTGACAAGGCTTGGGATGCCCAGACCTTTTGTCGTACAACTTCTATTCTTTTATCGATATATATTTGTCCTTGTCGACGAGGCGGAGCGCATGGAAATGGCAAGATCCCTGAGATCCTTTAATTCCCGGTCAACGAATTTCAGGACCTTTATCTCTATAATAGGCCATCTACTTCTGCGCAGCCTGGACCGTGCTGAGCGCATCTACCTGGCCATGCGCTCCAGGGGATTCGACGGCAATATCCGTATGATAAAGACGATAAACCTAAGATGGAAAGATCTAGCATTTATGGCAGGGTGGGCGATATTATTTATAGGCTTTAGAATGAATAATATACCTATGAGACTGGGAGATATTATTATGGAGGTTTTCTGATGAGCCATCATATTGTTGAGGCCGTTGATCTGCATTATACTTATCCTGACGGTACGGTTGGATTAAATGGCATCTCCTTCCGTATCACACACGGCGAGTCTGTGGCCCTGATCGGCGAAAACGGAGCCGGTAAATCCACCCTCTTGCTTCATATGAACGGATACTTATCAGCTACACGGGGGGGAATAAGGATAGGTGATTACCTAGTTTCTCAGAGCATTCTGAACACCGTAAGACGTTCGGTTGGAATGGTGTTTCAAAATTCGGACGATCAGCTCTTCATGCCGACGGTGTTTGAAGATGTAGCCTTCGGACCAATGAACCTCGGCCTTGAAAGTGATGACTTGGAGCACAAGGTCATGCAGGCCCTTGAGACCGTGGGCGCGGCCCATCTGAAGAGCCGACCGCCTTACAGACTCTCTCATGGAGAAAAACGATCCGTGGCTATAGCAACGGTTCTGGCAATGTCGCCTGACATACTTGTCATGGACGAACCCACATCCAGTCTGGACCCTATGTCACGCGCACGCTTGATTGAACTGCTTAAGACCTTCCATCATACAAAGATAATAGCCACACATGATCTGGATATGGCCATGGATCTGTGTGAAAGGGCTATTGTGCTTCACCAGGGCCGGATAACAGGGGACGGTCCGATCATGAAACTCTTGCAGGATGAAGAACTCCTTCATAGAAGCAGACTTGAAAGACCCCTCAGAATGCAGGGATGCCCGATATGCGGATCATCGTCAAATTAGTTGGTAACATTCAAAAAATATTGGCATTATCAAAACTTACTAGCGTGGATTTGTCCCTTAAGATCCCTTTTTATAACGAAATGTTTTAAGAATATCGATTCCAGAATGTCGAATATTAAATTAAAAAATTTAAAAATTTTTAATTCGATATTGAATATTCGATATTTTCATGCCTGCTGCCCTGTACTCTTTGCACCTTGAACCTTCATCATCTCCCATGTAGCCATACAAGAGGTTCAATACCCTCAAGTTGCCTTCGGGGCACCCCTTTAATCATTGATGAGGTCAAAAGGGAATTATCCTTCACACGGCTCCCAGCCAGGGCGTCTATCCCCCAGTCAAACAGACAGGGCGCAAATGGTGTGCTGGGGCCAAG
>SMTZ1_10009244_pt1 | contig 11366 bp, 11 predicted proteins | sample DeeMarSWOR136_30_FD_25667 | JGI IMG/M metagenome (IMG submission 25667)
TTTGAGAGGGGGGACCTAATTGCCCTCGAGGGTGAGCCGGCTAAGGCTCTATATTTTGTGTTCTCTGGCGCTGTGAAAATCTTCAAGACTTCGTCAGATGGGAAAGAGCAAATTTTCGGCATTGCGCGGCCGGGAGAGTCTTTTAATGACGTCCCTATATTCGACGGTGTTCCGAATCCATTTAGTGCCCAGGCCATGGGACCAGTCGTCATCTACAGAATAGAAAGACGCGATTTTGCTAAGATTCTGCGTGATCACCCTCAGGTGGCTCTAAATGTCATAAATGTACTGGCAAGTCGCGTTCGTCACCTAACATCCTTAGTGGAGGACCTTTCCTTCCGGCCAGTTATTCGTAGGGTAGCCAAAATATTGCTCGAATATGCCGGAGATGGTACCGGCTCCGTTCAGCGACTTACCCAGCAGGAAATGGCAGCCCTAGCCGGCACAGCCCGCGAGGTGGTTGCCCGGTCTCTCAAAGCTCTGGCATCGAAGGGAACCATTAGGATGGACCGTCATCGCATTGTGATCACCGATAGGGAGGCATTGAAAGATATGTCCGGAGTCTCTTCTGGAGACTAAGGTCACAGACAGAATTGACAATTTGAGTTAACGTAACAAGAGGTATATTGCCATGGTTAGAATGCCCGTTTTAGATCTGGAAAAGTGTAATTGCTGTCTATTATGTGTGAGTGTATGCCATTGTAACGCGCTGGTTGTTATTGATGAAGTATTAACAATAGTTGAAACTGAAGAATGCGGTTGGTGCACAGACTGCGAGGCCGTATGCCCAACCGGAGCAATTAGCTGTCCCTTTGACATTGTTGTTGAAAACCCGGTGAGGGGGAAGCCTCTCAAGTGACTCTTGGTCCAGAAAACCTCTACAGCAAAATTTATCCATTCAAACCCGCTCTGATACTGTTCCAACTCGCTTTAACTATATATCTTTCTCAATTTGTATTCTTGTGCGAAAAGAAGACCATGAACATAAGCTTGGTTTGTTGAGTTATTTCTTTGTATAATTCAGCTAATGTAACAGAAAACATTGACGATCTGTCTGCTCCATTAGCAACCGGCGAGAGTTAGCTAAAGATGTCTATCGAACTTGGGAAGCACCATGCTCGCCCAACCCGTAGTTATTTGGCAACAAATCCCAGAAATAAGCGTTTTATCAAGCACGGAGTATGAATATACAAAAGTAAGCTCTTAAGCTGGGGGGTTGTTTATGAAAAGAGTCCTAGTTGCATATTTCAGTCTTACCGGCAGAACTGAAAAGATGGCCGAATACATTGCTGAGGGCATCCGTTTTAGTGGACAGGAGGTGGTAGTAAAGAAAATAGAGGACTTGAGCGCTGCGTCGGAGCTAGCAGGGTATGACGGCTACATCTTCGGCTCTCCCACCTATTCTCTGGACGTGCCCCAACCGTTGAAAATATTTCTCTCCATGGCCCGGCAGGCAAAACTGGAGGGCAAACTGGGCGGTGCCTTTGGTTCATACACACATGATGTTTCCTATAAACACGATGCTTATGCGCCAGCGATTATCTTGGATACCATGCAAAGTGTACATAAGATGCATCCGTTTCAGTTGGGCCCCTTTAACTTAAACGAGGCTACTGTTGAGACGGTCGAAGGTATGAGGACATGCCAGGATTATGGAAGGGTTTTTGGAGAGAAGTTAGGTAGCTAAGCACACCCGTGCAGGGGCGGTTAGCTCAGTGGTTAGAGCGCTTGCTTCACACGCAAGAGGTCACAGGTTCAAGTCCTGTACCGCCCACCATACTGTACGTTAGACAGAACTGCTATCTTTTCCTCAGATATACCCTCAGGGGTAAGCGGGATTGTATAAGTAAGTAATACATCATCGCCCGTTACGTTCACTTCTTTAACATAGTCTCGAATGAAGGCTCTTCTTTCCGAGAGAGGACTGTCATTAAGGATATTGCGCAGATCCTTCACGTATTCCTTTACTATCTCTGGACTCGCCAATTCAATTCTCCTGTCAGATAGGTAGCTGTGTCATTGTGCCTTTCTTGCTTGAAGAAGCTCCTGATTGCTTCTCAGTCCCCTTATTCTAGGGGCTATATCATCCAATTCCAATTTATTCATTTCTATAGCATCGTAGAGCCTCTCCAAACGATGACCGACTTTCATAAACTCATCAGAGACAGCGGCTAGTTCTTCCCGATACGCTAAGGAGGCGCTGTCCATTTCTTCATTCACCATGCCTACCGGGTTAGTCAAGTTTTCGGATGTTAGGATACGATACTTGATCTTGTCTACAACCAATCCTTCGAATTTGCATTTAACATTTAATAGTCTCTCCGAGATATCTCTAAGCCCGCAAATATTAAACGTTTCCCTTGACCATCTCCAAGAGCGCTTCGATGCGTGTTCTGACTTGCGCTAATGGGAAATATCCCTCTCCTGTATCAATTTTAATAGATGGTATCCCTATTTGTTTCAGTTTATCTCTGAGGTCTGGATATACGAAACCGTAGGGATCACAATATTTTTCAATGATAAACACTACCCCCTGTGTCTTATATTCGTTGGCTGACCTCAGTGTTTGTTCGATCCAGCCTTCAGTCGGTACCTTCGCTGGACAAGCGCTCGCATTCAAGTAGAAATAGGCAATATTGGACAAGGGGTCTCCATCCTCAGGAATGTCCCGTGTTATATTACTCAGACCATGGCAGGCTGTCTCAACCACCACAACAGCGTCTGCCCTCTCTATCTCTCTCAAGATCTCTGCGATTTGCCCACTACAAAGAGAGGTGACAACCATAAGTCTCACCTCGCCTGCAGGACGTTCGCTACGTTGAGGTAGTACCTTAATTATTCTAGTTAAAATGTCGTTATAGGCTTCAAGAGGCATAGAAAAGCTAGGTGCTAGCACCTGTAACATTTCTGTTCCGGAAATTAGAGGCTGGTCGTTTTTCCGCATTTCATAGAGTTGACGTAGGATCGATCTGGTAGCATTACTGATTTGGATGGAAGACTGCAAATCTTTATCTAAAATCTTAGTACCCATAAACGTCTCAAGCGATGCCTTGAAAAGATGAAGCTCCTTGATAAAAAACTTACTTGCACCATCGGCAGTTGTGAAGCTTGGCATCTGGACGAAATGTGTATATAAATGTGGGACATGTAGTTCCCATACGTCATAGCACGTTTTCCATGGGTCATCCACTTTACATCCAACTAAACCATCGAGATAGTCGTAGTTGGAGCCCATTGACAAATCGAGTGCGCTACGACACGTGTTACACGTAAAGTGGGGTACGTATGCCCCGCTAATCTTGATGGCGTCTGAACTGGAACACACCATAACTGGCTGGGCCCCAGATGCTAAGATGACCTCCTTGGGGGTGTACCAGCAGAAATACCCTATGACTTTTTTGCCAGCCTTTTCCTTCGATTCTCTTAACCTTTGATGGCTATTTTTATGTAATTCCATCAAAGTATCAATTAGCGCCCCCACTTCTTCGTTAAATAGATTTTCCCCTTCGCAATTCTCTAGACTAGGCACCTTTCCTCCTTTGTTCCAGCACTTCAAGAAAGGTTTCTAACTTGCTCCTGATTTCATCGTCCGACCAGAATCGTAGATCAGCGCTATTACTTTCATACAGTAGGCAGGGGATCCCCTCCTTTTCAAGGGCATCTATGACGTCGTAGAATCCAAAGGCGAAGGGCCTACAACCCCTGTTGTCCTGAAATATGGCTCCGTCAACCTTGTACTCTTTACACAATCTTTTATCGTATTCGATCTTTTGTCTTATGCCTATATTTAGGTAGTGTCGAACGAAGTTGTCTGCCATTTCTTCAAATTCCCCAGACCCTGCGTTGGTCCAATCTGTAAAAAGGTAGTTTGTTTCCGAACAGACGAAGATTGCGCCCTTGCGGGCTAATATCGCGGGTAGAAACTGGAAGTTGTACCAAGATGGGTTGCCATTAAAGAACAAGCGAAACGTTTCGTTGGGGAGAGCACCTATCTTATTTTCAACGCGATATACCACCTCTTTGTTAACCTCCTCAAAAAGCTCAACTGCCATCTGGGTACCACGCCAGTTTCCAATAGCGAGCAAAGGAACATATAAGTCCCAATCGGAGTATGGTGCTGGAATAGTCTTTCCATGTTCGAGTATCTTTAGCCATATATCGCGAACGCGATTCGATAACTTCACGACCTCTCTGTATCTCTCTTTATTGAATTTCTGGCCGGTCTGTTTTTCCAGGAACTTTACTAGACCTCTAACACTTTCCGCATAGTATTTTTTATAGTGGTCTGCCAAGGGTGTATCTAATTCCGGGCCGGTAAAATAGGGGAGCTCTTGCATGTGTATCGGGACGTTAAAGTAACGCTGGTAAGCTTGCCATGCATAACCCATAGCATGACACATGTGCCTAGTTACAATGAGGGAATCAGGTCGAGGCATTGCCCCTTCCTCTCTTGTACGTTTCAAGATGTCCTCTCCAAGGCTTGTCCTAAATACCGAGCATAACTCTATATCGTATCCATGGCTCTCAGCAGCTAACTGATATGGTGTGCTTTTTCTGTCAAATGATGCTTGTACCCCACTGTATTCCGGCAGGAAGGGGTAAACGTTCTCGAACGCAAATATAACTTCAAACGGAACACTAGACGTAACCCAAGTAATATGGCCGAGACCCTCTGCCTGCTTCTGGTAGGCCTCTTCGTAATACTTATTCATGTAGCTTTGGGTCAAGCCTATGGTTTTAAGAAAGTTAATTTCCCCTGGTTTTCCCCTCTCGTATTCTTCCTTCTGAATATCATCCCACTTTTGCACCATGATTTCTGAAATTTTAAGCCTCCTTTAACTTTGGAACTTTGATCAACTATGCAACTTTGGCCGACGGCGCAAACCCACACCAGAACCAAAGTATATATCTATACCAACGGCAAGAGCCATAAGTAACCCCTTGGCCAACAAGTGAAAATTAGAATCTGCGCCCAGAGTTGCTATTCCATTGGTCAACACCTGAATCAATAATATCCCGCCGATCAGTCCAGACATCCTCCCCTTTCCACCGAATATGCTTATGCCACCTATCATCACTGCCGCGATGGCATCTAGGAGGGTTACAGAATAGCCTGATACTTGGGCGGCGACAACCTGGGCAGCCTCAAGTCGTGACGTCAAAATGAGCCCAGCTAATCCGGATAGGAATCCACTAATCATATAAGTTATTAGCCTAGTACGGTCGACATTCATACCCGACATGTACGCAGCATTTTCATTACCTCCGACCGCATATATGGTTCTACCGAAACGAGTCGTACTCAGCAATAGATAGGCGATAATTACAACGACGATAAAAATGATTGAGGGTATCGGGACCATACCGAGCTTCCCCTGGCCGAGGAAAGTGAAAAAGGGGTCTCTTATATGGTAAATCGCTCTCCCTTCTCCCAATGCAAAAGACGCACCAGTGAACACAAACATCGTAGCAAAGGTCGCGATGAACGCCGGCAGTTTCACTTTTGTTACCAGCAGACCATTTGCCAAGCCTAAACCTACTGTTGTCGCCAGGGTCGCAAGTACGGCGACACCAACCGGCAGACCCAGGTTCATAAACAGAATACCGAAGACCATGCCTCCAAGCAACATGATCGCCGCTACGGATAGGTCAAAGCCACCAGCCAAAATTACAAGTGTCTCCCCTATTGCTACTAGTCCCATTTCGGAAGCGGACTTTAACATATCCAAAAAGTTTACGCCGGTAAAAAAAGAGGGAGCGCTAATTAAAAGGAACACCACCAATGCTCCTAAAGCAATCCATGAGGCGTTGTTCCGGATCAATTCACCAGTACGGAGTGAGCTCCATGTTTTCCCTGCTTGAGCCACTTGCAATCTATTCCTCTTCACCAAGGGTGATTATCCTTAGAGCTTCATTTTCCATTGCCGGGTCACCAGGTAATTCGTTAACGAACCTGCCTTTACGCATTAGAAGAACTCTATTCGAAAGTCGCAGGACCTCTTTCAAGTCCGAAGATGTTAATAGGAGTGAGATGCCTTCCTTGGCTAGTTCCGATAAGGTACCATAAAGATACTCCCGCGTCCTTATATCGACTCCCACTGTTGGCTCGTCAAGTATCAATATCTTCGGCTTTGTTGCCAGCCATTTTGCTATCGCTGCTTTCTGTTGATTGCCCCCGCTGAATTCTTCCATGACCTTGCCGCTCATCGGAGGTACAATATCCAACTGCTGTATTTGGTTCCTTATCATGGCTCTTTCTTGAGAAGGATCAATGATGCCCAGGAGCTTTGTTATGGTGGGCAGGCTAGCCATCTCAACATTATGTCCCAGGGACATCTCCGGAACTAAGCTCTCCCCCTTTCTGTCTCTAGGCACAAGGCTTATCCCACAGTTCATAGCATCAGATGGTGACTTAAAGTCCACTTTCTCCCCAAAGACATACATTTCGCCGGCATCCATTCTATCCGCACCGAAAATCACTCTCGCCAATTCTCGCTGGCCCGACCCCGCCAATCCCCCAATGCCCAGAATCTCTCCCTGAAAAAGGCTCAGGCTAACACCATGTACCTCAGGAAGATTCGAGACATTTTCCAAACGCAGCACTTCCATGCCTGTCTGGCGATGCTCAACTGTAGCTTTAGTTAGTTTGTGACCAACCATCATCTCTATAACCTCGTCGGTGGTCACCTCGCTAACTTTGCGTGTTCCAATATTTTCCCCATTCCTTAACACCGTTACCCACTCTGCTAGCTCAAATACCTCTGGCAGAATATGAGTCACATATATTACCCCTACCCCCTGCTCCTTGAGTTTCCTGATCACAGTAAACAAATGTTCCTTTTCTACTGCTGACAAAGCGGCGGTAGCTTCATCCATTATAAGCACCCGTGTATCTAGGGAGATGGCCTTCGCTATCTCGACCAGTTGTTTCTCGTGAGCGGTTAAGTGGCTGACTGGTAGTCTAACATTCAAGTCAAATCCTGCGGTAGCCAATATCTCTTCAGCTCTGCGAAACGATTGATTAGCATTAATAACAAAACCCGGCTCTTGTCCCAGCATTATGTTCTCGGCTACAGTCATGAGCGGTGCCAGATTGGGCTCCTGGTAAATCATGCTAATTCCTAGCTCAAGTGCCCTACGAGAATCCAACTTCCCTACCCTCTGCCCACTAACCAAGATTTCTCCCCCGTCCCTTGGATAAAATCCAGCCAATATCTTGCAAAGTGTCGACTTGCCAGCGCCATTTTCACCCACTAACGCGTGAACTGTTCCCGGCTCGATTTGCAAATCTACACAATCCAAAACTCTAACATCCGAGAAGTCCTTGCAGACATCCTTCATCTGAACCATATAGTTCATACTAACCCATCTCCATTACTTAGTAAGCTCTTTTTCCGTTCTAGCAATGCCGCGACGTAGCGACAATCGCGTTAAAACAAGCGCCGCAAGTAAAACTGCACCCGTAATGATCTGTTGGTACCAGAGCGCTATTCCCATTAGGGATACGCCAACCTTAACCAATGAAATCAGCAGAACTGCGAGTAATGTTCCCAAAATCGAAGCTGAGCCTCCAGCCAGGCTTGCGCCACCGATTATCACTGCAGCGAGTGACAATAGTTCCATCCCAGCACCATCAAAAGTCCTTACTCCCTGTATATCTCCCACATTCAGCATGCCGGCCACAGCTGCCAATGCCCCCGATGCAACATAGGTAATAATCCTTACCCTATCAACGGGCACTCCAACAGCACGAGCAGCATTTAGATTACCGCCAGTGCCACGAGCCCACGAGCCGAAGCGGGTATTATTCAGCAGCCACCAACCACCAACTGCGGCTACGAGGAGTATGAAAAAGGAGGGATATAGCCACAATGGGCTCTGTACACGTACCAGATCTGTCCATACCGTTCCAGTCACACCTTGGGCTGCCAACCCTATGGTGCCTTTCATGGTAAAGTAGGCTATTGCCCGTAAAGCAATCATCATGGCAAAAGTTGCAATGAAAGGCTTGAACCCGAGTTTTGTCACGGACAACCCGTTTATTATACCGATAAAGCATCCCGCTCCCACGCCTGCCAATAGCATTATGCCAAAGCCGTATCCTAACTTGTACAAGATAGCTAGTAGTACGGCGGCAAAGCCAAAAATTGAGCCTACTGACAGATCAACGCCGCCAGCGGCCATGACTAAAGATTGACCTACGGCGATTATGCCCAGGATGGTAAGCGCTCGGCTCACGTTGAGCACTGCCGGAGATTGCGCAAAGCCAACTACCATATTGGCGAACAACGCAATAACTGCAACGTTTATTATGAGGAGCCAAGCCTCCCATGTCAAAGCACGTCCTACTCGACCCATTACCTAAGCCCCTCTTCAATATAACAAGCTATATACATCACTTCAAATATCTACATGGTTTCAATTCACTACAATTAACTTCTGCACTTTCCTCTACAAGAAAAATACACATCCTCACTTAGAAGAACGCTAAGCTGCAAGCTTCATCTGCGGCAATATATCACCACAAGCATCGCTTGCCTTTCAAGCGCATCTGCTAAATCCTTCTATCTGGGCCATGCAATGGGAGCGTCTTTGAACATTAACAGATAACCCGCAGGGCAAAGCCTGCGGGTTATCTGTTTCTAGGAATCAATCCATTACTCCGGCGGCCATGGAACTTCGTTAACGTTGTCTATGGTCACCGAGGTGAGTTGACACCAGCGCACACCTTGCATTGTTCCTGCCTTATAGCATGGGCTAGACAGGATGTAGGAGGCAGCGGCTATCGCTTCTATCCCCATTTGGTACGGAGACCAAATAGTCATTTGCGCTATATCCCCCTCCACGATTGCCTGCATGCTGTCTCTTGAGCCTTGCGTGGCAACGACCATTATCTCGCCTTTTTTCCCGGCGTCTTTAACCGCTAGAGCGCAGCCTACCCCCAGTTCGTCATCAACTCCAAAAAGGGCAGTAAGATCTGGGTTCGCCGCCATAATTCCCTTTGCCGAGTCATAGGCGCCTTGCCTTGTCCACGGGCCTGTGGGGGTATCTACCGTAGCGACAATTTCAATGTTTGGATACTCTGCCAAAGCATCCTCCAAGCCCTTCACGCGCCCTACGCCGCTGGGAGTAGTGAAGTCGCCCACAACTATTCCCACTTTCCCCGTTCCATTAATGGCATTCGCTAGCCACTCACCCGTCTGCTTCCCCATTGAATACCAGTCAGGTAATATCGTGATATCTGCCAGATAGTCTGTCGCAGTAGCTAAACCTACTACCGGAATACCAGCGGCATGGAGCCTCTGATAGACTGGTGCGCCGGTCGCGGCATCAATAGGTGAGATCATCGCCAGGTCCACCCCTCGTGAGATGGAACCATCAGCAACGTTACTAAGTGTTTCAGCACTAAGGTAAGCGTCGAAGTAACTAATATCAAACCCATGTTGCTTATTCGCCTCTTCCGCTCCGACAGTCCAATTCAGCCATATCGGGTGAGCCTGCAAAACATAAGTCATGTCGATCTTCTTTCCCTGCATGGAAATGGGAAAGTAAGCTCGACTATCCCATGGAACATCAGTCATACCCTGAGCTCTACATTCACCCTCAGGTTCTGGAGTTGGAGCTGGTGCTGGAGAAGGAGATGGAGTTGGTGTTGGTGTTGGTGTTGGTGCTTGTGCTGGCTGAGCACACCCAGCAACGATTAAGATAATAACCATTGCACCGGCTAACAACGGTATAATTAGTCTCTTCATTTCTTCCCCCCCTTTTCCTTAAGATTCTATTCCAGTTGGTTCCTAATTCTTGTATTTAATACACATCACCTCCCTTACTAAGGATTTACTGTATTAATTATTTTAGCATAGGCTGTAAAAATTATGCTAGTGGTTCAATTGAGGCAGAAGGGGAGATGGCAGTGATATACATCTATGATACGGGCATTGGTATTCCTCTAGGAGGCTTGCCCTATACCTTCGAACGGGGTTCTACCGAGTTGATAAGGTAAGCCCTCAAGGTGAAGTAATTAGCGGTCTGGGCTTAGCCATAACCAAGCATGTTACAGAAATCCACGGAGGCATGATTAAGGTCGTGAGTAATGTTGGCACGGGAAACATATTCCGCATGTATATACCTCTTAGCAGCAATACTCATGTACGTGATGACAACTGGCATATGTCCTATAATTTTAAAAGAACTATGAAAGTTAGTAGGGTCCATTGTACACTTAATTGCTATCGCACAAGAGCCTATTTTGTTACCTCTGTGTAAGAATGTTCCGTTTTTGTACGATTCTAAATATAATTCCTATTTATGACTAACATAAACATAGCGATTCTGCTTGTTTAATGCATTGGCCGGCCCCTGCGAAGTTAGTAATTGTACCAAGTAGATTCCAATGCTACAATAGTAACAATACATTCAATCTATAGCTGCGGCATATTATCTGTTCTGGTTACTTTTTAATAGATATCTACACGCAAGCTATGTTTGCTTGCCTGTATAAGTATTCAATTATTATACAACTGTTGTACGACATAGATTTTGAATCAAGTTGGCTAATTCGTGCGCTAAGTGAATGAATTATAAAGGAGGTTGTAACATGTCATCGGACACTGGGGATATTGTACTACCACCCCTATCCCACATAGGTTTTGTGGTAGAGGATATTGAGAATACTACCAAATTACTCTCCCCGGTTTTGGGCATAGGACCTTGGGAAATCTTTGAGGCAAAACTCAAAAAGGAGGAAATGCTAGAAGGTGAACCCTGTACGTTAAATGTTGCGCGATCTAGTTTGGGATCTATACTAATTGAATTAATACAGACAGTAGAAGGAAAGTCGGTATGGGCTGAATTCCTCGAAACTAAAGGCGAAGGAATACATCATATAGCCTATAGTGTCTCAAATTGGGATGACAGGGCATCAAAGATAAAACAGCAGGGTTGTACAATGCTCATAGGTGGTATCGCTCCTAACGGAAAACGCTGGGCATATTTTAGAGTCAACCCCGGTGGTATCATTGTCGAATTTGAGGAAATGTCAGACGAGGGCAAGCCTACGCTAACTCTTGAATCTTAGCTTAATTCTTCCCATTGGATTTCTAGATTTGGAGCTAGATATTAGGTGCGCGACGGGATCAATTGCCCAAGAGTGATGATCCTTTCATCAGTTTGAGGGGGGTTCTAACTCTGATTTAATTTATGTGGTGTTGTAGCTTATTTAGCCACTTCACCGTTAGTTCAAGTAGTTAAAATGTTTAGTGATAATCCCTTTGACAAACCCGAGTAGCTAATTCCCTTTCTTTTTCCCTCTTTGCCACCCAGCTTTAAATCGTTAGCTTTGAAAACGATCGGACCTTTGTTGAATT
>SMTZ1_10007174_pt1 | contig 11365 bp, 13 predicted proteins | sample DeeMarSWOR136_30_FD_25667 | JGI IMG/M metagenome (IMG submission 25667)
CCTCTAGCTGGAATCCAGGATAGAAGTGCCGCCGAACCTGACACAAGTTGTGCCTTTATCTCTGCCTCTATTTGCTTCAGTTCCTCAACATCAATATGGTTATCTGCCTCATCCTTATAGCTGAGATTACCCTCTTCATCCTTGACCAGAAAAACTACGGGATAATGCTTCCCATCCACTCCTTCACCGACAAATATGCGACTACCCTCCACACCGTCGTTGAAAAACTCAGGGTTGGAATTCTCCAGATAATCACCAAGATAAACCGGGTTGCCATCCTGATTCAGTTCTACCTCTCGAATCCACCAGTTTCTTTGCCTCTTCAATATCGGTAAATCCAGGAAGCTGCACCAATACACGGTCACCCTCCTGGCTCTGAATGATAGGCTCGGTGACGCCATATTTATCAATACGGGTTCGGATGGTCTCGAGCGTCCTATCCATAGCCCTCGCCTTATCCTCTCCAGTAGCACCCTCAGGGAACTGAGCCTGATAAACTAAATGGCTACCACCAACAAGGTCAAGCCCCAGCCTTATGTCCTTCCCGCCCAGTATTCCTTTCTCAACAGGAACGACTACACATAAAGCAATGGCAAAAATTATCACTACTATTATAAAAACCAGTGTATTTCTTCGAAGCATGTCTATTATCGCTCTGCCTTAGTTAATAAGTGTTGGCGAATATAAGATAGAGCCTCCTCTCTAGTAGCCAGCTCCCCAGCGGCTTGCGCCTCACGCACTGCCTCCAGGAATTCCCCAATTTTAGGTCCGGGACTCATACCAAAGCTACTAATTAAATCATGCCCATCAATTAGCTTAGGTGGAATAACCAAAGTTTCCTCTTGAAAACGCTGAGCCAACACGTACTCCACAATTTGAGCATGCTCCTGCCATCGAGCTAGATTTAGGTATGGTCCTCTAGTGGCTAAATGGTCAGCTAGGCTCAAAAATAGTATGTCAATGCCAGTCTCTCCGGTATCACGAAAGTAACGGTAAATAGCCCGGTGGGAAGGGAGTCCGTCATTACTCATCTGCCCCGGTCTGAGGTGATGCCTCACCATAATTTCCACCAACTTTATTTCCTTGGCGCTAAACCTCAACCTTTCCAAGATATTAGCTGCTATAGCTGCCCCCTCCCTGGCATGCCCTAAGAAACGCACCCGACCACCTTCGTCAACGGCTTTAGTTTGGGGTTTGGCAGTATCATGAAGTAACGCCGCCAGTTTGAGTAACAACCTTCTGGTGCTACCACAGCTAACCTCTTGGTCAAAGTGTTGAGCCAGCACTACCGACCACGGGGTAACCGCCAAAACTTCCTTATCAGCATACTCCCAGGCTCCCTGCCTGAGTAAAAAATCAACGGCAACCACTGTTTGTATTGAATGGTCAAAAACATTCCAGAAGTGTTCCTTAGGCTGCTTGATACCTTTTGCCTGATTAAGCTCGGGAATTGTAGCCGTGACCAAACCCAACTCATCAAGGTAGGGCAATAATTGCCCGGCTCGAGGAATAGCCAGAAGTCGAAGCAGCTCCTCTCTTACCCGCTCACCAGCCACATTAGCCACGAGGTGACAGTAACGCCGAATTAGCGCCTCGGTCTCCGGGTCAATACTAAAACCGAGCTCTGCAGCTAAACGCACTGCCCGTAATAGACGAGCCGCATCCAATTCAAAAGCTGCATTACTAACAGTCCGAATAACACCCTGGTCAAGGTCACTCCGGCCACCAAAGGGGTCTATAAGCTGAACATCTATTTGCTCTCCGCCCGAATTAAAAAGCAAATGAGGTTGACTAACAATCTTTGCCAGGTCAACCGCCATTGCGTCTACTGTGAAATCACGCCGTGCCAAGTCCGGCTCAATGTCGCCCTTAAGTGTAGACAGGTCAAGCTCCCATCGCCCTCTAGTCGATTCTGTTCCCTCACTGGTTAGAACTACCCTGCCCACCCTATTTACCTCATCCAGTGGAACATACTTTCCGCCAACAGCAGCAGCTAACTTGGGCGCAATCTCCAGTGCATCTACTGCCACAGCAATATCAATATCAGCCGTATTTCTTCCCAGTAGCAAATCACGGACAAACCCACCAACAAGATATGACTTAACACCTTGGTCAGTGAGAAAATTGTTTACCTGGGTCAATAGTAATCGGGCTCCGGGCTCAATAAATAACCTCATCTAACGTTAAACTATACTCTTAACGCACCAATTTATCAAGGGGGTACTTAACTGGGATTGTGTATTAATCTGGTACAATAAGGTCATTTATTGGGCGAAGAAGAATGAGCTTGAAAAATAGTACAAAAGTCCCCCTCCATCTTTGCCTACGGTGAACACTGCTCCAACTCGCTGTCAGCGGTTTCCCTTAGCCATACTCTTGGCAATGCCCTTTAAAAGGGTGAGGATTCCAATAACACTGTGCTGTATTTCAACAGGTTCCTGAGCCAGCATCTTAGCCACATAGGGAGCTAATCGCCCACCACTATAGTTTATACCACTCTCAGCTATCCTTGGCGGCTGGGGGGATAGGTAACCAGCTAAAGTAAATAGCTCATCCTCTTCAAAGCCTAAAGGCCCGGCTATTTTACGCAGAATCGACGCTGAGGGGAAGCGCTCGCCTCTCTCTATGCGACCCAGGTGTGACGAAGATACACCAGATGAAGCAGCTAGCTCCTGTAAGGTCAGTGCCATGACAACTCGTTGCTGCCTAACTATTTCGCCTAAATTATTAGCACTACTGTCTCGCATAATTATACTATAATTCGCCAAATGGCAAATGTCAATAGGCATTTAGTCCCTTTTCGAAATAGATTAGTTGATTAATACTTGACAATTGGCAAATTTACGGTTATAATATAGTCACTTGGCACATTAAGAGGGCAGTTATGATACTGAGGACGAGAATTTTTGAGTTGCGTAACGGGAGGTATGATAACTTATCCGAGTTAGCCCGGGTTATGGGAATATCGGTGAGTCAGATTTACCGAGTGCGTCAGGGTAAGCGTAGCATCAATCAAAAATTCCTTGTCGGAGCAATAAAAGCCTTTCCCCAATACAAAATTGGCGACCTCTTCTATTTTGCCCCTGACTTGCCAACTGGCACTAAATACCCCAAAAATAGGCAGCCAGCGAAATGGGCATAAACAACACCTGGCACTCAGCAAGCGTGAGAAAAACTCACCTTATTTACAAAGGGGTATGGCCAAGCACTTCGAAGAGCCAAAAGGGGATACAGGAAAAGCAAATATGGTTTTGAGTTACCCAATTGGAGGTTTGGTTAATTTACCTTAAAGCTGAGTTTCCGCAGGCTCAATCTTGCGTAGCTTATCCATGCTCTCCAGATAATCAATATAAAGCACGCCATTTAGGTGGTCTATTTCATGCTCCAGGGCTTGAGCCAGAAGCTCGTCTGCCTTAATTCGTATCTCCTTCCCCTTCGGGTCAAGCCCCTTAACTTTAACTGATGTGGCGCGCTTAATCTGCCCAATATAACCAGGGACGCTGAGACAGCCTTCGGCAACCAAACGCTCCCCGGTTCTTCGCACTAGTTGGGGGTTAATTAAGACTATCTCTTCCTCTTCGGGCATGCCAATAACAATTACTCGCAGGGAAATGCCCACCTGTGGCGCAGCCAAACCTACCCCTGATACAGAGTGCATTGTTTCAATCATATCGCCTATCAGCTTCTGAATCGAGCCATCAATAGTTCTGACTCGTTTTGCTTTCTGCTTCAGTATGGGGTGAGGAAATTGATAAACAGGGAGAATCGCCATCTTATCACCAACAGAATTATAGCTAATATGGGGTTAAATTGTAAACTTCACGCCAGACCAACCGGGTCAATATCTACCGTCCAGCCCGGGGGGATAGGTATCTGTGATAGAAAGGCAGAAAGCTCAAAGCCACGAAGTATGAGCTGCCATCGAAATCTGCCCCGCAGCCGATGAATAAACGCCGGGGCCGGACCAATCAGACTGAGGTCAGCTATTCCCTTTGAGTCTCTTTCCGTAATAAGGAGACGCCTCATTCTTTCTGCCTCTCTCTGGCAAAGAACATCGTTAGTATGGCTATAGACAAGGCTGGCTAGTCGGGCGAAAGGAGGATTATGAAGCTGGCGTCGATAGGCTATTTCCTTATCATAGAAAAGAGCATAATCCTGTTTAGTTGCTGCCTGAATGGCATAGTGCTCGGGGGAATAGGTCTGAATGATAACCCTTCCCCCTAAAACGCCGCGCCCTGCCCTCCCCGCCACCTGACTCAGCAGCTGAAAGGCTCTTTCTCCCGCCCGGAAGTCAGGTAGATTTAAACCGGTATCAGCGTTGATAACCCCCACCAGGGTAACCAGAGGTAAATCCAGTCCCTTGGCAATCATCTGTGTGCCAATAAGAATGTCAGCCTCCTGGGCACGGAACTTGGCTAATATCTCCTGGTGAGAATGCTTCCCTCTGGTAGCATCGCTATCCCAACGTAGCAGCCTGGCTTGAGAGAAGGTAGAGCTAGCCTCTTGCTCTAATTTCTGGGTACCAACGCCTAAAAACTTTATCCGGCGACTCAAGCACCGAGGGCAAATCTGAGGAACTGCCATTCTATGGTTACACTGATGGCAGACTAACATATCCCCGGTAAAATGATAACTAAGGGGAACATTACAGCGCTTGCAACGGAGGACAAAACCACAACTCCGACATTGAATAAAGGTAGCTGCTCCCCTCCGATTAAGAAATAGGATTACCTGCTCCCTGTTTGCCACAGCTTTAGCTGTAGCCTGTGACAAAGAGCGACTAAAAATGCTCCTATTCCCTGCCTTAAGCTCTTGCCTTAAATCTACTACTTTAACCTGAGGCAGGGCTGAGCCTTCACTTGGGGTAACCCGCTCAGGAAGCTGAAGCAAGCGATAATTACCCTGTTGAGCCTGATAAAAAGTCTCTACATCGGGAGTGGCACTGCCTAGAATAACTACCGCCCCGGTTAGCTCAGCCAGCTTCATGGCTACATCACGAGCGTGGTAGCGTGGTGAATTATCCTGCTTATAGGTCCATTCATGCTCCTCATCAATAACAATAAGACCCAGGTCAGGTTGAGGGGCAAAAATAGCACTCCTGGAACCGATAACAACATCAAATTCCCCGCTTCTTATTCGCTGCCACTCATCGAATTGTTCACCCAGCGAGAGCTTACTATGGAGGACAGCCACCTTACCGGGAAAGCGTGAGGCAAACCGCTCTATAGTCTGAGGGGTAAGGGCAATTTCTGGAACCAAAACAATACCTCGCTTACCCAGTCTCACTGCCTCAGCCAAGGCTTGGAGGTAGATTTCTGTCTTGCCGCTCCCGGTAACCCCGTGGAGCAGGAAAATAGCTGGTGAAGCAGAATCCTTTGCCACCTGAAGCAGGCTGGACTTGATAGACTCGAAGGCCGATTTCTGGGCAGCGGTCAGGATTAGCGGACCTGACATAGCAACATCCAGATCGGAAATTGGTTCACGTTTTACTTCAATCTGTCGCAGCTCGACCAAGCCCTTACCAACCAAGGCATCAGCCACCGCTTTATCACAGCTAACCCTCTGCCTAGCTTCAGCCAAGGGTACCGGTTGGGACTGCTGAGTCAGGAATTCGAGGAGAGCCGCTTGCCGGATAGCCCCCTTTTTACGCAGTCCGGTTGCCTCACGCCGCGCTTCACTAGCCTCCACCGCTAGATAGAGGTAAGGCACCTTCTTCGGTTTCACCTTAACCCTCTCCAGCTCGTAGCTCCTAACCACCAGACCTTGTCCTACCAGTTGTGAGACGATGGTCTGTGCCCTTTTCTTGCCTAGTGCCTTCTCCAGTTCTTTGAGGCTAACCTTGCCTTGCCTCTGAACTAACTCAAGAACATCCCTCTGTCTCTGGCTAAGAGAAGACACGTCTCGCTCGGGTAAGGTCGGGGAGCAACAGATAAAGGTGAGTGTCTTCCGCTCAAAGCCCGGTGGTAGCATTAAGGCTACAGCATCAAACAGGGGCGATAGATAATATTCGCTTATCCAGCGAGCCAACAACACCTGTAAAGGGGATAGTAGAGGACGAGGCTCAATAATGCCAGCTATTTCTCTGGTTTCTTCTACCGAGGGATAAGGGCTTAGCTCTAAAACAATGCCCTGGAGGAGTTTATCGCCAAAGGGAACCCACACCGCCTGCCCGACGTCAATACTTAAACCAGAGGGTATAGTATAGCTGAACGCACGGCGCTGGGCTACTGGCGAATTAACACTAACCTCAGCATACCTCATCCAATACTCCAGTGAGGTAGCTCTATCCTAATCTTCCTTCTGCTTCTTTTCCTTGTCTACCCGCTTCTCCTTAAGGCGAGACGCCTTGCTGCTGAGCCCACGCAGGTAATAGAGCTTAGCTCTCCGCACCTTTCCATGCCGCACCACCTCTACCTTCTCCACCAGTGGTGAGTATAGGGGAAAGGTACGCTCTACGCCTACGCCATAGGCAACCCGCCGCACGGTAAAGTTAGCACCAGCCCCGCCATGCCGAACCTTAATTATCACCCCTCGGAAGAGCTGAGTGCGCTCCCTTTCTCCTTCCACAACCTTGGCACTGACCTTTACGGTGTCACCGGGGGCAAGAACCGGAATATTAGGATTTGGTTTGACCTCAGTTAATGATGCAATACTCATCTTCTAAAACTCTCTAGGTAAATTAGATTTTTTAAGTGTGTCTACTAATTGCCTTTCCTCAACACACAGGTTAGCTTTGTCTAATAGCTCGGGACGGCGCTCTAGGGTGCGCCGGATAGCCTGCTCACGGCACCACTTAGTGATTTGAGCATGGTTTCCCGAGAGTAAAACCTCGGGCACTGACCATTCTCTATATACCGCAGGACGGGTGTACTGGGGATACTCCAGTAACCCAGCGACATGGGAATCGTTCAGCAGTGAAGCCTCTGAGCCAAGGACCCCGGGCACCAGCCTGACCACAGCATCTATTACCACCATCACCGCTAGTTCACCACCACTAAGCACATAATCGCCAATACTAATCTCATCAGTAACTAGGTGCTTACGGACTCGCTCATCAACTCCCTCATAGCGACCACAGATAAGAATTAGACGGCTATACCTTGATAGTTCATAAGCCACCTCTTGGGAAAAGAGACGACCCTGTGGAGTGAGCAGAATAATTGGCAATACACCTCCTTGATTAGACGATATATTTGATTTTATTGACTCCACCGCCTCAAAAATAGGTTCAGGCTTGAGTACCATACCAGCACCCCCGCCGTAAGGATAGTCATCAACGATGTGATGTTTATCATGAGTATAATCTCTAATATTATGAAGGCTAATACTAACCAGCTTCTGGTCAATAGCCCGCTTAAAAATACCGGTGCTAAACAAACCCTGGAACATCTGGGGAAATAGGGTCAAAATGTCAATATCCACTTGGTCTCACCCCACATCCGTAGCCGCGTGCTCGGTTACCTCTCCTTTAATAATTTCAACAGCATGAGGAAGGGCAGGCAGTATTACTTCAAGGCACTCCCGAACCGCCTTAGGGCTACCCGGCAGGTTGATAATGAGGCACTCTCTTCTAATCCCAGCCACAGCTCGACTCAGTATAGCCATTGGCGTCGTATTAAAAGTTACCATTCTCATCGCCTCGGTGAAGCCAGGCACAACCTTATCCACGATAGAAAGGGTAGCCTCAGGGGTAACATCACGCTGACTTAATCCGGTGCCACCCGTAGTTAGAATAATATCCACACTACCCTCATCTGCCCACTCAGCAAGCTTGCTGGCAACTATATCCACCTCATCAGGAACAACCTCATACTTAACGACACGACTATCTAATAGCGACAGGCTATCTCTAATTACCTTGCCACTCTTATCGTAACGCTGCCCCTGCCATCCCTTATCACTAATAGTAAGTAGGCCCAAATTAAGCATAATAACAATTGCCTTAATCCGTACTATTTTTAGAGCGAATCTATTTTACCACATATAAGTCACATAGCCAAATCTTGGAATTTGACAAATTTAACCAAGAAAAAGTGTAGCCCCAAGCCAATAATGCTTATGGGCTGGGTGAGCCACCTGTGGGATAATTAATTCAATACCTTATATTGAAGCCTGAGTAACTTCCGCCATATTCCGACCACTTGGTTGCTACTCTCTCCACCTTAGCCGCCGGCGGCCCGACCTTAAGGTAGCCAATTAGCTCTTCTAACTGTTTTCTTTCCCCTTCAGCATTTACCTCTACTGCTTCCCCACCTGGCAGGTTGCGCACATAGCCGACTAAGTCCAACTCTCTAGCCCGTCTGGATACAAAGGCACGGAAGAAGACCCCTTGAACATAACCATACACTATTGCCTGAACCGAGACTAGCTCTGCCATTATTTTACCTCAGGATGAGTCTTACTGGGAGGGGAAACTGATTCCTATCCAATCTGTGTAAACCTTGCTGGTGAGCCAGTTCAATAGCTTCATAGAACTCCTGTCTATTCACAGAGCGTGCCAATTGCGGTATATCAAAGGCTTTGTAGCAGGGGTGATACTGAGCCATAATATTCAGGTAGGTATTGGTGGAGACCTCCCGGGCAAGGAAACGTACCACCTCCTGAGTTCCAGCCAGCCTATCAGGCAAAATCAAGTGGCGCACCAGAAGACCACGCTGAGCTACGCCCTGTTCATCCGTCTGGAGGTCACCCACCTGACGGTACATTTCCCTGATGGCTGCCTTATTTACTGATGGGTAATCTTTTATCCCAGATAATTGCTCAGCAGTTTTTTCATCGGAATACTTCATATCAGGCATATAGATGTCAATAATCCCATCGAGTAGCTCCAGGGTTTCCACAGAATCGTAGCCGCCAGAGTTATATACCAAGGGCAGGTGGAGACCCATGGTTGCTGCTAGCTCCAAAGCATCGAGGATATAGGGCACGACATGGGTGGGGCTTACCAGATTTATATTGTGGCAGCCCCTTTCTTGAAGGGAGAGCATCATCCTAGCCAGTTCTTCCCTGTCTACTCCTCTCCCCTCACCCGACTGACTTATAGTATAGTTCTGGCAGAAGACGCATCGTAGATTACAGTAGGTGAAAAAGATAGTCCCTGAGCCATGCTTGCCGACTAAAGGTGCCTCTTCACCAAAGTGGGGACCGTAGCTGGAAACTATGACCTGGTTTGTGATGTGGCACTTCCCGCTTTCACCAGTAAGGCGATTAACACCACAGTGACGAGGGCATATGCGGCATTCTTCCAGTATTGATTTAGCTTTTTCAGCCCGAGCTCTTAACTCTCCGCTGCTATGAAGTTTGTGATAAGCTGCTATCTGTTTTACTCCTCCTCCACACTTTGTTTCTTCTTTCCTTTCTTAACCACTTCCACAGTCATTGGCGGTGGTAGGATGGTATCCACCGATACCATCTTGGCAGCCTTTTTAGGTTTCTTCGGTTCTCTCCTTCGGTAATCTCGCCTTCCCATAGCAGCACCTCTACTTAAGTATCATAATACACAGAGTTAATTGAAGTTTAGCAAAGAGGGGCTATTGTGTAAAGTTTGTTGAGAGTCGTTGTAATGCGGAGAGGGCAGCTTCAGTTTCTGCCAATTTTTTGCTTTTGCCTGACCCCCTGCCCAGCACAGTATCATCCACCCTTACCTCAACGGTAAACCTCTTGTCGTGGTCTGGTCCCACTGCTTCTACTACTTGATAATTAGGTGTTGACTGCTGCCTAGCCTGGACAAGCTCTTGTAGCTGTGATTTATAATCAACTTCTAACCCCTGGTTAACCGCCCTCTGTAGCTCTTTATTGAATAACCTTAGGATGAAGTCCCTAGTTACAGCTGAGCCTTGGTCAAGGAAAATAGCGGCAATCACTGCCTCTAAGGCTCCAGCTAAGTTCACTGACTTACCTCGTCCACCACTTGCCTTTTCGCCTTTTCCTAAGTAGAGGTAGTCGCCAAGCCTAATGTCCCTTGCCACACGAGCCAGGGTATCTCGACGGACCAGAGCCGCCCGAAGCTTGGTCATCTCTCCCTCAGTGAATTGGGGGAAGTCCTGGTATAGCTTTTCAGCAACGACAACGCCTAAAACAGCATCACCCAAAAACTCAAGCCTTTCATTGGAGGTTGGGGCAAGGCCCGGATTCTCGTTAATATAGGAGCTATGAACCAGAGCCTGCTCCAGAAGAGATAGGTCGTTAAAGGAAACTCCCAGGGTTTGCTGCAAAGCGGCTGAATCAACCAAAATTATAGCTCCCTTGTCTAATTAGCCTATTTAACCTAGTAGTTCAGCATAGCCACTAACGCTAATTACTAACGACCCAACTAACTCACTCCTGCGTAAGCTTAATGTAAACTAATCAGAATAACGAGAGATTGCTTCCTGTAAAGTAGCCTTGTTTAAACTCACGCAGCTTAAACACAGTGTACTTGACTGCCTAGTGTTGAGCAAGGGGTAATTTAACTACTTAAGCTCAATGAGTTGACAAACATTGGGAAATTTATTCCATGTCACTATAGGAACAAAACACTGGCACCACAGAGGAAAATACATGAGATGACAGTGAAATGTTTTTGGAGTAAAGATTTGCCAAGCTTCACACGCAAGAGCTTAAGCGCCACTACCCCTTATTCAACATGCTTCTAATTGAACGTAAGACCAAAATAAGGTGAGCTTGATACCAGCAATACCAGCTTTAACTCTTCCCTATCCTGAACATCTTAGTCCCACATACGGGACAGGTGCCCTGGGTTGCTGGTCTGCCATTCTTCATAACTATGGCCTTAGCATCCCTCATTTCTCTTTTGGTACGGCATTTCACACAATAAGCTTGCATTGGTCTACCTCCCTTTTTGACTAGGAAGGATAAACTATTCCACCTGTAATGTCAATAGGTAATGTTGACTAACTACATACAAAATGTACGAAAGTTTTATTGACAAAGCGTTGTCATTATGATATTATTTTTAATTACTTAATTAGCACCTTAACAACTGAATAGCGGAAGGAAGGTTAAAGCGAAGTAGATATTTGTTGGAGAGTTTGATCCCGGCTCAGGATAAACGCTTGCGGTGTGCCTTATGCATGCAAGTCGAACGGTTTTGATTTATCAAGATAGTGGCGAACGGGTGAGTAACGCGTAAGTAACCTACCCTTGAGTAAGGAATAACTCTGAGAAATCGGAGTTAATACCTTATGTGTTGGTGGGAGTAATGTCCCCTCAGTAAAGCCTTACGGCGCTCAGGGAGGGGCTTGCGTCCGATTAGCTAGTTGGTAGGGTAACGGTTTACCAAGGCGATGATCGGTAGCTGGTTTGAGAGGACGGCCAGCCACACTGGGACTGAGACACGGCCCAGACTCCTACGGGAGGCAGCAGC